>Ga0334890_1000447_pt1 | contig 73644 bp, 58 predicted proteins | sample GraSluR1_MG_3_FD_207220 | JGI IMG/M metagenome (GOLD analysis project Ga0334890, IMG submission 207220) | Sludge microbial communities from methane-producing bioreactor in Wageningen University, Netherlands - Granular Sludge_31_08-R1 | ecosystem: Engineered > Bioreactor > Anaerobic >... | reverse complement strand
TACGAACGGCCCACCATCGCCAAGCCCTGCGGGCCCATGCGACTTCGCTGGGCGCAAGCTCCCAGGCGGCCACCGGCGGCTCTCTGTGCCCGACGTGGCCTCGCCCGGAAATCTTCACACACACCTTGAGACCTCAATCCGGAGAAAAGGCTGGCGTCCGTTGAGGAAATCGCCTATGGTAGCCGCGCGGTAGCCGCTCGCGACGAATCATGGATCGTAGCCGCGCCATGTATTGTTCTGAAGACACCCGCTTCATCATGGATTGGTACTATTACATAGCCTGGTTGGTGGTCGGCGCCCAATTGCTCTTCACCTACAACGTCGCGCGCAACTACCGGTATGCGCTGGCCAAGTTCGACAGACGGAGCAACAAAGCGTACAGACCCCGGGTTGCTTTGATCGTTCCGTGCAAAGGCCTCGATCCGCAATTCGAAGCCAACATCCGCTCTCTCCTACACCAGGAGTACGGAGACTATCGCGTGCATTTCGTCGTCCAGGACAGGTCCGATCCCGCCTATGCTGAACTATGCCGGATACGGGATGAACTGGCCGCCCATCCCGGGGGTCCGCCTATGGAGGTATCGGTCGCCGGACCGTCGACGGCGTGCAGCCAGAAGATACACAACCTCCTTTATGCCATCGAACGCCTTGAAGACGACACTGAGATCCTGGCCTTTGCCGACTCCGATATTCGCGTGCGTCGCGACTGGCTCGCCCGCCTGGTCCGGCCTTTGCGAAAACCCCGACGGGGCGCCACGACGGGCTATCGGTTGTTCGTCCCGATTCGAAACAACCTGGCGACACTGGGCCTCTCAGCAATCAATGCGGGCGTCGCGCAAATGCTGGGGAACAGCCGCTTCAATCACGCCTGGGGCGGCTCCATGGCGGTCCGGCTCACCGATTTTCATCGCCTTGGATTGCCTGAGATCTGGAAGCACACGCTCAGTGACGACCTGTCGCTGAGCGTCGCTGTCAAGAAGGCTGGAATGACCGTAACGTTCGTCCCCGCCTGCCTCGTCGCCTCGTATGAATCGACGACCTGGTCGCGGCTCTACGAGTTCTGCCGACGCCAATTCCTGATCGCGCGAGTATACGCTCCTGTGACATGGGCCGTCGGGCTTTTCGGCAGCCTCGGGTCGGTTCTGAGCCTTTGGGGCACCCTGGCTGTCGCCGTCTACGCCGCGACGGTCGGTGCCGAGCACGCATGGTTCTTCGCAGTGGTTCCCGTGGTCTCCGTCGCAGGCCAACTGCTCAGGGGCATCCTGCGTCAGTCAATGATGGTCCGGCTCCTGAGAGACCACATCCACAACTTCAGGCCTGCCATCCTGGCCGATGTGCTGGGTTTCTGGTTCTGGTCGCTGCTGCTGCTGATCTTCATCGTCTCCTCGGCCTTCGGACGAACCATCCGATGGCGAGGCATCCGCTACCGGCTCATCAGCCCGGCTCAAACCCAAGTCCTTCCCGAATAGCCCCACGGCCCACCGGTCATTTCGACATACCGGCCGATCTGCCCGAGAGGATGCAGAAGAGACACCGGCCGTTTGAGTCGGTATCCCCTCTGCTGCTGTCAACCGATGGCCACGACCGATCAATGACGGTCGCAGACATCGGGCGGGCTTACTTCTTCGGCGCTTCCGTCGGCCAGTCGCTGATGAGGATCTCGCCCGTCGGGTCGGGGTCAGCTGCGGTTTGGGCCTGGCCCGAGTCGGTAAAGAGCATGAAGGACATGTCCTGCTTTGCCCCGGTCTGATCGCACAGTTCGGTCCATTCCCAGATGCCCGTCGCCGATGTCGGACTCAATCGCCCGGCCACAGCGCTGCTGTTGCGCCCGGCGCCGACCATCTCCAGCACATCCTCGGGACTGAGGGCGACGCCGAAGATGCGAACGTCGTCGAGCATTCCATTGAAGAACTCCGATCTCTCATCGCCTCGCACACCGATGGTCAGGGTCGCCTGTCTCGGCGCGGCATAGCCGGTCGATTGGGTGGCGGTCCCTGCGAGCGCACCGTTGATGTAAAGTCTCATCTGCCGCGTCGAGGCGTCATAAGTTGCGGTCAGCAGATACCACTGATTGGGATTCAGGCTGTGCGTCGATTGGGCGGTGCTGAGACCGACACGGAAGTGGAATCGGCCGCTCGTGTCAATCCACAGCCCGAAACGATTGCCGGCGGTGCTGGCACGATCGTATTCCATGATGGCCTGCCAACGGCCGCGCACCTCACGGGTCGTGACCCACGCGGAGACAGAGAACGAGCCGGGCGCAAAGTCCAAACCCTTGGGCTTCGAGACCCGAATGTACGCCCCGCGACCATCGAGGTCAATCGCCCCGTCGATCTGTCCTTCACCAGGCCGCCAGACGGGGTTGCCGACCAGCGTCCCGTCGTTGCCGTTGCCTGAACTGTCGGCGGCAACGCTGCCCGTGGATTCGTCGAGCTTCCAGTGGGCCAAGGATCGAATACCCGACAGCGTCCAGGCGGCGTGTGGATGGTTCGTCCAGCCCCATGCGTACTCGATCGATTGTGAGCCTTCGTAGACCGCCGCGATGCTCAACCAGTAGATGTCGCGCGGGTTCTTCTGTACGAACCAGGCGTCGCGTGGCAGTTGCAGCGTGTAGCGATAGACCGGCTCGAAGCCATGCCCGCCGGTGTGATGCACCTCCGGGTGTTTGTCGAACCCGACCATCACCTCGTCGAAATCCTTGGCGGTGTACTCCCAGATCTTCTCAGCCGGATAGCTGTATGTCGTTGGGTCGCCCGGCGTCGGATCGGGTGCGTCGGACCAGATCGCCAGTGTGAAGTAGTCGGGCTGCCGCGGCGGCGTCATCTGGCTGCACTCACAAGGCTGGTAGCCGTAGCCGATGTAAGAGCCCCACCAGACGATTCCCGTCACCGGCACAGCACTGGTGCATTGCCAGTCGTCGGCGACAAGCCGCCGATACGTCAGGCCGGCGCCCGCCCGCTCGGTCTCGATCGCAAAGGCCAAATCGACGGCCTGCGATGACAGGGCATGCCCCTTGGGATAGGTCAGTTGCTGCCAGGAACCGTTGTACATCTCCCGCGCCTGCACCCAGACCGCCGACCCATTCCAGTGGTCGGCCGACGCCTTCCACCCAAAACGTGTCGGGGCGCTGCCGGGTGAATGAATCACGTACGCTTGGGCGCAAAGCCAGTAAACCGTCGGTTGGCTCGGCGATCCGGTCTGCACAAACGCCTCACGTGGATCGATTGAGAAATCGTATTTGTAGACCGTCAGGTGGCTGGCGGGCTCGTACACTTGGTTGCACGGGCTGTAGAAGCCCTGCGCCCTGGCGTCGAGCGAGCGTACGCTGAACTGGCCCGGTGCAAATTCCCTGGTCCAGAGAACCTTGCCGGGCATGCTGAATCGGGCCAAGCCGGCGCCGGCAGGAATGTTCTCACGAATCGTCAGCGTAAACGAAACGTTGCTCGCGCTGCCGCCGGGCAGGATATCGTTGTACCACGAGCCCCACAACGTGATGCCGGTGATCGGGCCGGTCGTCGTGCACTCGAAATCGTCGGCGGCAATCTGCGCAGCCCATGTCACGGGGATGTCCCGGGTAATATCGATGTCGAGTCCCGTGCCCGTCGTATCAGGGTCTTGAACCCACTTCTCCAGGGCGATTGGCCCCGTGCTGGCCAACGACTCCTCATCTTCGTAGTGCTTCCAATTGCGCAGCCCGGTAAACGGCTGCTCCCACTTGATGTACTCGGGATCGGTATCCAGTTCAAACGCCATATCATACGCATCGAACCGTTCGCAGACGAGCGAGTTGGTAATCGGCTGAACGACGGCCGCATCGACGGTCATTCCCTGCCGCAGGTCGTCGGCGCGCAGGCGGAAGGTCACAGCCGCATCCATCCAGGGCTCACCGCGGCTCTTCCAACCCCACGGATGGTCGGGGTCGGGCGAACTGATATAGACGGCGGTGATGCTCACCCAGAAGATGCTGTCGTGTGTGTGGCCCTCGACGTAGTTGCCCTGCCAGAAGTACTCGCGTGCATCCAGATCAACGTGGTATTCGAAACACGTGTTGGACGGCCTGTTGGGGAACTCTCCGAAGCCGGCCAATTCCTCAGCGACACGGTCGGCTTCGACGTCAACCAGCCAGAGCAGTCTGCCGGGCCGGCTGAACGCATATCGGCTGTCGGCCCGAACGTTACTCCAGAACCCGATCCGCCACGACTGCGGACGGACCCGAGGCGCCACGGCGCCGTCCCAGTTCCGATACGAACCCCACCAGTGAACCGATGTCACGGGCATCTGACCAAAGCAGCGGAAATCGTCGGCCACGATCTTCCATGAGCCCTGAGCGACACTCTGCGGCTTGCTCACGTAGGAAAGTTCATCCCATCCGCAGTAGATCGGGACACCGGAAGCCGGGGCCCACTCCAACGGAGGCTGCGACCATTTCAGATGCTCGGCCGCAGGCTGACTCGCAAAGACCGGTTCCTCGATCCGCACCATGTAGTCTTCCACCTCACCGTCGGGCGCCAGACCCGTGATGCGCAGGCCACGCATCGTACTGAAGCGGAACCGCGCGAAGGTCTCACCTGGAACCGCCTCGGCGGGAACGTCGAGCACGAGCGTGTTGACGCCCGCGACGAGGGGCGTATCAACAAACACGTGCTCGCCGGCATCGTCCCAATCACCATCGGCGTTCCAATCGATCCACGCGTTCAACGCACCGGCCACCGATGCGGTCACCTGGACCGTCGCCGGCTCACCGATGACCAGACTCGAGAAGACGACGCCGTCCTCATCGTCAAGATTGTGGAGATCGTCGCCGGTGGCAGTGGCGTTCGGCTGGCCGTCCGGCTCTCCGTCGATGAGCCGACCCAGGTGAACCCCCGGAACGATGACATGACGGGCACCGTCGTTTCTCAGGAGCGTTGGATACGGCGGATCGGGCGCATCACCGAAATCCAACCCATACACGGGTTCGCCGTCCGACACGCATTCATGGCTGATGCGTCCCTCGACGCGCACATTGTCGCCCCGGACGTCAATTGAGATCCAGCTCGGGCAGTACTCGGAGATATCGAAATCGATACTGAGCGAAACCGAATCGCGAATCTCCATCCGCGAGACCAGAGTGCGGCGCTCGATCAGTTGCCTCTCGTGGTCGAGACCTCGGATGTCACGAGGCAGAGGCGGGGCCTCCGGATCCGACGCCCAATTGGCCGTCGTCCAGTTCAGCGCCACCTCCACATAGCCACGCGTTGAGAACCTCGGATCGAGAACCGACAGCGACAACTCCACTGACCCGGTCTTGGCACCCCAGGGATCGTGCCGGCCGTTGTAGAACCATTGGGTCCACCAGTCGGTGTTCGGATAGTAATACCAGGCTCCTCGTTGGTATCCGGTCCCCTGGCCGGCAATCACCAGCCCATCTCGATCGAGGTCCACCGCGAACTGATCGTTCACGACCCCGGCCTCGGTGATTCCGGCACCCGGAATCCAAAACAATGCGACGACTGCAATCTTCGCCCATGTTGCCATTCGTCCGCTCATGACGTATTCCTCCCAAGAGTGATCCCCTGCGCCACCCGTCGCGATGGCCGTGCGAACACCCTATGTCTGTCAAGATTGATTCCACGGCACGAACGGCGGCGCATCTATAACTCTATAGTTCCACTCTTGCATCGACTCGTAACGGTTTTTCCTCAAGCAGAAAGTGGATGAGGCGAGTGAAAAAGCCCCGGTTCGTCGGTGGCGACCCTCCCCCAAGGGGTCCGAGGGACTGAAACCGGCGTGGCGTCGCCTTAGACAAATCGTTATAAGACCTCGCCTTAGGCACGAGGCCCGCAAGCCACGATACGATAGGAACGAGTGGCGGAGACTCGGCAGAGATCTGAACCGTTATCTTCCCGGAGCATTTCGAGGCCAAGTGTCGTGACTTCAGGGAGGCGGCCGGCCTCCTTCAGAAGAGGCGACGGGCGGTTGAGCTGTACGTAGACGCCGGTGCGATGGGAAGTCTCCGATGCGTTCGGGAGCAGACGATGAGATTCCGGAAGTCTCTCTACTTCATTCTGGTCTTGGCGGTCCTTCTGAGTGGAATCCGCCTTCGGCGGATGACTTCCACATTTTTGCATTTTGCTCTTTGGTCTCTTCTCAACTCCTTGCCGAGCAGACCTATCTGCTTCGTGACCGCTGAGGCAAGAATACTGTGCGGTCGACGGACCAAGGTTCAGTAAGGCCCGCGGATGTGGTGGCGGACCTGCGAGGTGTAGACATCGGAGAGCTTTCGATGCAGCTCGGGCGAGAGGCGGGGTAGGTCGGACGCCATCGCGTTGTCGATTGCCTGCTGGGATGAGCTGGCGCCGGGGATGACAACGGAAACCGCGTCATGATCGAGGATCCAGCGCATCGCCATCTGCACCATTGTCATGCCCTCGGGCACGAGCGGCTTGATCGCGTCGGCCAGCTCGACGCCTTTGGCGAACGGCAGACCCGCGAAGGTCTCGCCCACGTTGAAGCACTGTCCATCACGGTTGTAGTGGCGATGATCGGTCTCGACGAACTTCGTGTCTCTTGTGAACCTGCCCGCCAGCAGACCGCTGGCCAGAGGCAGGCGCACGATGATCGCGACGTTCTTCTCCCTGGCCTTGGGCAGCAACTCAGCGATGGGTTTCTGCCGGAAGACGTTGAAGATGATCTGAAGCGAGGCGAGGTCGTTATGCTCCAGACAGACCATGGCCTCTTCGACGCTCTCGACACTGGCGCCGAAGTGCCAGATCTTGCCTTCCTGTTGGAGCTTGCGGAGCCAGTCGAAGATCGCGCCGTCACGGAGCACCCGCAGGGGCACACAATGCAGTTGCGTCAGGTCGAGACACTCGACGCCAAGCCGCTTGAGCGAATCTTCCGTCTTGCGGCGAAGCGCCTGTTCGGTGTATCCGTCGGGATAGACGTCCGCCTCGCGACCGAACTTCGTCGCCACGTGAATGTCCCGGCCCGTGTCGCGCAGGAACCGGCCAATCAGCGTCTCGCTGCGGCCGTTGCCATAGACGTCGGCGGTGTCGAAGAACGTCGTGCCCTTCTCGACCGCCGCAACCATGATCTGCATCGCCGTCTGCTCGGCCATCGGCCCGAAATCCCCGCCGAACTGCCAGCAGCCCAGCCCAACCTCACCGACCGCCCATCCCGTCTTGCCCAATTCTCTCTTCTGCATGGTCTCTCCATTGTGGTCCTGGACCTTCTCGTCAATCGATGGCGACTTGCACGGGGGTGATCTTGATAGCCCGAGCCACATCCTTCGGATCAATCCGCACGAGCATGCCTCGGCGGCCCGCGTTGATGTAGATCTGCGGCAGGTCCAGGATGCTCTGCTCGGCGTAGACCGGCATGGCCCGGCGCGTGCCAAAGGGGCTGGTCCCGCCAACCATGTACCCGCTGTGCCGGTCGGCCACCTTCGGCTCGCACGGGGCCACCGATTTGACGCCCAGCACGCGGGCCAACTGTTTCGTGGACACCTCGCGATCGCCGTGCATCAGCACAATCAACGGGTCCTTCGCGTCCGTCTCCATCACCAGGGTCTTGATCACCGCGTGCTCGTCAACGCCCAGCTCGCGGGATGAGACCCGTGTGCCGCCCCGTTCCTCATAGGCATACGTGAAGACCTCGAATGGGATGCCGTGCTGCAACAGACTCCGAATCGCGCTGGTCTTGGGATAGTCCATGGCATCTCGGCCGGATCATTCCGACGGCGCGGGGATCGGCACGCCCTCGGAGACGGGGTAGCCGAAGCACGGGTTGCCCTCGATGTCCCACGTGAACGGTTGCATGCGGGTATTGCGATCCCAGCCGGAGCCCCGGCGTTTCGCTGCGTGGTAGACGATCCAGTCCTCCGTGCCGTCGGGGCTGCGGACAAACGAGGCGTGGCCCGGACTGAAAACGGTCGCGGTCGAGCCAAACACGGGGGCATTCTTCTTCTGCCACGACGCGGGGTCCAAGGGATCGTCGCCGATCAGTTTCAGTTGCCCCAGGCAGTAATTATCGGTCCAACTTCCGCTGGCCGAGTAGATAATGAAGACATCACCGTTGCGTTCGAGCACTTGCGGCCCCTCATTGACCCACGGCTTGCCGACCCGTTCCCAGTCGTATTCGGGACTCGATATCATCGAGCGCGGCCCATCGATGGAGAGCGGGTCGTTCATGCGTGCGATGTAGAGATTCTGTGCGACGTTGGTATCGCCCTCCCAGCCCGACCAGATGAAATAGAGCCGTCCGGCGTACTGCATGACCGTACCATCGATCGCCCATTTGTCCGACGGATCGGCGACCTTGCCCCGGATAGTGTAGTCGCCGGCCGGATCGTCGGTCTCGGCCTCCAACACGTACATACGATGGTTCTCGTTCTTCCCGTCGTCGGCGGCAACGTAGATGTACCACCGGCCGTTCAGCCGATGCAACTCCGGCGCCCAGAGTCCGCGGGAATAGGGCATCCCCGGCGCCGGCCGCCAGACCTGGCGGCCTTCGAACTGGACCGCCTCTTCGATCCGCGACGCGCTGTTGACCCAGATGGCGCCGCGATGCGAATAACAGTAGTGATACACGCCATCGGATTGGATGACCCAGGGATCGTGGCCGTCGGGCGCGACGGGATTGGTGATGGTGCGTTCGGCCGGCGACGCCGCATACAAAGGGACCTGGAAGATCAGAGCGAAGGTCAAACCCACCGTCAACGAACGGAGACACCGCATGCTACCATACTCCTCCCATCGGATCATGAAGCCTGGATACTCACGTGCCGGCAAAACGTCCGGCCGAGACGCCATTACAGCATGCATCGGGCTTCCTAGGCAAACGGAATCTTCTCAGACGTCCGGTTGCCAGCGGCACAGCACAGCGGTCGAACCCGCAATCAGCATCCCGATATGGTCAGTCGGAGGCGCGCCGATACTGGTCTCGGGCTTTGGAGAGGTCCTTGAACAGCGAACGGATATCGAAGAAACCCCCGATCGTCACGATCACGGCCAGGGCCGTGAAAACACTCAAGCTCAGGAAGAAGAAGAACGTCCAGATTCCAACCCAATCCATGCTACGACTCCTCACGCTCGGCGTGGTAACGGTTCAGTCTTCGATCCGGGAACAGCAGCGAGCCGGCGACCATCAGCAGGATCGCCAGGCCCAGAACGAGCAGGCCGATTACGGCGCTGGAGATGTCGCCCTCAATGCCGAATTGCGTCTTGACCGGCGCCAGCATCGGCGCGCACAGTTCCTGGACCTTCGAGAGCCCCAGCAGGGCCAGGAAACCGCTGACGAGCGCCAGGTGGGCCCCCGTCCGGCTGGCTCGTCTCCAGTAGAGCCCGAACGCCAGCAGCGTGAAGCCGCCGATGGAGTAGATGGCGCCCGAGATCGCCATGTAGTCCCACAGGTCCTGCTTGAGCGGATACCAGAGACCCCAGACCAGGATGAAGATGCCGATGGCCACGATGAAGACCCGCGTCAACAGGAGCCGGGCTTTCGACGAAAGGCCTTTCCGGAACCAGGGAGCGACAACGTCCTGCGTCAGCACCGAGCTCCAACACAGAAGGTAGCTGTCATTTGTGGACATGAATGCGGCCAGCATGCCGGCCGTGACGATGCCAATAATGCCGGTGGGCAGGATCTGGCTCAGATAGAACGGCATGGCCCGCAGCGACACGTCGGAATCCGCCTTGCTCTCGGCCGAGAGGAACACGTCTCGCAGCGACGGAGTGTTGGCGACAAACACCAGGGCGCAGATCCCGAAGAAGTAGGGAATCAGAAATCGAACCAGAAAGCCCACCGACGACAGGGTGTACATCTTGCGGACGGTCGCGGTGTCCTTCGCCGAGCAGGCGCGAATCACGGCCGTCTGCCAGACGGCGCAACTGACCAGCCCCATGAAGAACATCCACAGAACGTAGGACCAGCCGAAACCGGCTTCGTCGAAGGGGTTGAAGCCGCTCTCACCCATCTCCATCGTCACCGTATCGACGATGTTGGTCCAGCCCAGACGCTGGATGGACAGAATGCTGGCAAACACCAGTCCGAACGCCAGCACCACGAACTGGATGTAGTCGAGGATGACCACCGAAACCATGCCGCCCAGCGTCGTATACAGCAGCACCATGCACAGCAGTACCGTCATGACGATCTTCAGATGGACCTCGGAGGCCATTGCGGTGATGCCCATGACGAACAGCGAGCCGGCCTTGAGGAACAGACCCATGTTCAGAATGCCGGAGAACGCCAGGATGATCCCGCCGAGGATGCGGACGTCCCTTCCAAAGCGCCTCTCGTAGAACTCGGGGATCGTCATCACGTTCAGGCGGCGCAACGGCACCACGATGAAGCCGGACAGGCCGACAAAGAGCGTAACGATAGCCGCAGCGAAGGCGATGTGAAAGGCGGCGAATCCCCCTGTGAAGCCCTTTTGCGACGAATACATCACCGTCACCAGGCCCAGTTCCGTACCGATCATCGTGGCGATGGCCAGGAAGGTCTTGAGCCCGCGGCCGGCAACCATGAAATCGGTGGCATTGGCGATGTACTTGCGGATGTAGACGCCGATACTGACGACGGCGACCAGATATCCGACGACGATGCACCAGTCGAGGACCGTGAAATTCGTGCTGAAACCGAGCTTGGCGAAGTCCGTTCCCATCGCATCCGGCGTCGATCATCATTCGACGAGATGTCCCACCGCCCTATTCCATTCGCAGGTGGCTCCAGACCTTGATCAGCAGGGCGGCGGCAACAACAGCGCCGACCGTCAAGACGATCGCCGCTGCGTAGTTGGCATAGAGCCAGGAGCCAATGGAAAACAAAGAGGCATACACCACAACGCTGCCCAAAACCATGCAGAGAATCCCTCGCGGCACGTCCCAGGCCAACGGATCGGACTCGGTCGCATCCGCCTGGAAAGCGGCGTCGCGTACGACGGCGGCCCACCCGGGTCCCCCGGGCCGCACCAACCGGCAGAAATCCACCAGCGTCCGGCGCTCGGTGGGCCGGGTCAGGAACGTCACCAGCAACCAGGCGGCTGTCGTGATCGCCACCCCGAGCACCAGTGTCTGCCAACTCTCCAGCATGGGCAGCCCCAAGCGACGGTGCACGAACTGGAACCAGCAGGCCACGAGAAAGGACACGACCATCGCCGTGATCTCGCTCCAGGCGTTGATCCGCCACCAGAACCAGCGAAGGATGAAGATCAGGCCCGTTCCGGCGCCGATCTGGAGCAGAATCTGGAACGCCTGCACCGCGTTCTCGAGCGCCAACGCCAGAACGGCGGCGGCCACCATCATCAGGACGGTCGAGAGCCGGCCGACGCGGACCTGTGCCTTTTCGGAAGCCTGCGGATTGACAAACCGCTTGTAGAAATCGTTGACGACATAGGACGAACCCCAGTTCAAGTGCGTCGAGATCGTGGACATGTAGGCCGCGATCAGCGAGGCCAGCACCACACCAAGCAAGCCGGGCGGCAGAAACGTCAGCATCGCCGGGTACGCCAGATCGTGCCGGACGATACTGGGATCGACGTTGGGAAACGCCTGACTGAGAGAATCCAAGGTCGGGTAAACGACCAGCGAAGCCAACGCTACGATGATCCACGGCCAGGGCCGTAGAGCATAGTGGGCAACGTTGAAAAAGAACGTCGCGCCGACCGCGTGCTTCTCATTCTTGGCCGCCAGCATACGCTGGGCGATATAACCACCGCCTCCCGGCTCGGCGCCGGGGTACCAGACGCTCCACCACTGCACCGCCAGTGGGATCAGGAAGACCGACACGAACAGGTTCCTGCTCTCCGAGGTGCTGAAGTCGAGCGGCGGCAGGATGGAAAGCTTGCCCTGCACAGCCGGGTGATCGAAAAGGCTCGCCAGGCTGCCGACCGCTTCGTGGCGCACCGCGACGACGGCGGCGGCGACGGCGCCGGCCATCGCGATGATGAACAGCAGGAAGTCCGTCAGCAACACGCCGCGCAGCCCGCCCAGCGCGCTGAAGACCATCGTCACCACCGCCGCAATCGCAATGGTCTGCATCGGCGAGAGGTTCAGCATGACGCCGCCGATCTTGATGGCCGCCAACGAGACCATCGCCATCACCATGATGTTGAAAAAGACCCCGAGGTACAGCGAGCGAAAGCCGCGCAGGAAGGCGGCGCTGCGCCCGCTGTAGCGAATCTCGTAAAACTCGATGTCGGTCAGGACCTTGGACCGCCGCCAGAGCTTGGCATAGACGAAGACGGTCAGCATGCCCGTCAGCAGAAAGGCCCACCACGCCCAGTTGGCCGCGACGCCGTTCTGACGGACCAGGTCCGTCACGAGATTGGGCGTGTCGGTGGAGAACGTGGTGGCGACCATGCTCATGCCCAGCAGCCACCACGGCATGTCGCGGCCGGAGAGGAAGAACTCCGAAGAGCTCTTGCCGGCCCGCCGGGCGACGGCCATGCCAATAATCAGAGACACGGCAAAGAACGCGAAGATACAGGCCCAGTCGATTGGCGCCAGGAGCATACGATGTCCCTTACTTGGCAGGATTGTGTTTAGATCGTGACGCTGCGCCCCGTCGCCGCCGACTCCTTTTCCGCCAGCACGAGCCGAAGCGAATCGACCGACTGGGCCGGGGTGATGATCTCGGGGACGCTCTCGCCCCGCACGGCCTGGACGAAGTGCTCGATCTCGTTGGAGTAGCCGTCGCCGGGAGCGATCTCGGGCGTGAAGGCCTCGCCGCCGGCGGGGGCCACCTTGAACGCGGCTTGTCGCGTGCAGTCGTAGCTGATCGTGGCCTTTTCGAGCGCGACGTTGAAGCTCATCTCGAACCCGAAGCCGCCCGTCATGGCCCAGCCGCCTTCGGCCGTCACGACACAATCGTTGTCATAAACGTACTGGGTCACGATATGGTCGAACTGGCCCGCCGGCCCGCCCGCAGCCCGGCTGAAAACCGCCTTCGGCATCCCGAAGACGTACTGCACATAGTCGGCATCGTGGATGTGCAGGTCCAGGGCCGCCGAGCCGCTCTTGGCCGGGTCCATCAGCCAGTTGTCCCACGACCACGTCGGCGTCATCGTCAGCCGCTGGAACGTCGCGGCCAGCACCTTGCCGTATTCGCCCGAGTCGATGATCTGTTTGGTCTTGGCGTACTCGGGCCAGAAGCGGATACAGTGGCCGACCTGGAGGCGATTGCCACTGTTCTTGGCGGCCGCAACGATCTGCTCGCCGTCGGCGACGGTCAACGCCAGCGGCTTCTCACAGAGGACGTGGACGCCCGCGTTGAGGGCCTTGACGGCGCAGTCTTTGTGCAGATAGGTCGGCAGCGTCACGGAAAGGACGTCGAGGTTCGCCTCGGCCAGCATTTTGTCGAAGTCGTCGTACAGGCCGACCCCGGTGAAATCCAGCGGCGCCTCAGCCCCTTGGATGTTGCCGGCGGTGCCACTGGTGTCCCCGAACTTGGCCTTGTCGGTATCGCAGATCGCCGCCACCTGCACGCCGGCCAGCGCCCGGTAGCAGCGAAAGTGCATCTTGCCCATGAAGCCCAAACCGATGATGCCCACTCTGGTCATCGCGCTGTCCCCTTCGATTGGAATGGTCTACTTGAAGATCTTCCTCATCGCGGCGGCCGTCTTCTCCGGACGCCCCGGCTGGTGCGGAAGCATCTCGGCGGTAACGTAGCCGTTGTAGCCGATCTCGTTCAGTGCCGCCTTGACCGCCTCGAAATCCACGTCGCCTTCCAGCAGATCGACGAACCCCTCGGCGGTGCCGACCGACGTCTTGAAGTCTTTGACGTGGACGCGGGCGATCCGCTTGCCCAGAATCCGGATCCACTGGTCGGGATAGCCGGTCAGCAGGACGTTGCCCACGTCGAAGTACGATCCGACCGCGTCCGACTGGAAGCTGTCGATGAAGTCGCGCATCTCCAAGGGACTGAGCAGGAACTTGTTCCAGACGTTCTCGACAGCGAGCGTGACACCGAGCTTCTCGGCCGTCGGGACCAGTTGCAGGACGGCGGCCTTCGCGCGCTCGTAGCAGACGTCGTACGGCACGACCGGGCTGTTCTCGAGGAAGAAGACATCCACAGCGCCTGGCACGAACAGATAGGCGTCGGTCCCGAGCCACCGGGTCACCTGGAGCGCCTTCTTCGTAAAGTCGATGATCCGGGCCCGGACGGCCGGATCGTCGTCCGACGGGGAACTGCCCCAGCTCTCGCCGCTGGCGACGCCGGCGATCTCGATGCCCAACTCCCTGGCCTTAGCGACGATCTGTTCGCACTGGGCCTGGGTCGTCCCATGCGTCAGTACCCCCTGGCTGCCAATGCACAATTCGATCGCATCGAAGCCCAACGCCTTGGCCTGGGCCATCGCATCGGCCACGGGCAACGTCGCTTCCAGGCCCCCTTCGAACATCCAATAGCTTGCACTGATCTTCATCGGCGCACCTTTCGTCAATCCGTCATGGTTTGCGATCGCTCGTTAGCCCGTGAACTCCATGACGTGGAGCGGTCGCGGGTTTTTCCACTGCCCGCGTGTGAAATCAGGGAAGTCCACCGGCCGGCCCTTCCTAGCGACGGACTGCTGCGAGAGGCCCACCACAGCCGACCAAGCAGCGGCGTCGTAGACGTCCATGTCCATCGGCCGCCCCATGCGAAGGGCCTCGATCAGACGGTAGTCCTCGATGAAGTCCATCCCGCCGTGACCGGCGCCGGCGGCCCGCTCCTCCATCGCCTTCCACACGGGGTGATCGTACTGATTGTACTTGCTCAACGCTTCCCAGCCGTGGCCGGGGCTCTTGCCCTCGACGTGGATCTTCTCTTCCGGGTACTTGCGGACGAGCCCCTTGGTGCCCTGGACGAGGATGTCGCGACTGTAGGGCCGGGGCAGGTTCGTGTCGTGCTTGACGATGATCGTCTTGCCCAGCTTGGTGCGGATGATGCTCGTGTTCACGTCGCCGAGCTTGTACGTCTCCTGGCGTTTTGGATCGTCGGGCGCCAAGTGGGCGGCAGCGAATTCGTACAGGCCGCGCGAATTGCTGCTGACGGAGACGAGGTAGTCGAAGGCATCGCCCCGATTGACGTCCATGCACTGGGCGATCGGTCCCAGACCGTGCGTCGGGTACAGATTGGCGTCGTGCGTGATGGACCACTGGCGGCGCCAAAGCCCTTCACCTCCGTCGGAGAACTTCAGCGCCCGCAGATCGTGCAGATACCCGCACTCGCCGTGAAGCAGCTCGCCGAACAGGCCCTGCTTAACCATATTGAGAATCTGCATCTCCGCACGGTCGTAGCAGCAGTTTTCCATCATGACGCAATGCCGCTGGGTCTTCTCGGCAGTCTCGACCAGCTCCCAGCACTCGTCGATTGAAAACGCGGCGTTTACCTCGGTGGCTGCGTGCTTGCCGTTCTTCATGGCCGCCACGCAGACCGGCGTGTGCCACCGCCAAGGTGTGGCCGTGTAGACCAGATCGAGGTCTTCGGTCTCACACAGCCGCTGGAAGTCCCAGTCGCCCCGCGTATAGCCGGTCGGTTTGGGAAACCCGGCTTCCTGGACCCATTTCTGCACCCGCTCGACTCGCCCCGGCACGATGTCGCAAACGGCCGTGATCTGGCAACCCTCGATCCTCAGCAGGTTGCGCACGTGCGCCGAGCCCATGCCCCCGACGCCCACATAGCCGACCTTCACATTGTCAATGGGGGGAACTCTGAATTCGATCAGGCTGGCCCGCCCGCCCCGAGAGAGGCTCGTGCTGGCGCACGAGGAGACCAATGTCGTGAGGGAGGCCCCAATTCCCGCTGCGCCGGCCGTTCTGATGAAATCCCTGCGGTTCAGATCGCTCATGTCAAGACCTCCCAATACACTTTTCGAGAACGAGTTGCAGAATACACGCCGCGATTCTACCGCCGCAACGACCGGGACGCCAGCCACAACGTGTGGAATGTCGAAAACTCGCCAACGGTCGTGGACAGCAGTCCTGCGCCTTCACCGGGGTAGGACTTGTCGCGGGCCGGTCGAACGGCTACGATCTCCGTGAAGAGCGTAACCACGGCCCTGAAACCGTTGAGAGAACCCAGGAGAACGTCGCAATGGCAGTCTTTCGGGCAGCAGAGAATCCGATTATCGCCCCACGGGATGTGCCGCCGTCGCTCGACGGCTTCGAGGTCGTCGGCGCCTTCAATGCCGCCGTCGCCCGCTATTGCGATGAGGTCGTCCTGCTGCTGCGCGTGGCCGAGCGCCCGGCCCAGACCGATCCGGACGCGGTCCTGACCGCGTTTTGGGACCGAGCCCAAGGCAGGATCGTCACCGCACCGTTCGCCCGATCCGATCCGAGCAACGATCTTTCCGATCCGAGACTGATTGTCCGGGCGAACCGGACGTACCTGACTTCGATCTCGCACCTGCGGGTGGCCCGCAGCGAAGACGGAGTCCACTTCACCATCGACAAGCGCCCCGCCATCGCTGCGACCGAGGTGTATGAAGGCTTCGGCATCGAAGACGCGCGGATCACGCAAATCGGCGAGACATACTATGTGACCTATGTGGCCGTCTCGCCGCTGGGCGTGACCACGGCTCTGGCCTCGACGAAAGACTTCGCCTCTTTCGAGCGTCACGGCGTCATCTTCGCCCCGGAGAACAAAGACGTCGCGCTCTTTCCGGAGGCGATCGACGGCAAGCACTATGCCTTGCACCGGCCACACTCGTCGCTGTTCGGCAGGAACGACATGTGGATCGCCGAGTCGTCCGACCTGACCTGCTGGGGCCGCCATCGCCACCTGATGGGCCTGCGGGCCGGTTTCTGGGATGAAACCCGCATCGGAGCGGGCGCCGTGCCGTTTCGCATCAACGACGGCTGGCTGGAGATCTACCACGGGGCCGACCACGACAATCGCTATTGCCTCGGGGCCGTGCTGCTGGACGCCCGGGAGCCGTGGAAGGTGCTCGCCAGATCGACCAGGCCAATCTTCGAACCACAGACCCTATACGAGCGGACCGGCTTCTTCGGAGGCGTCGTCTTCACGTGCGGCCTGCTGTGCGAGCGAGACACCCTGAAGATCTACTACGGCGCCGCCGACACCACGATCGGCTACGCCGAGTTGCCCCTCGACGATGTGCTCGCCTCCCTGCAATCCTGATTCCAGCCCTGCTGCAATCGGCGCCCAGAACCATGGTTCGCCGTACGGCATAGGCGCCTTCGTCGGATACGCTTATGGCTCTGGAACCAGGCCCACGGTGATCTCCGTTCCGGATGCCTCGGCACGCACATCGGGCTGGTAATAGGAATAGGCCTTGCTGTCCGGGATGGTTGCGCGCACCGGGAAGCGGGCCTTGACCTGAAAACGCAGCGTACGCTGCTCGCCCCGCTCCAGGCCGTCGAGATAGAAAATCACCTTGCGACCCGCCACCTCGTAGCGCGTGACAAGCCTCTCTTCCATCAGGACATCCAGCGACTCCGTGACCGTCGAGAACCCCGTGGGGACGCCGACATCCACGATCATCATCCCCGTCGAATCTCTCAGGCCGAAGTAGCGAACCGTCGCCGTGACGTTGACGATGTCATCAACCTCGACGTGCTCGGCGTCGTAGACCACCTCCAAGGTCATGTCTTTCTCGAGAGAATCATCGGTCAGCAGCACGTTGAACCGGCGAACGAGTTGGAACCGCACCTGGCCCGACCCGACGGCGCCGATCTCCACCGCCGGCTCGAGCGGCAGTTCGGCAATCTGGAGCACATCGAAATTCGCGCTGTTGACGTCGAACTGCGCCAGCGTGTCTCCACCGACGCTCCGGGCGGTCACCAGTAGGTCGATATCGCGGCCTTGGTTGCGGGCCGCCATCATCAGGGCCTTGAGTCCCATGACGGTGTCCTGCGTGCTGCCGTAGCCGCCGAGACTGTTGCGCTGAAGGGCAAGCCACTGGATCGCGGCGTTCGCCTGGGGCCACTCTCTGGCCATCATGGCCAAGGCGGCATAGGCGGTCGTCTCGATCGCATGCGGCTGCCAATACAAGCCATCGGTCTCGCTGATCGCCATCTCCACCAACCGATCGAGCACCATGTGGACCGTAGGGTCGCCGAGCCGGGCAAAAGCCAGCGCCGCGATCGCCAGGGCATAGGCATCGTCCTGAACCAACGAAAGGTTGTCGCGCAGGTATTGCCCGGCGGCATCCAACACGCGCGGCTCGGCCATACCGTAGTCGGCCAGGGCGATCGCCACGAACGCCGTCAGGGCATACGTTCCCTCCATGCCCCCGATCATCTCGGTGTGGCAGACAAACCCCACCGGCCCCCACGACCCATCGGCTCCCTGGTGCGCCACAACCCACCCGGCCGCATCGGACAAAACCGTCTCATCGATCGTGGTCACTTCGCGCGCAGCGCTGAACGTGCCGAGCACGAAGGCGGTCAGCCACAGACTGCCTTCGGCATCGCTCTCGCCGAAGGCCGAGAACGCGCCGTCCTGGTGGCGGAACGTCATCTGACGCTGGTAGCCGACCGTGATGAAATGCTCGGCCTTGGCGCGCACTTCAGGGGTGAGCTGGCCCGTCGCGCTGAGGTAGCGCAGGACCTCAACGTTCGGCGAAAAAAGGATCATGTTCTGCTCGCCGCAGCCGTAGGGCATGCCCAGCAGATCATCGACCCCGCTGATGCTCTGCGCAACCAGACTGGGGGTGATGCTCAACAGGAGCTTCTGCGAGTCGGGCACCGCATACGGCGGCGTATCCGCCTCCAGCGAGACCCTCTCGCCCGCCCGGATCAGGCCGTTGGTGACCCTCTCACGCCGCGTGCCTTGCGGCTCGACGAGCACCTCCCTGCGGACGGCATCGGCACGCAGGATCGAACGCAGACGAACCTCCAACGGATGACGCCCAAGCTTCGTCGGCTGGATCAGAAACGAAACGGAAGAGACGGAGTTCGCGTTGACCTGAATCTGTTGCTCGCGGAGGTCGAGCAGGTCGAACCAGTCGGCGTCGACCATCTCCACGTGCACCACCTGAGGCACATCGAGATAATTGTAGACTTGAATGCGAATGGGAAACTGCTCGCCGCGCGTAACGGCATAGGGCAGATCGGGCTCGCCAAAGAACTCCTGGAATACGCGGAGCGAAGATTCTGCGATACCCAGTCCATTGTCGGAGGTCGAGACGGCGTGGAGACGCCACGTCGTGATGCTGTCCGGCGCCGTCAGGTCCAGCACGGCTACCCCATTGGGTTCGGTGAGTAGATCGGGCATCCACACCCAGGTCTCGGGGAAGAACTGGCGGACCCGCTCCACTTCGGCCAATCCGTCATCCTTGTCAGCCGTCGTGGGGCTGTCCACCGCGCCATTGCGCCGGACCAGCTCAGCCCACCACCAGAGACCGCCGATCCGCTGGCCCTCCGGGACGTCCAGCCCTTTCGAGGTGACCACGGTAAGTCCGGCGTCCTCGAACACGTTGCGGGCACCGTAACTGTAAGGCTGGTGGTGCGTCTCCGCCTGGGGCTCCATGAAGCGCTTCTCGAGCTCGTTGAACACCTCCTGCATGTGGAGACGCCCCTCGCTCAACGCATAGACCGACTCATCGACGATCGCCAAGCCGACCATCGCCTGAACATCCGAGCGGACCGAGACACGAACCGGGTCACCGGGCGCGACCTCTTCGGCGCTGAGTCCAAGGACCAGGCCCGCGGCGTCGTCCATAACGACATCGAACTGGATCGTGTCGGCCGAGATCTCGTTGTTCGGGTTGATCACATAAGCCACCACCCGGGCGGCCGGGATCATCTGCTGGGTCGCCTGGAACCGAATCGACGATCCGGTCACCGCGTCCGACCAGACGGTGCGGCCGTTGGCGAACACATCGTAGTAGATCGTCGTCTCGTGCGTGCGAAAAACGTCGATAGCCACGGTCTCGCCTACGCCGACAGCGTCTCTCGAATGGCGGCTCAGGTGCACGAAGCTGTCGCTTGGAGAGTACGTCGAATAGATGTGCACCTCCGCCTGCCCGCTTTCGCCTTCGCCTCGTACGACGCTACTGAGCCAGGCCCAGGAGGCCTTTTCCGGCACAGTCAGCGTGACCCAGGTCGAGCCCTCAAACGCCAATGGATGCCCCTCCTTGGCGAGGGCATCGCCCGATTCGGAGTAGTATTCGCAGGTCAACTGTCCGGCCACGGAGACGGGCACGCCGTCGGGCGTCTCAGCCACCAGCAGAACTTCACAGGGCTGTCCCGGCGTGAAGGAGCGAGAAGAGGCTATGAGTCGATGCTCGATCCCCGAAGAGACGATCTTCAGCAGCCTAGTCGTCTTCTCGTCATGGCCGGCCGTGTCGGTGACGGTGACGTCGAGCTGCACGCTGCCCGAGCCGCCGGCCCCCGGCGTCCCACTGACGTACTTGACCTCGGGCAGGGCAAACTCCGCCTGACCCTCTATCAGAGGCGCTGTGTAGCGGGCATACTCCTCCCAGAGGCCGACATATCGACTGGCGCTGATCTCGACCGTGCCGTCGACCGGCCGGCCGAAGAAGTACGTCGCCGTGACGGTCCCCGGGATCTTCTCGTCGGCGCGAAAGTAATCGCGCGGCGTGTCCAACTTGACCTCAAATCGTGGCAGGACGTACGGCTCGACCCGCAGATCGATCGTCCCCCGCCCGGCGCCGGATTCGGCCGTGATCTTCCAGGTACCGTAGTTCAGTTCGCTCGCCAGAGCAAGATCGAACGGCGCGACGCCGAAGGCGTTCGTCGCCAGCTCCTTGCGGAAAATCTTGACGCCCTTGCCATCGGTAATCTGCACCGAGACGTCGGACACGGTCGGCCGCAGTTCGTTCGTCAGCACCAGAACGCGGCCCTGGATCGTCTGGCCCGGCTTGTAGATCGGCTTGTCCGTCTCGATCAATACAACCGGCATCCGACGGACCTGGACCTGGGTCGTTAGAGATGATGCAGCACCGTCAATGTACGCCTCCAGAGCATATGCGCCCTGAGCCAAATCGGGCGTCTCGAATCGAGCGACAAACCGCCCCACCTCGTCTGTGAACCCCGCCGCAAGACTAACGATCTCTGCGGGTGTCCTGATCCCCAGGTCCACCGCATGCCCCACTGCCGGCCCCGACGCACCGACAACCGTGATCGTCGCCGAAGCCGCCCCCCCTGTATACAGCGTCCTGGGGACGACCATCACGACGTCTATCGGCTCGGCCTGGGCAAGCCCCGCCAGAAGCCCCGCGAGCACAAATCCTGCAACTGCCGTTCTCGATGCCATCGTACCGCTCCTTGATTGGAATGAATGAATGATAACTGCGAATCCAGCACCTGCCCTCTCTTCGACCGAACAGAGGGCGCATCTTTGGCCGAAACCATCTCAGTATGCACGGATTGCTGCCACTACGCCCCGATCCCTCACGTTAACGCGAACTATCGCACCCAGGTCTCGGAAGGCGCCGGTGGTATGATATGCGACAATCGAATGATGGCGACAGCACGGATATGATGGTCATTTCCGGCCGACCTCCGAACCTCAATCCACCCTCGCAATCTTATCGGAACGTGCGTTGCAATGCAAGCTCCTTTGTCCAGATCTCGCAACCGGGCTCTCAACCTGACCTTCGCGGTGCCATAGGCAGGATCGGAGAGCACAACCTCGTAAAGCGAGTCAGGGGATGGCCAATAGGGCCCATTCGACCATCATCCAGACGGTCGCCTGCGACGGCAGACGCGCGCTGAGCCCTGAGGGCAAACGGGCGGCCGGAAATAATGCTTGGCATAGGTACATTTTTACCCTTGACTATTGCTGGGCTTTGCGGCTTTATAGCGTCTTTCCCCTGCCAGGGCCGTCTACTGCGGTCAATCGACGGTTGCAGACCATTCAACAGGATCAGATCCCATGAAATGGATCATTAAAGAGGTTTTTGAGGCCGAAGAGAAGGCTGGAGCGATTCTCCGGCAAGCCCAGAGTCAGGCCGCTGAGATCCGCCAAGGTGCCGAGCGGGAGATCTCTGAATCACTGGCCGAAGCGAGAGAGCAGGCCCGCCAGATCATGCAGACCACGGTCGAGCAGGCCAAGAAAGTGGCCGAGCAGATGCGTCGGGAGAAGCTCAAAGAGGCCGAGCAGACCACCGAATCCCTGTTCGGCGGCGGTGCATCCGACGTGGAGGACCTGGTCGAGACGCTCTGCCAGGTGGTACGAACAACGGAGTACGACACGGACAGTCCCTGATGGCCGGTGTATTGACCAAGTATTCGTTCATCAACGCCAAGCTGCGGGCGAGAATCAGCCAGATCCTTCCCGATGAGGTATTTCATCAACTGGGTCAGGCTGCATCGGTGGATGCGGCGCTGGCTCTTCTGCGGGACACGCCGTACGCCCATCTTGAAGAGGTCTTCAACACCAGCGGCGACCTGCGGCTGGCCGAGCTCGAACTGCTCAAGAGCGAGATCGAGCTGTACCGGAACATCCGCCAGTACCTCCACGAAAGCTCGATGCCTCTGGTCGATACGCTGCTGCTCCGATTCGAAATCGACAACGTCAAGAACGCGATACGCATCTACTTCGATCGTAAGATCCGCGGGCGCCTGGACGAATCGGCAGCCCATTACATCCTCTATGAACCGATCCACCGCCCGATCCCGATGGACCTGATCGTCAACGCGCAGAGCTTCGACGAGATCGCCGGGGTCTGTCGCGGAACGCCCTACCATGCGATCGTGGAGAAATACGGCCCGATCGTGGAGTCGGATGGCTCGCTGTTTCGCATGGAGGTGGCGTTCGATCACCTCTATTACAGCCGGCTCACGGCGGCAATCCAGGGCCTGACTCGCGACGACCGCGAGATCGCGGTCCGTCTGATCGGCGTGGAGATCGACCTGCTGAACATCAGTTGGATCATTCGCTTCAAGCGGTTCTACGACCTGCCTCTCGACGTGATCGAGGCGGCGCTGATTCCGGGCGGCTTCCACCTGAACCGGACCACGATCGAGGAGCTGTACCGGGCACAGAACGTCACGCCGGTGCTCCAGAAGTTCGTCGTGGGCACGTATCCGGGCCTGTCGGCCCTTCTGGCGTCGCAGGCGTCGGACAGCACGTCGCGTCTGACGCTGATCAGCCACATTCTGGAGGAGATCCGCCGGCACGAGGTCCAGCGCATCCTGGCCGGGTATCCGTTTACCATCGGCATCATCCTGGCCTACTTTCTTCTCAAGGCGGACGAGATGAAGAAGGTGCGCACGATCCTGAACGCGAAACACCTTGGCCGACCGCTGGAAGGCATTGAAAGCGTGCTATGATTCTCACGACCCAGATGACACAACTGTTCGCCGTGGTGCTTCGAAGGGACAAGGAACGTGTGACGGAGACCCTTCTGCGCGAGGGGGTCATGCAGTTCATCCACACGTCGGAGATCGATCTCGAACGCCCGGACCAGCCGGCGCCGAGCGATCCGGAGACGGCCCTGGACGCATTGTCCGACCTCAGGAAGCGGATCGAGGGGATCCTGCGTACGGTGGACGCCGTTCCGGCGGCGCCGAAGGAGACCGACCTGCAGAATCGCGCCGTGATCCAACTGGACAAGGAGACCGAGCGTCTCGACCGAATCGACGGAGAGCGCGACAGTATCCGGGAGAGGCAGCGGTCGCTCCAGCAGGAGATACTGAAGCTCGAAGACCTCCAGCGTCAGATCGACCTGTACGGGGTCGATCTGGGCGGACTCCATGCGCCGGGGCGGCAGTCCATGCTGTCGATGCAGACGGGGAAGCTCCCGGCCTCCGGCGTCAAGCGATTCGAAGAGTCGCTCCGCGGCCTGCCCGTTCTGCCTATGGCGTTGGGCCAGCAAGACGGCGTGGCGCACTATCTGCTGCTGTCGATGAAGCGAGATCAGGAGCAGATCGAACGCCTGCTCTCGACCGCCGGGTGGACCACGGTCGATCTGCCGAAAGAGCTTCTGTCGGTCCGCAAGGACCTGGCCAAGGAATTGACCGAGAAACTCCAGGCGCTGGCGGACGAGCAGAAGAAGCTCCAGGACCGGGTCACCGCCCTGATCCGCAAAGAGGAGCCGCACCTGAAGGACCTCTGGGTCAAGCTGCGCATCCAGGAGCTGTGCGCTAGAATCCAGGCCAGCTTCCAATCGTCGTCGCGCACGGTCCTGTTCACCGGATGGCTGGCCAGTTCGACGAAGGAACGGCTCAGCGCCAAGATCACCGAGGCCTGTGAGGGCCGCTGCTATCTGGAATGGCATGAGGCGGACGGCAAAGAGACGGCGGCGGCCGACGTGCCGGTCCAGTTCAACAACCCCAAGGTGCTGGCCCCCTTCCAGATGCTGGTCAGCAATTTCGGGATTCCGCAGTACGGGACGATCGATCCGACGCCGTTCGTGATGCCCCTGTACCTGATCATGTTCGGCCTGATGTTCGCCGACGTCGGACAGGGAGCGGTTCTGGCGCTGGGCGGCGCCCTGGTCGCGCGCATGACTCGGCGCGGCCAGGCCAGGCGCGGGGTCCACAACCTCTCGTGGCTGATCGCCTGGTGCGGCGTCTCGGCCATCGTCTTCGGTGCGATGTTCGGCTCGTATTTCGGACTGGCGCTGTTCCCGCCGCTCTGGTTCGACTTCCACGGGATCGTCGCCGGCCACGCCCAGAGCCAGTCGGCGGTCCGAGACGTTTACGACATCCTGTCGATCACCATCTACTTCGGCATTGCCGTCATCGCGATGGGCCTGCTGTTCAACTGGTTCAATCTGGTTCGGACCAGCCGGTGGATGGAGTTGGTCTTCAGCAAGGGCGGACTTCTGGGCGGGTGGATCTACGCCGGCGGCGTGTACATCGCCTGGTACATGGTCGGCCACGGCTACAAGGGGTTCCCTTCCGGCAATGCGATGTTCCTGCTGGTCGGATTGCCGGCTCTGCTGCTGGCGATCAAGGAACCATACCACTACTTCGCGCATGAGAGGGGACGGGCCGCGAAGGCATCGAACCCGTTCTTTCTGGCCATGACCTTCGCCATGCAATGGACGGTGGAGCTGCTGGAGATCTTCAGCGGCTATCTGTCCAATACGCTGTCGTTCATGCGGGTCGCCGGCCTGGGCATCGCGCACGTGTGCCTGATGATGTCCTTCTTCACGCTGGCGGAGATGACCTCGGGCATCGGCGCGGTGCTGATTCTCATCGTGGGCAACGTCATGGTGATCGGCCTGGAAGGTCTCTCGGCGGCGATCCAGGCTCTGAGGCTGAACTACTACGAGTTCTTCACGAAATTCTTCCACGGGACCGGACGGCTGTACTGCCCGATCTCGCTGAGCAGCGAACCGTGACCCGCCGAACAAGACATAACGGCTCCTTCTCGGATGAGCCCGTTCCAGCAACCTTCTCGCAATGGACAAGAAAGGATAGCACGCAATGGATGAACCGGCACGCAGACTGAAAGCAACCATCACACAGAGCGTTGTGGCCCTGTTGACGATCCTGGCGATCGTCGGGACGCTGTTCTGCTCCAACGCCCTGGCCGCGCACGCGAGTGAAGAGGCACCGACCGTACAGCCCGAGGTGACGCAGGAGATGGCCGGCGTCATGAAGTTCGGTCTGCTGGCCGCGGCCGCCGCGTTCGGCCTCGGCGCCATCGGCGCCGGCTTCGCCATCAGCCACGTCGGCGCCGCCGCGATGGGCGCCGTCGCCGAGAAGCCCCAGATCGCCGGCCAGGCCCTGATCTTCGTAGCCCTGGCCGAGGGCATCGTCGTCTTCGGCTTCATCACCGCCCTGATGATCCTCGGAAAACTGTAGCGGTCCCATGAGATACTCGATCATAGGCGACGAAGAGACCGTTCTGGGCTTTGCAATCGTCGGCGTGTTGGGCAAGGTCGCCACCAACGCCGAAGAGGCCCAGCGCGCCTTTCAGGACACCGTTGCCGACAAGGAGACGAGCATCGTGATCGTGACCGAACGCGTGGCGGACATGATCCGCCCGACGGTGGATCGGTACGTGTTCCGTGAGAGCTTCCCGCTGGTCGTGGAGATCCCCGACCGTCACGGCCCGATGCCGAGCCGCCCGAGTGTCAAGGAAATGGTCAATGCCGCCATCGGATTGAAGTTGTGATCGCCGAAGGCCGATCCGTCCACTGCGAGGACCGGTCGAGAGACCCGTTTCGCCAAGGAAACCGTTTCTATGGAGCCTGTTGAGCAAGGAATCACAGCCCTGATCTCCGGCATCGAGGCCGACGCCCGCGCCGAGGAGCAGAAGCTCCTGGCGGACGCCCGGAGTGCGGCCGAGGAAAAGAGACACTATGCCCGTCAGAAGATCGAGTCGATCCTGAACGAGGCGCGGAGCAAGGCCGATGAGCAGGCCGAGTCGATCCGGCGCAAGACCCTCTCGGCCGTGGAGCTCGAGATCAAACGCCGGTCGCTCGAAATGCGCGACGCCCTGGTCCATCGGATCATGGACCGGGTGGAAGAGCGGTTCGGCTCGATGATCGATGAGCCGGACTACAGGACCACGCTGACGAACTGGGTCGTCGAGGCGGCCATCGGCCTCGAAGCGGACGCCGCACAGGTCAACGCCTCGCACCGCGAGCGCCCTCTGATCGACGCGGCGATGCTCCAACGCGTCGCCGAGCGGGTCCGGGCGCAGACGGGCAAACAGGTGACGCTGACGCTTTCGGAGGGCCCGCCCTTGAAGGGCCAGGGCGTGATTCTGACGACGATGGACGGACGCATGGCCTTCAACAACCAGGTCCGAACGAGAATGCTGCGAAAGCAGCGCGAGATACAGAAGCAGATTTACGATCGGCTGTTCGCCGGCCGTCGAGAAGAGTGACCATGAAGGACAGAATTGTAGGACGGATCAAGCGGGTCAACGGCCCGGTCGTCGAGGTGATGGGCATCACCGACGCGGAGATGTTCGAACTGGTCCGCGTCGGCGAGGAGAACCTCGTCGGCGAGCTGATCAAGCTCGAAAAGGACAGCGCCGTCGTTCAGGTCTACGAGGACACGACGGGCATCGCGCCGCACGACCCGGTCTACGGCGCCGGCATGCCGCTGTCGGTCGAGCTGGGGCCGGGCATGATCGGCACGGTCTACGACGGCATCCAGAGACCGCTCGAAGCGATTCGCGCGACCTCGGGCATCTATATCCAGCGCGGCGTCACCGTCGCCTCTCTCGATCGGCAGACGAAGTGGCGCTTCGTCCCGACGGCCAAGGCGGGCGATGCGCTGTCGGGCGGCGCCATCCTGGGCACCGTGCAGGAGACGGAGAACCTTCTGCACAAGATCCTCGTGCCGCCGGGCGATGCGGGCGTTCTGGAATCCATCGTCCCGGAAGGCGACTACGCCGTCGATGAGCCGATCGCCGTCCTGAAGGCGGCCGACTCGAAGACCAAAGAACTGTTTCTCATGCAGCGTTGGCCGATCCGCGTGCAGCGTCCGACGCGCAAACGCCTGCCGTTGGAGGTCCCGCTGGTCACCGGTCAGCGGGTGATCGACGCCCTGTTCCCGGTCGCCAAGGGGGGGACTGTCTCGATCCCGGGCGGGTTCGGCACGGGCAAGACCATGACGCAGCAGGCGGTCGCAAAGTGGTGCGACGCGGACCTGATCGTCTACATCGGCTGCGGCGAACGCGGCAACGAGATCACCGACGTCCTGACCGAGTTCCCCAAGCTGATCGACCCGCGAACGGGACGTTCACTGATGGAACGAACGATCCTGATCGCCAACACCTCGAACATGCCCGTCTCGGCGCGCGAGGCGAGCATCTACACGGGCATCACAATGGCCGAGTACTTCCGCGATCAGGGCTATCACGTGGCGATCATGGCCGACTCGACGTCGCGGTGGGCCGAGGCGCTGCGGGAGCTTTCGGGGCGCATGGAGGAGATGCCGGCCGAGGAGGGCTTCCCCGCCTACCTGCCGACCAAGATCGCCGAGTTCTACGAGCGGGCCGGCTCGATGGAGGCGCTCTGCGGCCAGAACGGCTCCGTGAGCATCATCGGCGCGGTCTCGCCGCCCGGCGGCGACTTCTCCGAGCCGGTGACCCAGCACACCAAGCGGTTCATCCGCTGCTTCTGGGCCCTCGACCGGAACCTGGCCAACGCGCGGCACTACCCCGCCATCTCCTGGCTCGACAGCTACAGCGAATACCTCGGCGGCATGGCCGCCTGGTGGGAGCAGGAGGTGGGCCCGCAGTGGTTCGCCGACCGCACCGAGATCATGGAGCTGCTGCACCGGGAGATCCGCCTCCAGCAGGTGGTCAAGCTGGTCGGCCCGGACGCACTGCCCGACACGCAGCGATTCATCCTGGAGGTCTGCACCCTGTTCAAAAACGCGTTCCTTCAGCAGAACGCCTTCGACAAGATCGACGCCTACTCGACCGTGCAGAAGCAGGCCAAGATGATGCACATCATTGTGACGTACTGGCAGCGCGGCTCCGAGGCAATCAAGAACGGCGCGACGCTGATGAAGCTCAAGAGAATGAAGGTCTATCAGGACATCGCGAAGATGAAGTTTTCGGTACCAAACAACGATCTGTCCGGGCTGGACAAGATCGAGGCGCGCCTGGAGCGTGCGATGGATCAAGTGGAGGCCCTGCATGCCTGATGTGAAGAACAGCCGCCTTCTGTCCGGCCGCGAATACATCGGCGTCGACAAGATCGACGGCCCGCTGATTTTCGTCCGCAAGACGCACCCGGTGGGTTATCGTGAGCTGATCGAGTGTGTGGACAAGAACGGGCGGGTGCGGCTGGGCATCGTGCTCGAATCCTCGACGACCGCCGTCGTGGCGCAGGTGTTCGAGGGCACCTCCGGTCTGACGTTGCCGGGGACGCGGGTCCGCTTCTCGGGCGAGCCGCTGACCCTGTCCGTCTCGCGCGAGATGCTCGGCCGGGTCTTCAACGGCCTGGGCCGGCCCATCGACGGCGGCCCGCCGCAACGCAGCGACGTCGAGCGGGACATCAACGGCATGGCCATCAACCCGACCGCCCGCCAGTACCCGCGCGACTTCGTACAGACGGGCATCTCCGTCATCGACGGGATGAACACGCTGATCCGCGGCCAGAAGCTGCCGATCTTCTCGGGCAACGGCCTGCCCCACAACGAGCTGGCCGCCCAGATCGCCCGGCAGGCCAAGATCCGAGGCACCACGACCGAATTCGCGGTGGTGTTCGCGGCGATGGGCGTCAAGCACGACGTGGCCCAGTTCTTCATCCGCTCGTTTGAAGAAAGCGGCGTGCTCGACAACGTCGCGCTGTTCCTTTCGCTGGCCGACGACCCGTCCATCGAGCGGCTGATCACGCCGAGGACGGCGCTGACGCTGGCCGAACACCTGGCCTTCAGCGAAGACATGCACGTGCTGGTCGTCATGACCGACATGACCAATTACTGCGAATCCCTGCGGGAGATCAGCACGATCCGAGGCGAGATTCCATCGCGAAAGGGCTATCCCGGCTACCTTTACTCGGACCTGGCCGAATTGTACGAACGCTCCGGCATGATCAAAGACCATACGGGCTCGATCACCCTGCTGCCGATCCTGACGATGCCGAACGACGACATCAGCCACCCGGTCCCCGACCTGACCGGATACATCACCGAGGGCCAGATCGTCTTCGAGCGCGACATGGACGGGCGCGGGATCTATCCCCCGGTAGCCGGACTGCCCTCACTGAGCCGCCTGATGAAGGACGGCATCGGCGAAGGCATGACGCGCGAGGACCATCCGCACCTGGCCAGCCAGCTCTTTGCGGCCTACAGCTACGTCAAGGACGTCCGCAACCTCGCCTCGGTCATCGGCGAGGAGGAGCTGACCCCGCTCGACCACAACTACCTCGAATTCGGACAGCAGTTCGAGCAGCGGTTCGTTTCCCAGCGCAAGGACGAGGAGCGGACCATCGAGCAGACTCTCGACCTGGGCTGGGAGGTGCTGCGGATGCTGCCCGTCGAGGAGCTGCACCGCGTCACGGAGGAAGAGATCGAGAAGTACTACGGGAGCTGAAATCGAATATCAAAAAGCAAGAATCAAGACTATAGGATCGCCTTTGGCCAGAGTGTCCGACAACATTCGCGAAGCGAACACCGCAATTTGGATCTCTCCATTTTGATTCTTGAGTTTGAATGCGAAGCATTGAATCATGGCACAACTGAGTCACGCACCGACGAAGACGAACCTGCTGCGGCTGCGAAGCGATCTGACCTTCGCCCAGCAGGGACACGAGCTGCTCGACCAGAAGCGGAACATCCTCATCATCGAGCTGCTGGCCCTGGTGGACCAGACGGCGGACTTCCAGAGCCGTGTGGACAAGGCCTTGGCCCGCGCCTATGAGGCGCTCGAGGAGGCGATCCTCGACATGGGCCGGCTCAAGGTCCAGTATCTCACCGGCGCCGCGCACATCTCGACGCGCATCACGGTCGGCTCGCGCCGGGTCATGGGCGTCAGTCTTCCCGTGATCGAAACGGAGTTCACGGAGAACGCACCGTACTACAGCCTCATGGGCAACAGCTTCTGGATCGACAGCGCGCTGTCGTTCTTCAAAGAGGCGCTCCAACTACTGGGGAAGCTCTCGGAGCTGAGGGTTTCCGTGCTCCGGCTGGCCCACGAGGTCAAGAAGACGATCCGAAAGGTCAACGCGCTCGAGAAAGTCGCCATTCCCGATCTCAAGGAGGCCGTGCACTACATCCAGGGCCGCCTCGAAGAGAACGAACGCGACATGTTCGTGCTCATGAAGATGGTCAAGGAGAACCTCGACCGGAAAAAGGCACAAGACGATGGAGGCCAACCGTGAGTACCCCGAAGAAGATTCTCGTGTATGTGGACGGGACCGAACCGTCGATCACGGCCGCACAGTACGCCATCTGCCTGGCGTCGTTCTACAAGGCCGACCTCATCGCCCTGTACGTGGTCAATACCAAGGCCATGGAAGACCTTCTCAAGGCACGAATCTTCCTCCAGGACGAGCAGATGGAATACGAGCACGACATGGAGGCCGACGCCCAGCGGTATCTGAACTACGTCAACGAACTGGCCCTCAAGAAGGGCATCTCCATCCTTCCGAGAAGCAGCCGAGGTAGCGTTCACAAGGAGATCGTCGACCTCGTCAACGAAGAAGACGTGGACCTTCTCGTCATCGGCGAGCTGGCGCGAATTCGGAGCCGGCGCGACGAGTTCTACGATGAGGCCGAACGCGCGATGCGCATGGTCGCCTGTTCGGTTCTGATCGCCAAGAATGAAGACAAGGTCTGGGAAATGTACGAATCGTTGGTTTGATTTGGTGCTGGACTGTTGTAGAATCACATGGAATTTCAGGAGAAGTAGGGCATGCCACTGATTGACTTGGTGCAGGAGAGCGTCGTCAGGATCCCGTTGGTCTCGACCGACAAGCCGGGCGTCCTGCGAGAACTCATTCAGATACTCAAGGATGCCGGTGAAATCGAAGACTACGACGCCGTGCTCGAAGCCATTCGGCAGCGTGAGGAGAAATTGAGTACCGGTCTGGAAGGTGGCATCGCCGTCCCTCACGGCAAGAGCGCAGCCGTTTCCACACTTAAGCTGGCGCTCGGCATCGCCCCGGAGGGGATCGATTTCGCGTCTATCGACGGCGAGCCGTCCAAGCTGTTCTTTCTGCTTGTGGCGCCGCCGAACCAATCGGGGCCGCACGTCGAGGCCCTGGCCGAAATCGTCAAGCTGGCCCAATCGAAGGCGTTCTGCAGGGCCCTGACTGAAGCGAAGGACGCGCGAGAGGTCGTCAATCTGATCAAAGGCGAATAGCGAGGGCGCGGACCAACCCTGTGGGTTTGAGGTAGCCACCGACAGCTACAGGCGGGCGGCGGCCTTGAGACCGGCCTGGGCCACCTCAACGGTCCGCTCGACGTCGGCGTCGGTGTGGGCCAGCGAAATGAACATAGCCTCGTATGCGCTGGGCGCCAGATACACGCCGTGTTCGAGCATCTCGGCGAAGAACCGTTTGAATCGAGCGATGTCCGTCGCCTGCACGTCGGCGAAACTGCGCACCGGCCGGTCGCAGAAGAACCCGCTTAGCAGCGATCCGACGCGGTTGATCGTGAGGGGCACGCCGGCCCAGGCCGCAGCATCAGCCAGCCCCGATTCCAGCGCCGCCCCCAAGGATTCGAGCCTCTCGTAACAGCCGGGCCGGGCCAACAGGTCGAGTGTCGCAATCGCCGCAGCCGTGGCAATGGGATTGCCGCTGAGCGTGCCGGCTTGATAAACCCGCCCGACCGGGGCCAGGCGCTCCATGATTGCGGCCCGGCCTCCGAACGCCGCCAGTGGAAGCCCCCCGCCGATGATCTTGCCCAAGCACGTCAGGTCGGCGTCAACACCGTAGCGCTCCTGGGCACCGCCGAACCCCACACGAAAGCCCGAAATCACTTCGTCGAAGATCAGCAGCGTTCCGTTCTCGTCGCAGAGCTGCCGCAGCGTCTCGAGATAGCCCGCCGCCGGCGGGACCACCCCCATATTCGCCGCCACCGGCTCGACCAGGACGGCGGCGATGCGGTCTTTGTGGCGCTCGAAGGCGACCCGGACCGCTTCGGAATCGTTGTACGGCGCCACCACGGTCAATTGGGCCACAGACTGCGGTACACCCGGACAGGAAGCGGTGCCCTGCTCGGCCACACCCGAACCGGCAGCGACCAGGAACGAATCGCTGTGGCCGTGATAGCAGCCGGCCATCTTGACGATCATCTCACGCCCGGTCAGCGCCCGCGCCAGCCGCACCGCGCTCATCACCGCCTCGGTCCCGCTGCTGACCAGCCGAACCTTCTCGATGGAGGTCATCGCCCCGACGATCCGCTCGGCCAGCGCCGTCTCCGCCAGAGTGGGGGCCCCGAACGACGTTCCTCTGTCCACGGCCGCATGGATCGCCGCGACCACCTCCGGATGGGCGTGGCCCAGAATCATGGGGCCCCAGGAACCGACGTAGTCGATGTACTCCCGACCATCGACGTCGAAGACCCTGGCCCCCTTGGCGGACTCGATGAAAACTGGTCCGAGATCGACGCCGCCGAAGGCGCGAACGGGGGAATTGACTCCGCCGGGCAGCAGCCGGCATGCGGCGGCATACGCCGCCATCGATTCAGCATATCTGTCGCGTTGGTCGGTCATGAGGCTACCATCGTAGGCCGATACGGCCCCGCATGCAACCGTCTTGTGTCGATTCGGCCCAGCCCCCTGCCGAGGCCGATTCGCACATTGAGGAAAAACCCTATAGAAAATGGGCTTTCCTTCATGGCCGCATGCGGTATAATCCTGCCATGCAGCCAATAGGGTGCCGACAAAGCAAAGGGGGCAGAAAAGTACGAGACCCTAGAATGCCAGATTGGTCCCAACGCATTACTACCTGAGGGTTTGCGCCCGCTCCCTGGCATGAGTCGTCGGATGGACGCCTGCTGTCGCCCCGTCCGCCAGGACGGTTCGTGTGTGAAATGGGCTGAAGGCTCACAATCATGGATGTGAAAGGACAGATCATGAGGGGTCTAAGGACAATGGCAACGAGGGTCGGTTGGATCGTATTCGCGGTCGTCATGCTTGCGGCAACGACGGCGTCGGCTGCGGCCTCGGGCGATTCCTCCGCCACACTGGAGGAACCGGTGGAAGTCAGCATCGTCAGAGAGAGCAGCGTCGAAGGCGTTCTCCACCAGCTCTACACCTATCTGGCCCAGTACGGGCTGAAGATCCTGGGCGCGATCGTCATCTTCGTCGTCGGCCGGTGGGTGGCGAGACTGCTCTCGAACCTGGCCGCCAGCGCCATGACCAAGGCCAAGATGGAAGTGATGCTCGTGCAGTTCATCAAGGACCTGTCCTACACCGCCATGCTGATCTTCGTGATTGTGGCGGCGTTGGCCAACATGGGGGTGCAGACCACCTCGTTCATCGCGGTGCTTGGCGCCGCCGGTCTGGCCGTCGGCCTGGCGCTTCAGGGCGGCTTGGCGAACTTCGCGGCGGGTGTTCTGATGCTCATCTTCAAGCCGATCCACGTCGGCGACTTCGTCGAGGTCGGTGGCGCCAAGGGCACGGTGAGAGAAATCAGCATCTTCACCACGGTCCTGAGTTCGCCTGACAACGTGCGGATCATCGTCCCGAATGGCCAAGTGATGGGCGGCACCATCAGCAATTTCACGATCAACGGAACCCGCCGCGTGGACATGGTCATCGGCGTTTCCTATGGCGACGATCTGAAGAAGGCCAAGAAGGTCATTGAGGATGTCCTGGCCGCCGAAGAGCGGATCCTGCCCGAGCCGGCGCCGCTTGTGGCCGTCTCGGCGCTGGCCGACAGCAGCGTGAACTTCGTCGTCCGGCCCTGGGTCAAATCCACCGATTACTGGGGAACCTATTTCGACTTGACGGCCAACATCAAGGTCGCACTCGAAGAGAACGGCCTGACCATCCCGTTCCCGCAGCGCGATGTGTACGTCAAGGAAGGCACACTGGCCACCGCCAAGAAGTGAGAGAGATGAGGGGAGAGCCCGCGGCCCGACGGATGAGGCGTTTGACATCCGCCAGGCGCACCTTTTGAAAGGAGATTGAACATGCATCGTTTTCTTGTGGCAGTCGTATCGTGTGTTGTCCTGCTGACCGCTGTGGCGCAGGCCGATGAGGTTTACTTAACGAACGGGGACCGGCTCACCGGCACCCTCGTCCGCCTGACCGACGGCAAGCTCGTCTTCAGGGCCGATGCGGCAGGTGAAGTCACCGTCGCCCTGGCCGACGTCCAGACCTTCAGCACCGCCGCCGCCGTTGAGGTCCACCTCAAGGACGGCACGGTCCTGAATCAGCCTATCATGGCCGCTGGCGCCGGCGCTTTTGCCATCGACACCGCCACCGCCCTGCAGCCTCAGACCTTCCGATTGACCGATCTGGCCTCAGTCAACCCGCCGGCCAAGCCGGCGCCCAAGTGGACGGGGAGCATCTCGGCTGGCTTCACCGCCACCAGCGGCAACACCTCCACCGAGGCCATCAACGCGAACGTCAGTGTGGCCCGGCGCAGCGACAAGGACCGCACGACGGCCAGTGCCGACTACGCGAGAGGAAAACAGAGAATCGACCGCGAAATGAGAACGACGGAAGACTGGTGGCGGGCCAAGGCCCAATACGACTACTTCTTCTCGAAGCAGTTCTTCGCCTTCATCAACGGCAGCTACGAAAAGGACGCAATCGCCGCATTGGACCGACGCGTTGTGGTCGGCGGCGGTGGCGGCTATCAGTGGATCGAGTCGCCGAGGACAAACTTCTCGACAACGCTCGGTTTGGCACACCTGTATGAGAAGTTCGACACGGCCGACGACAGCAACAGCGAGTTGTCCGCGCATCTCGGGTACAATTTCGATCACCGGTTAAGGCAGAACATCCGGTTTGTCCACGACCTGACCTATTACCCGGCCCTCAGCAAGATGTCCGACTACTACCTGACCACGACGGCCGAGTTGCGCGCGAGCCTGACCCAGAGCATGTACGCCAATTTCAAGACGATTTTCAACTACGACACCACTCCGGCTACCGGCCGTGGTCGAACCGACGTGAAGTACATCTTCGGTCTTGGCATGACGTTTTAGAGGACCTTCGCGTGGCGGGGTGGTTTACCAGCTTGGGCATTGTTTTTTTTGCGGTTGACTGAATCCCGTTTGGACATTATAGTTACTGTGCGTAGGTGAAAACCTTTGGAACGATAGGACAACTATAGTGCACGATTCGTACAGGACCTTTATTCAGCCGATCCGGACAATCACGCCGGGCCCTTCTGGTTATCCGGCCGTTGGTTGCCGGAGTTGGGACTGCGCCCGTCGGTTCTACGGGTGGTTCCTCTGACGGTCGGCAGTGCCTTTGCAGGTACAAGCCGGCCGCAAAGGCCGGCTTTTCTTTTTGGGGCCCACCACACAGAATGAGAAAGGAAGCCTTATGTCAGTGAAGTTGTTGCGGCCCTCTGTTCGGTCCGCAGCGAGGCGAACCTCGCCTCCTGTAACGATCGCACCCTACCGAAAGAACGCCCGATCGCTCGACTGGTCTTTCTTCTAAGGTCTGCAGGGTTACACCTGCCTTGTAAGGATATGGAAATGACGTCGAAAGAAGTGCATGAGGTCATCACGGCGGCCATCGCCGACCGTCCCAGAGAGGGCCGACATTACTACCATCTGTGCTGGTGGGGCGACCGACTCCGCTGCCTGCCGACACTGCACACCCAGGAGAAGCACGAGATCTTCTTCATGGCCCAGGATGACGTCCTCGAGGCCGGGCTGTCACAGCGCCAGATCGAGCTGATCGCGGAGCGTCTGGAGGCTTTTTGCAGCCGACGGGGCATTCGGTTGACGCGGGCGCGCCGGCGGCCAAAGGCGAAGACGCCCACGGCCACGAAAAGGGAACTGCAAATCACGGACTTCGACATGTCCCGGCTGCAAGCCTTTCTGAACCAACTGGACGGCCACGACGCCGCCCGGCAGGCCGAGGCCGCCCAACTCCAGACGGTGCTGGCCAAAGCCAGCGTCGTCGCCTCTCGCGATATTCCGGACGACGTGGTCACGTTGAACTCGAAGGTCCGCTTACAGGACGACCGGAGCGATGAATCCATGGTTCTGTCGCTCGTCTTTCCCGTCGACGGCGCCTCGGACGGTGACATGGAGGAAACCAACGTCTCGGTGTTAAGTCCGATGGGGGCGTCGCTACTCGGCCGCCACGTGGGCGAGCGGATCGAAAAGAGCATCCGCGTGGACGCACTGCTGTACCAGCCGGAAGCCGCAGGCGATTATCATTTGTAGCGGTCGCACCTGAAAAACGCCGCATGCAACAACCACCCGGCCCGGCCCAGAGACCCTGTGCCGGGCCGGCCATTAGCGGTCTTGCCCGGATCATACAATCGCGTCAGCCATTGGAAAGCCGTCAATATGTGTGGCCGTGGACCTTCGACGTACGGAAGCCAAAGATGGCGATGACCACGAAACAGATCAGCGGCAATACGAACGACGCCCGCGTGCTCGAAAGAGTCATGAAACCGAGATTGAAGGCGTCCATGTCCATGATCCTGGCCTGCAAGGGGGGCATGATCGAGCCGCCGCCGATGGCCATGATCAGGCCCGCAGACCCCAGCTTGGCATCGTCGCCCAACCCCTTGAGGGCGATCCCGTAGATCGTCGGGAACATCAGCGACATGGTGGCTGAGACGCCGATCAGGCAGTACAGGCCGATCATCCCGCGAATGAAGATCGTTCCGAGGATCAGGCCGCCGCCGGCCATCGCCAACGACATCAGCAACCCGCCGGGACTGAAGTACTTCAACAGGTGGGTGCAGATGAAGCGGCTGCTGACGAAGATGATCATGGCCACCATGTTGTGCATTTGCGCGTCTTCCTTGCTCATGCCCAATTCGTTTCCGGCGTACTGGATAATGAACGTCCAGCACATGATTTGGACACCGACATAGAAGGTCTGCGCGACGACTCCTTCGAGATACTTGCGATTATGAAACAACCGCTTGAGCGTCGGGCCGACGTTCAGAGAAGTGTCGTCTTCTCCTTTGCTGCGCGGCAGACGGGCGATGGCAAACACCACCAGCATCCCCAGCACGACCAGTCCCAGCGCCATGTAGGGACCGATGATGATGTTGAGATCGTGCTGCTGGATCGCGGCGAACTGATCGGGCGCCATCTCCTGAAGCACGCGGCGGGCCTCCTCATCTGTTCTGTCGAGGCGCGCCAGAATGAAGTTCTTGGCGACCAGCATACCCGTGAGCGATCCGATGGGGTTGAAAGACTGGGCGAAGTTGAGTCGCTGGGTGGCGGTCTCCTCCGGCCCCATGGCCAGCACGTAGGGATTGGCGCTGGTTTCCAGGAAGGACAACCCGCAGGTCATGACGAAGTACGCAATGAGAAACGAAGAGAAGGCCATCATCCAGCCCGACGGAATGAACAGCAGACAGCCGGTGGCATAGAGACCCAATCCGACGAGAATGCCCGTCTTGTAGCTGAATCGCTTGATGAACAGGGCCGCGGGGATCGCCATCACGCAGTAACCTCCGTAGAAGGCGAACTGCACCAGCGAACTCTCGAAATGGCTGATCAGCAGGATGTTCTTGAACGCCGCCACCATCGGGTTGGTGATGTCGTTGGCGAACCCCCACATGGCAAAAAGACTGGTCACCAGAATGAAGGGCCAGAGGAGCTTCGGTGGAATCACCCGCGGTTTCTGTATCGCACCCTTGGAGTCACGAGGTGGGCTCTCTGCCATCGGTTGGATCCTGTACTTGAAACGAATCGAACGTATGTGTCGGCCCGGCAACGTTCCAGGCCCCTGAAAGTCACCATAGAATGGCGTCTGAGCCCCGCAACGTCAAGCACCGATTGTAGAGCGGCGTCTCGATCGGTGTGATTCGTGTTTGTAGGCAGATTCTCACAGGGCCCGGGCAGCAAGTCCCGTCGTTCCCGTCGTAGCGAAGCGGTAGAAGCGAGGCATGCCTCGCCCCTGCACCACACGCCCTGGCCATTACAGGCGCAGCAGAAAAATCTACCGGTGTGATTTGCCGGCTGAGCAACGCGGTGTGCCATAGCAGCGCATGTGGCTCCCTATCTACACACGCAGAATGCCCCCTGTCTCTATCCCGACGGCCCGGCGCACGATGGCAAACCCGGCCGTGGCCTTCGTAAAACGGTTGCACGGGTGCCGGCAAAGCACTATGCTGACAACATCCGTCGCTGGCGGGCTCGGCGGGGCCGAGCAGTGAACAGGTGAGAAGAATTCGATGGGAGCCCAGATCATGAAGAACGCGTTTTGGATTGTCCTTCTGGTGGTCCTGGCAGGGATTCTCGTGACCGTCGGCGTGCTTCGCAAGGGCCGCACCGACGGGTCGCGCAAGATCGGCGTGGTGCCCAAGGAGACGGTCTCGGTCTACTGGGAAGGCGTTCGCCAGGGTGCCTTGCAGGCGGGCAGGGAGGAAGGCTACGACATCCTCTGGAACGGGCCGGAGGTCGAGACTGACCGCGAGCGGCAGGTCCAGATCGTCGAGGACATGATGGCCCAGAAAGTCGCCGGCATCGTCCTGGCACCCAGCGACCGCAAGGCGCTGGTTCCCGTCGTCGAGAGAGTCCACGAGCGCGGGATCCCGTGTGTGATCGTCGATTCCGGCGTCGATACAGAGAATATCCTCTCGTACATGGCGACGGACAACTACCAGGGGGGCGTCCTGGCCGCGCAGCGCATGGGCCAGATCCTCGAAGGCAAGGGCCGCATCATCATCGTCCGATGGACCCCCAACTCGGCCTCGACCGACGCCCGATTGGCCGGCTTCACCGAAACGCTCGCCGGAGAGCATCCACAGATCCAGATCGTCGATGCCCAATACCCGAGCCCCCCCACCACGGACAAGGCCCGCGATGTCACCGACGACATGTTGACGCGGAACCCCGATGTCGACGGAATCTTCGCCTGCAACGCCACCACCGCCGGCGGCGCCCTGACGGCCCTGCGAAACGCCGACCAGGGCCAGAGACGAATCAAGATGATCGGCTTCGACGCATGGCCGATGGTCGTGGACGGGCTGGAGAAAGGCGACCTCGACAGCCTGATCATCCAGAACCCGTTCAAGATGGGCTATGAGGGGGTCAAGGCGATCGTTCGCCACTTGCAGGGCCAGACCGTCCCCAAAGAAGTCGATACCGGCGTGGAGCTGATCACCCAGGATCGACTGGCCGACCCGAGGGTCCGGGAGTTGCTTGATTCGCAGATATGAACGGCGGCCCGGCACAAACTGTTGCCCGTCGCCAGACCGCCCTGCGGATGACGGGAATCTCGAAGCGCTTCGGCCCGGTCCAGGCGCTGTGCGACGTGACGTTCGGCGCCCGTGCCGGCAGCGTTCACGCCCTAGTCGGTGAGAACGGAGCAGGCAAGTCCACGCTGATGAAGGTCCTTGCCGGGGTCTATCAGCCGGACGCCGGGACCATCGAGATTCACGGCCGCTCGCACACACTGGCCAATCCCGCCGAGGCAATCGAGGCAGGCGTCTCGATGATCTACCAGGAACTCGACCTGGCCGAGCACCTGACCGTGGCCGAGAACATCTTCCTCGGCGCCGAGCCGCGAGGCCGTCTGCCGTTCACCGTAAGCCACCATCAGATGACCGCCCAGACGCGACAGCTCGCCGAGCGATACCACTTCGACATCCGCCCGGACGCCAGGGTCGAAGACCTCGCCACCGGCGACTGCCAGATCGTCGAGATCCTCAAGGCCCTGCGACGTAACGCCTCGATCATCGTGATGGACGAGCCGACGTCGTCGCTCTCCGAACGCGAGACGGTTCGGCTCTTCGAGGTCGTCCGCCAACTCCGCGAGCAGGGGCTCGCCATCGTCTACATCTCGCACCGGCTCGAAGAGGTCGCCGCGCTGGCCGACGAGGTCAGCGTCCTGCGCGACGGCCGGCTCGTGCACTCCGAGCCGGTCCGGCAACTGGATGTCCCCCGGATCGTCCATCACATGGTCGGCCGCGAACTGACGGACTTCTTCCCGCAACGCAACGCGACTGTCGGCGACGTGCTCTTCGAGGTCAATGGCCTGTCGTCCGAAGCGGGCGTGTGCGACGTCGGCTTCGCCATCCATCGGGGTGAGATCGTCGGCCTGGCCGGCCTGGTCGGCGCCGGACGCACCGAGGTCGCTCGGGCCCTCTTCGGCGTGGATACGAAGACGGCCGGCCGGATCGCGCTGGACGGTCGGGAGCTGAATGTCGCTTCGCCGGCCGACGCCATCGCCTGCGGGATCGCCCTGCTGACCGAAGACCGCAAGCGAACGGGGCTGTGCCTGCAACTGCCCTGTAGCTGGAACATCACGCTGCCCAATCTCGCCCAGATCGGAATGGAGCGTCTGATCCGCCCCGCGCAGGAGCATCGCATTGCCGCCGAGGCGGGTGCGCAGATGGCCGTAAGATGGGCCGGTCCTGAAGCGCCCACCGATTCGCTGTCCGGCGGCAACCAGCAGAAGCTGCTCGTCGCCCGATGGCTCCTGGCCAACTCGACGTTCATGATCTTCGACGAGCCGACGCGCGGCATCGACGTGGGAGCGAAGGCCGAGGTCTACGGCCTGCTCAACCGCCTGGCCGAACAGGGCAAGGCGATTCTGTTCATCTCATCGGAACTGCCGGAGCTGTTCGGGATCGCCGACCGGATCCTCGTGATGCGCCGCGGCAGGCTCGTCGGCAACCTCAGCACGAAAGAGACGACGCCGGAGCAGGTCATGCACCTGGCGGCCGTCGAGGAGAATTGAATGAGCAAGGTCGTCAGACAACTGCTGCCCTTCGCCACGCTGGCGATCCTCGTCGCGGCCCTGTCGGCCCTCGAACCGGACACCTTTCTGACGACCGAGAACTTCCTCAACGTGCTCAGCCGCTCCAGCGTCAACGGCATCATCGCGATGGGGATGACGGCGGTCATCATCAGCGGGGGCATCGACCTGTCCGTCGGCTCGATGCTGGCGTTGGCCGGGATGGTCGGCGCCGGGGTCATGCTCAAGGTCGGCGGCCCGACGGCCGGCGCCGGGGCGTGCTTCCTGGGAACGGTGGTCGGCATCGGCGCGGGCCTTCTCTGCGGCCTGCTCAACGGCACGCTCATCACCAAGCTCAAGCTGCCCCCGTTCATCGTGACGCTCGGGACGATGAGCGCGTTTCGCGGCGCATCCTACATCATCAACAACAGCAAGATGTTTGATGTCCCGATGTACACGTTCCTCGGCCAGAGCACTCTGCTCGGCGTCCCCGTCAGCGTCCTGATCCTGGCGATTGTGGTGCTGTTCGGGTTCCTCGTGCTGCGGTACACGCCGCTGGGCCGCTACACGTACGCCATCGGCTCGAACCGGCAGGCGGCATTCCACGCGGGCGTCAACGTGGACCGCAACCTGATCGCGATCTACAGCATGATGGGTGCGTTCGTTGGCTTGGCCGCGATGATCCAGACCAGCCGGACCATCTCCGCTCAGCCGACAGCCGGCATCAGCCTCGAACTCGATATCATCGCCGCCGTCGTCATCGGCGGCGCCAGCCTCGCCGGAGGCCGCGGCACCGTCGTCGGAACGATCGTCGGGACCCTGCTCATCAGCTTCCTGCGAAACGGATGCACCCTGCTGGGCATCTCTACGAATATCCAACTCGTGGTCATCGGGGCCATCATCATCGGCGCCGTGGCCCTCGACCAGGTCGCCCGCTCCCGGGCCGACACAGAAGTGACGTGAAATGAATCCCTCAGGAGGACCTGACATGTCGGAAACACTCTCACGCAGACGATTTCTCGGAACGACTCTCGCCACGGCCGGCGCGCTGTCACTGCATGGCACGCCGCAACCGACGGCGCGAGCCGCATCGCCCGCCTCCGACGAATTCCCGTTCAAGATCTCGCTGGCCCAGTGGTCGCTGAACCGCAGCCTGTTCGGCCGGGCCGAGCCGAAGATCGACAACCTCGATTTCGCCCGCATCGCGCGCGAGCTGGGCATCGACGGGCTCGAATACGTCAACCAGTTCTTCATGGACAAGGCCCGCGATCGCAGCTATCTGGCCGAGATGAAGGAGCGCGCCGACGACTACGGCTGCGAATCGGTCCTGATCATGTGCGACAACGAGGGCCACCTCGGCGATCCCGACGAGGCGAAGCGCCTCCAGGCGGTCGAGAACCACGTCAAATGGCTCGAAGCCGCCAGGTTCCTCGGATGTCACTCCATCCGGGTCAACGCTCATTCGCAGGGCAGCTTCGAAGAGCAGCAGAAGCTCGTCGCTGACGGCCTGGGTCGGCTCTGCCGGCGCGGCGCCGAATACGGACTCAACGTGATCGTCGAGAACCACGGCGGCCTGTCCTCCAACGGCAAGTGGCTCGCCGGCGTGATGGAACTCGTGGACCTGCCCAACTGCGGGACGCTGCCCGACTTCGGCAACTTCGGCGACTACGACCGCTACCTCGGCGTCGAGGAGCTTATGCCCTACGCCAAGGGCGTCAGCGCCAAGGCGACGCAGTTCGACGACCAGGGCAATGACCCGAACACCGACTTCTTCCGCATGATGCGAATCGTCCGCGACGCCGGCTACCGGGGCTACGTGGGCATCGAGTCCGGCGGCCGCCAAATGACCGAGATCGAGGCCGTCCAGGCCACCCGGCGCTTGCTCCAGCGGGTTTTCGACCAGCAGCGGCGCACGGAGCCCATCTTCAACGGCGTCGATCTCGACGGCTGGACGAAGATCGCCGGCGGACAGTGGACCATCGAGGACGGTGCGCTCGTCGGGCGCAACGGACGGGACTGGACCCATGACGCGGAGAAGACCGGCTCGTGGCTGCGGTACAGATGGCCTGTCCGCGACTTCCGGCTGGAACTGCAATACAACATCAACGACCGGGGTAACAGCGGCGTCTTCTTCCGCTCGACGGCTGAGAAGAACCCCGCCTTTACCGGCTACGAGATGCAGATCACCAATTACAGCGGCACGCCGAACAAAGGCGGTTCGCCCGGCGCTCTGTACGACGTGATCGCACCGAGCCGGCACGCCGCACGACCGGCCGGCCAGTGGAACAGCGTCACCATCACCGCCCAGGGCCCGCGCGTCGCCATCGACATGAACGGCCAGCGGATCGTGGACGCCGAGCTGGACCGCTCGCTGCGCGGCTACATCGGCCTGCAGAACCACGACGACCGAACGACCATCCGATTCCGCAACATCCGCCTGGAGGTGCTGTAGGTCTGCATACAGGCCGTCTCGGACCAGAACGCAATCAGGCCAGAAGTACGAAAGGACGTCTGATGAAACGCATCGTTGCGGCTGTGTGGATTTCGTTGTCTCTGGCGGTCGGCTCGTGCCTTGCCACCGGAAACCAGCTCGGCCGGATCGGCGACAAGGACTGGTTCAGGGACGCCCAATATGGCGTGTTCGTGCATTACCTGGGCGGCGGCGACAATTGGAACGAGAAGGTCGATTCGTTCGACGTTGCAAGGTTCGCCTCCCAGATCGAGCAGAGCGGCGCGGCGTATCTGATCTTCACCCTCGGTCAGAATTCGGGATACTACTGTAGTCCGAATGCAACATACGAGCGATACGCCGGGGCCGAGACAGGCCGGCGCTGCTCGCGGCGCGACCTGCCGATGGAGATCGCCGACGCCCTCGGTGCCAAGGGCATTCGCCTGATGCTCTATCTGCCCTCGCGCAGCCCCCAGCAGGACAAGCAGGCCATGGCCGGCCTGGACGACGTCCACGAACGACAGCCCGCGCCGCAGGAGTTCACGCGCAAGTGGTCCAACGTCATCGCCGAGTGGTCGCTTCGTTACGGCATGAAGGTCTCGGGCTGGTGGTTCGACGGCTCGTACAACACCGAAGGCTGGGACGATCTGTCGAAGCCGTACAACTGGAACACCTGGGCCGCCGCCGTCCGTATGGGCAACCCCAACAGCCTCATTGCCTTCAATCCCGGCGCCGAGATCAAGCACGCCTTCAAGAAGCTCACCGACCGGCAGGACTACACCGCCGGCGAGCAGAACGACTTCGGCGCGACCCCGCAATCGCACCCCGCGCCGCAGGGCCTTCAGTGGCAGATTCTCTCCTATCTCGGTACGGCCTGGGCCCGGGCCGACGGGCCGCGAAAGGACGATGCGTGGATGATCGACTACATCCGGAAGGTGTACGAGCAGGGAGGTGTTGTTACGATCGATGTCCACGTCGCCTCCGACGGCACGATCTACGAGCCCCATCTCAGGCATCTCATCGCGATTCGGCGGGCCCTGCGATGACGGGCCCCGGCGACAGAGCCTTTCACAGGGCCTTTCCAGGCCCCTTGAGACAGCCCGTAAGCACCCATGACGGCTTGCTGTGACTCCTGAATTGCGGCCTCCTTCCTGCTATACTTGGGTGTAGTGGCCGGAGGCGTACGGGCGAGCCGGCCGAAGGTGGGCTTGGTTCCGGTTCGGGCCGAGAGGAGGACGACAACACATGGGAGCGAGTAAGAGACCCCAACGCGGTCGACGTGAGCGAGCCGGCGCGAACGCTGGACCCGAACGCCGTCTTCAACCTGACGGCCCTGGTGGGCGCCGTCGCGGACGAAACAATCGAGTCTTCCGGCCAAACTGACGACGGCAGCAGCGTCCATCTGACGCTCGCGTTCGCCGACGACACGGTACACCTGACCGGGGGAACCACGCCTCCGCCCAACAGCGCCGACTTCTTCCTCTTCGCCATCGACGCCGTCGCCACCCGCAAATACGCCGGCGGCACCGGCGACCCCAACACCCCCTACCGAATCGCCACCGCCACCGACCTGATCGCACTCGGCGAAACGCCCGAGGACTACGACAAGCATTTCATCTTGACCGCCGACATCGACCTCGACCCAAACCTCCCCGGCGGAAAGGTCTTCGACAGAGCCGTCATAGCGCCGGCTTCTCACACCGAGGTGTATCCCTACACGGAAGGGAGTCCTTTCACCGGCTGCTTTGACGGCAACGACCGCACGATCTCGCATCTGACAATCGCAGGGAGACGTTATCTTGGGCTCTTCGGACAATTAGGGCCAGCGGCAAACGTTTTCGGTCTGGGTCTGGAAGCAGTAGAGGTCAGCGGAACCGATGGGTTCATCGGCGGACTTGTGGGCTGCAACTACAACTACCAAGGCAGGATCACCGGATGCTATAGCACCGGCTCAGTCAGTGGCACTGGTTCCGTCGGGGGTCTTATAGGCTATAATGCGGGGAACATCGCTGGGAGTTACAGCAGCGCCTCGGTCAGGGGCGCTTCATCCGTCGGCGGCCTTGCAGGCGGCAATTTCACCAGCATCACGGCAAGCTATAGCAGCGGCTCGGTCAGCGGCAACTCGCAGGTCGGCGGGCTCGTGGGGTACACCTACAATGGCACCACCAGTCTGAGTTTCTGGGACATCCAGACTTCCGGGCAGCCCGCCAGCGCCGGCGGCATCGGGCTGACCACGTCTGAAATGCAGGATATCAACACCTTTCTCCGTGCGGGGTGGGACTTCGCCGATGAGGTGCTCGACGGCACCTGCGACTACTGGCAGATGCGGCCGGGAGAGTATCCCCTCTTGTATCACCACGCCGGCAACCGTCCGTCGATGCCGGAGGGACGGGGAACGGACGAGCAACCCTATCTGATCCAAGATGCGCGAGACCTGGGCACCGTATGGTTTGAGCCACTGGCCCACTACCGTCTGGCGGAGTCAGTTGACTTGTCGGGAATCACGTGGTCTACAGCGGTGATCCCCTGGTTTCGAGGCAGCTTCGACGGCGATGGCTATGCCATCGGCCATCTGCACATTCAGGGCGAGAACGACCTCGGTCTTTTCGGGCTGTTGTGTTCCTGGAGTATCTCGAATCTCGGCCTTGAGGCAGTGGATGTCGGTGGAACCGGTGACAATGTGGGGAGCCTTGCAGGACACACCGTAGGGGGATCCGCTATCACGACGAGTTACAGCAGTGGCTCGGTCAGTGGCACCGAATGTGTTGGCGGCTTAGTGGGCTATCAGCGGTCGAGCAGAATCTTGTCGAGCTTCTGGGACACGCACATCTCAGGCCAACACAAGAGTGCCGGAGGCATGGGCAAGACCACGGCGCAGATGCAGACGGCGGCGACGTTCCTCGCCGCCGGGTGGGATTTCGTGGGAGAGACAGCCAACGGGACCGACGACGTCTGGTGGATTCTCGAAGGGCAGGACTATCCGAGGCTGTGGTGGGAAACCACAGGGACAGTCAAATAGCAAACAGCGAAGAGCGAAATTGTGGAATCCGCCTTCGACGGATGACCTCCTCAGTCTTGCATCTTGCACCTTACCTTTTGAACTTCTGGCCTATGCGCACCAGGGGCGTTGGCGATTGAGGGGGACGGCGAGGATCTGGTTGGCGATGATGACGTCCTCGCGAACCTGGAAGTCGAACATGCCGGCGCAGATGAAGTCGGCGCCGCCTTCGTAGGCGTACTTGAAGGCCCGGCTCGGCTGGATCGCGCCGGCGGCCATCACCTTGTAGGCGATCCACGGTGTCTTGACGGTCCGCATGAACTCAATGGTCTTCTCGGGCGCCTTGGACCAGATGTTGTCGTTCTCGGGCCGGCCATCGGCGGACCAGTAGGTGTGGCTGTGCAGGGTCTTCATATAGAAGTCCGGCTCGATGCCCGCCTCGACGCACGCCATCGGGACCTCGATCTTGTGGCCGCCGACGCCCGCGATGACGCCGCGCGCCTTGATCCGCTCGACCGCCTCGGCCAGCACGCCCACGCGCCCCTGCTCGACGCAGGCGTCACTGACGCCGCCGTGGACGAACGCGCCGACGGCGCCGTGGTCGATGGCCTCGTCGATCTGGCCAAAATCGTCCGGGCCGACCTTGATCTGGGCGATCCACTGGATCGTGCCGCCCCGCTCGTCCCAGTAGCGGCGGAGCACTCGCTTGCAGTGGTCGTCGAGCCGCAGGATGGCCGTGTTGATGCCCATCTCCTCGCAGAGATGCAGCGTCTCCATCACCTTCTCGTCGGTGAAGTAGCTCTTGAGCAGCGAGGAGACGTAGATCAGGTCGCGGCTGTGGGCGAAGCCGCTGATCAGATTGCCGCCGGCAAACATCCGGCTGATCTTGACCTTGCCGATCTGCCCGGTTTGTAGTGTGCCCGTAAGGGCATACTTGTCTTGGGGAAGGTAACGCCTTACGGCGTCACTACGAACGGGCGCAGCCGCGCCGGCCTGGGCCAGCAACGCCTGCTCCTCAAAGCTCAGCCCCAAGGCGCCGACCGCGGTGCCGGCCAGGGATTGCTTCAGGAAGCTTCGACGATCCAGTTCGTTTGACATGGTCCACCTCAGATCACAGGTAGGATGGGCTTCAGCCCATGCTGTATCGGCCGAATGGGCCAAGGCCCATCGCTACGAACGCCGATGCCTGCGTACGATTGTAGAAGATCGACTTGGCTCTGTCCATGCGGTAGGGGCGAATCATGATTCGCCTGTGCAATCCTCAGACGTCGACGCGGCGGGTCAACAGGCCATACTTCGTGCCGTGCATGTAATGCAGCGTGTGGAACTTCTCGGGGATCCAGGCGCCGTCGAAGAACTCGGACTCGGCCGAGGCGCCGACGACCTCGCAGATCAGCAGATCGTGGCTCTGGACGCCGTGGGTCTCGACGATCCGGCATTCGAGATGTCCGGCGCACTCGGCGACGAGGGGCGGCTCGACGACGCGGGCCGGCGTCGGCGTCAAGCCGCAATGCGCGAACTTGTCGATCCCCCGCCCCGTGACCGTGCCGGCCAGGTGCGTCTGCTTCAGCACCGATTCGCCGGGAACGTTGATCGTCAACTCGTGGTTCCGTCGGATCAGCTCATACGTGTACCGGACGCGGTTGACCACGAGCAGAACCAGGCACGGATCGGCGGTGTGAATGGGCGTCTGCCAACTGAACGTCATCAGGTTGGCGTGCTCGGCCGTACCCGCGGCGACCAGCACGACGCAGCCGGGCTCGATGATCCATTTCGCCTGATTCAACGGCACGGACTTCTTCATTGTCATAGCCTCCTTCGTCGGCAGCGGCGAATCATGATTCGCCCTTACGTCGCGATCGGGATTCGTTTCAACAAACCGTTCGTTTCAACAAAGGGATATTCATCAGCAGCGACGTGATCAGATAGCACACGACAAACGTCACCAGCGGAGCAACGGTGACACCCAGCAGGAACAATACGGGCGAGCCATCCCCTGCCTCGATGGCGACATGTTTGCCGAGCTTCTCTCGCAGAACGATGAGCACGAACGGATGAAGGACGTAGATGCCCATGACCGTGGACGATACCCACTCCAGCGCCGTCTTACCGACGCCTTGCAGCGGGCTATGCTGTGCGTCCCAGAGAAAGCCCGCCCAGAAGATGCCGATCGAGAGAAAGACTGCCGGCAGGCTGAAAAAATCGAAGAGGTAGCGCGCGCCCACGCCTCCGGCCCGGTCGACGAAGACACCGGAGAATGCGGCCAAATACAGCGACGAAAGAACCACCGCCAGAACGAGGTATCGCATCGGGACCTTCTTCGGGTCGATCCGGCGAATTTCGCAGCCGCACAGATAGAACGGGATGAACGGAACGAACATCGAGAAGATCGACCGCTGATTGTTCCACAGCAGGGCATCGGTCTGGAAGTAGGCGTTGGCGAGCACGAGGCCCAACACGATCACGAACCACCGCTGGCCCCGGCCGGCGCAGCGGACGAACGTTCGCAGAGCGGGCGTGATCAGATACAATCCGAAGATCATGTACAGAAACCACAGATGGTAGTACGGCTCGCCCGTGAGGATCAGTTGGACGACCGAACCGACCGAGAGCGGCTCGCCATCGACGAAACGCCGGACAAAGAGAAAGACGATTGTCCAGACCACCAGCGGGATGCCGACGCGGACCATTCGTCGGCGGTAGAACTGACCTGCCGACTCCCGTCGGGCGTCATCCAACAGCAGCGCGCCGCTGATCATCACGAACACGGGAATAGAGAAATGGGCCAGATAGAACAGCCAGCACCCCAGCCACCAGTTGAAAACAAAGGGCTGCGTCGCCGTCGTCAGCCAGATTACCACATGGGCCGTGACCACCGTGTAGATGGACAGAACTCTCAGCACGTTAACGTATTGAATGCTTCGCGATCGTTCGGGTGGCACGCCAAGACCCTCTGGCACCGGTCTACATGATCCGTTCTGCGTCACACGCAGGCGTCCTGTGATTTTAGACCGTGCGTCCGGCAAATCAAGACCAAACTCTCGCCCTCGCAACGAACACATCAAACTGTTGGTACAGAAGGCCCTCTGGTGGTATCATCACCGTCGGGGCGTGTTTGTGTGCCCGGGTGACGGGATCGAATGGGAACTCCGCAATGCGATTCTCTGCCAACGACATGCAGTGGAACCTCGCCGCCGGCCCGGAGGATGCGGCGGCGTCAGGGTCGTTCTCAACACTTGATCGCGTCTTTGAGTTGGACGGCCCCCGGGTCTCACACGGGGGGCTCTGTCACGTCATCAAGCTGCATCTCGGCGGGCGCGACTACTACGTCAAGCGATATCAGAACAAGGGCAAGCACCTTCGCAAGGGGTTGGGCCGCAGTCGGGCCGCAACGGAATACCACAATCTCGCCTATTTCGCACGGCTGGGGATCCCCGTTCCACGCGTTGTCGCGTACGGGGGCGTGCGCCGTTTCGGGCTGTTACGCCGTGCGGCCATCATCACGGAAGGCGTGCCCAATGCGACGGATCTGCGAACCGTTGCCCACACACGACCCGACCTGCTTGCCAGCCGGAGGTGGGTGTTTGCCGCCATGCGACAGGTCGCCGACTACACCCGGCGCATCCACAGCGATGGATTCACGCACAGAGACCTGAAATGGCGAAACATCCTGGCAGAGACCCGCGAGGCACCCAGGATTTTCTTCTTCGACTGTCCAAGCGGTCGGCACGTATCGGCACTGCGGCGCAGACATTTCATTCTTCGAGATCTGGCCGGGCTCGACCGACTGGCGAGGGAACATCTGTCTCGAACGATGCGCCTGCGCTTCTATCTCTGGTACCGCAATCGGACTCACCTGACGAAGGAGGATAGAAAGCTCATAGCCAGGGTCGTGACTTATCACAACCGTCGCTAATCGTGTCTGGCGTCCTTCGGAGCCTCTTCGGTAGCGGCGTGACGCCTGCGGCCGGCCAGAAGTTGGCGAACCCATCCCACGAACGTCATCGAACCGAACGCCGCCGGGACGATCCAAGGCCGTGACGAAAGATCAGATACGACGCGAGCGCCCAAGCCGAGCAGGAGCATTTGGACGCCGAGCAGTGCGCCCGTTGTCCCAACCACGCTGTAGCACAGCGGCAGAACGACGTTCTTGATAAACCAGATCAGAAGGAAGCCGCCGATACCACCGATGAGAATCGCTCCAAGCAGATACCACTTGTGGGGGCCGAGCGCCTCCCACATATCCTCCAGCACCACCTTCATCCTACCCTGAAAGCCCTCGTCGGGCGCGCTGAGCCCGTCGATGTAGGCCTGCCGAGTGTTCGGGTCCATGCGGCTGAACGATTGGTAGACCAATCGCGGCGGCTCCTGCGCCGCGAGACTGTCGCGCGTCGCAGCTTCCTGGGTCGCCCCCTCCTGCTCGGCCTGATGGTCCAGAACGACCGTGGTGTAGACCGTAGCGGCCAGCAGTGCGAAGATCACCGTCGCCAGTACGATCACCAGCACGTTCCGCGCCAAAATAGACAGGACGCTCAAGGCCACTGCGCCAACCGCCATACTGAGAAACGGACTGAGGCCAAACCGCTGGCCGACGAGCATCCCGACGACGGCCCCGACGGCCGCCCCCAGCAGGCCCACGACGATGGTACTGTAGCGAGCCCCGCCCAACCAGAGGAACAGCCCGACCACCACCATACCCGCGCCGGCCCCGACGAGGATCGACGAATCGACCTCGACGCACAAGGCCTCAATTCTCAGCAGCAATTCGTTCATCCATCTACCCCATCCAATGGGTCCGCTGCATCCTCAGCATATCATAGCGACCGGTCTCGCAGCGATCCACGCCAAACCGCAGGGTGCTCGTGCCTTTTTGTCCCTGCCGATCGTCGTGCGGGACCACAAGCATCGGTATGCGTATCGAAGGCACCCTACGGTCCGGCGTTGGGCTCGCCCGGCGTCGGTACGCTCAACGGCCCGAATTCATACGCACCCACGGCCGTGCGATACCGTCCAAGCGAGACACCCGTCTGCGAAGCGCCGAATACCTGCGTGGCGCTGTAGCTCGTCAGGCCCCCTCCCGAACCCGAATGGAGATAGAGGGTTTCGCCGTTGCGGCTCAATCCGAACGATGAGTGGCAGCCAGGGTCGTTTTCGTTGCGAAAATGCAGATCTTCGTAGAACACGATGAAGCCTTTGGGAGCGAGGATCGTCCCCTCGGCGATCTCGTACTTGGTCAGGTTGCGCCTGCCATCGCTGAGGAACCACCCACCGATGTCGATGGGCCGATCCGTTGTGTTGTGCAGTTCGATCCAATCCGGCTGACCGGACTCGGGGGCCGCCATGAGTTCATTGATCACCACGGCGCCCGGCTCCATGGCGTCGGCGGCATCGTCGAAGCCGGGTGAGCCGCCGACGTATGCACTGGGCCGCCAGACCGACATATCGCCCAATGCGTTCGGGTCGGTCGCGGCTGGATCATGCACCGTCAGTGAGAAGCCGAACCCATCGGTGATGCCGTACCAGTCGTCCTCAAACCGAAAACTATGGATGATCCGTCCGGCGGCGTCCTGTAACTCGACCCCGTCGCCGACCCTGTCGAGTCGGCCGCTGTACGGGCCGACGATGGGAAACCCCTCGCCGTATCTCGTCTCGAACGCCGTGATATCCTGGACCAGGAGCACATAGTCGCCCGGCGCCAACGGGACGCCCGGGAACGTGAACTCCACGCCACCGGTGAACCGGACAAGGTTCAAATCGATCGTCTCGTCACCGATGTTCGTCAACTCAATGAACCCTGTGTTCACATCGGCCGGGTTATACATGATCTCACTGATCCGCAGATTCTCGGCAACCGGCCCAACGGAAAAGACCGCTTCGGCCAGTCCGCTCCACGGGCTGTAGGGGTTGCTCGTCACCAGCGTGCGAGCCCTGATCTGCGTGGTGGCTGCAACGGTGATCGGTCCGGTGTAGGCGCGAACCTTGGACCCCATCGTGGTGCCGTCAGGAGAGGCGATCCGCCCGATGATAACCTCGACGGAGAGGAGGAAATCGGAACTGGTCGTGCTGGAATTCAAGCCGTGGATGGCGAGAATGTTGGCGCCTTGTGCAAGCAGGTCGGCATGAGCGGAAACATCGAACCGCTCGAAGACAATCGCCGCCAGATCGTCATGATTGGCGTCGGCGCGCGAGTTCCAGGCCGGTGTCCCGGTGAACAGCGCGCGACAGATCTCGACGCCGTTCAGATAGGCGATGAACCCGTCGTCGTAGCGCACCCGCAGGGCCATGTAGTTGAATTCGCTCGGATCGCCCAGGAGACTGAAGGGAATGCGAATGTAGCAGCTCGCGTTGCGGCCATACATCTGCTCGCCGACGTCGATGCGGAATAACTGCTCATAGCCGGTAGCGGCCTCATAGCCAACACCACCGATCCCGCTGATCCAGCCGGAGTCGTCGAACGCAGCGCCGCCCCGCCAGGCGTCGTCGACCGGGCCGGTCGGAACGAGCACGCGCTTGGCCGCAGTTTCCGAGACGAGCGTGACCGTGTTCATCGTCGTCGGAGCCGTCTCGGGAGGACGCGGGTCCGAGCCGTCGAGCGTGTAGTACAACACGCCATTGCCAGCGGTGTTGACCAGGCTCACCTGGCTGCCGACCTCCACGTGGCCCCCGTCCGGAACGATTCGAGGCGGGGCAACAAACTGGCTGTCCACCCATGTGCAGCGCCGTTGCAGCCAGTTCTTGAGATGGTCGATCTCGCCCTGGAAGCCGCCGAACCGCGGGCCATGACTGCTCCATCGTTGGAAGTTGCGCGCCTGAGCCTCCCAGATCTCACCCGCCATTGCGTCGATCGTTGCGTTCAGACTCTCGGTGCTGAACACACCTCTGCGTAGCGCGAACCAGCGGTCGATGTACTTCTGCCAGAAGTTGGCGTCCTCGAACATCCGGTCCCACCAGATGTATCCGAGGTAGTTTGTACCGTCCCCGGTGCCATGCCAGCGTTCGGGATTGTTGTCGCGGCCGTCGGTGGAATCCAGTGACCGGTCGAAATCCCAGATCGGTCCCATCTCCAGTCGTCCACCTCGCCGCTTGTGCATGTGCGTGCTCAGACGCAGCGCGTCCACGTTCATCGCCAGCATGTTGAGCAGGTTGTGGTCGATGAAGGAATCGACGTCGATGTACTTGGCGTAGCCGTTCAGCGGGTCGGCGAAATCCGGTCCGTAAAGCGCGTCCTCGAAGGCATCGAGGTATCCGCGAATCCATGCGGACTGGGCCGTCGTAATGTCCGCCTCTCTCGGTCTGACATAGCACAACGTTCCATCCCCGTAGGTGGGGTTGCCCCGAGCGGTACGGAAACCTCGGTCGCCCGGGCTGGGCCGATCGATCTTCAGCATGTACCCGCCGCTCATGGCGGGCTCGACATTCTGCCAGGGTTCGAGCTTCTCAACGTCGACCCGGTCCGGCCCCCTCTTGACGTTCTCCATGAGGATGTAGAGCCCGACATAGTCGCCGGCCGAGACCGTATCTCCGCTCGTGCTGAGATACATTTCGACGAAGCGGGTCCGCACGGCGTATCGGCCAATCTGGTTGCTCAGGTCGTACATGAAGGCGTTGTTGATCAGGGCCCGATCGAAGTTGAACGGAGCGTACAGGATCCAGTCCGATTCAGCGGGCAGACCGAAGAGCGACACGTCCTTGTCGCGATCGTTCTCGTCCCACACTTCGAAGCGATACTGGCCTTTGGTCGCCCAGCGCGTACTGGAGCCGCGTCTCCAGAGCCCGCCGCGGCCGGCGTAATCGGCCTGATCCGTCATCCGCGCCCGACCATCGGCGCCGATATCAATGAACGCCGAACGAACCCGCTGGCGGGAGGTGCCGATATTCTGGCGGTTCGTGTCGACGACAACGATCGGCAGGTCTGAGCTGAAATCAAGCACGTCATTCGACAGACCGATGTACGCATGGCTGACGACTGCACTCGGCGCCTTGCCCGGCTCATAGGCGCGGGCCAGCACTTCCCTGGTGCCCAGGATCGAGATGGGGTCTGTGTACCGCCTGGATGAAGCGTCGGGCACCCGGCCGTCCGTGGTGTAACGAATCTCCGCGTTCGGATTGGATGAACTCAGTTCGAGGAAGAAGAATCCCGAAAACGTCCCACCCGGATGGGAGAAAGCCGGCGGCTCCGATAGATCGGGATAACCGGCAACGTTGGAACTGCCCGGCGTGGGCTGGGTGAAGTACTGCGTCTCGCTGCCATAGAGCCCATACGACCAGTCGGCCTGCTGAGGCGGGAAGCCCCCATCACCCGACGGGCCCACATGAGAAGCGTACTCATGGGCCACCTGCAGGTCGGGGCGAACCAATGCCAGGTATTCCCCATCGCCACTGAGCGCGAAATTGGTATGGTAGAACCCCTTATCGTCGATGTAGGGCCAGTTGCCCGGGACGTCTCCTTCTCGCACGCCCGATGCAAACACCACGACCGACTCGCCGGCTGCCAGATAAATCGGCGGCAGCGCCCACTGGTCGAGGTCGTCGGCATCGTCCGTCAGGTACCAGCCGCCCAGATCGAACGGCTCGGTACCGCGATTGGTGATCTCGATCCAGTCCGGATAGAGGGTCTGTCCGGCCACTACGGTCGAAAGCGTAGTACGATTGATCGCCATGAACTCGGTGATCAGGACGTCCGAATCGGGAAGACGGCTGTAGGTTGCACTCAGGTCCGTCGTCTTCTCCCGTTCGATGTGCGCCGTTCTGGCGGAAGGCCTGCCCCAATCCGCAGCCGGACCGAAATCTACCACATATGACCCCGGGACCAGATCGGCCACCAGATCGCCGCTGTTGCGCCACGCGCCGCCGTCGAGTCTCCATCGCGCTGCAGCCGCTATCGCCTCCGCCGGTCCGAGCGTCACGCGCAGGGCACCCGTCCAATCGGCGAGCCAGTCCTCGGCCAGCCGGGAGAAGTCGAGCAGTGTCACACCATCGTCGCCCAGCAGATCGGCGCAACCGACTGGATAGCCCTCGCAACCCGGCTCGTCGAGCCACTGCTCCGCCAGAAGCATGAGGTCGGCCAGATCGACCTTGCAGTCTCCCGACAGGTCGCCTAACGGACATGGGGGCTCGACGACGGAAACCAGCACCGTATCGCGGCCTTCCTGATCGCGTTCGTCCCAGACCTGAAGCTGCAGGGTGTAGACACCGGGCGCCGGGAAGGAAACCGTGGCGTTGGGCTCGCTCTCGGTGCCCATAAAATCGCCCGCTGGTTGCCCCACAGACGACCAGAGAATCGTCAGGTAATCCGGATCGATCAGGCCGATGTCGTCCGGATCGTCGTCGTCGATGACCGGATGCATCTGAATGATCGTATGGCCCGCGCCGCGCCAGGGAATGGTTCGATCCTCGCCGGCGTCAACCGTCGGAGGCAATCCGCCCGCCGGACCACCCAGAAACTCCACCTCGGCAATCTGCATGCTGTTGGCGCCGGCGGCGTTTCGGACGGCCGTGAACAGCAGTTGATAGTGCGTGTACGCCGTCTTGTTGGCAAACGTGATTGGAGTTTCATTCATCGTGAAGCGGGGCCAGGGCAACGGCTGACCGAAATCGACAATCTCGCCGCGCACAATCAGCGTATACGGCCCCTCGATGCTCGCATTCGAACCGCTCAACTCGAAGGCGGTCGGGTCGCGCTCGACCGCATCGTTGGCGGTGGTGAAGGTCAGGCCGGTGACGATGGTCGGCCCCACCGAAGGCGTAACCTGAAAACCGGTCGGCTGACCGCTGCCCTTAAAATGAAGATATTTAGTGTGTATATTATCGTCGATTGCCAAAGGCGGCGCTTCGTTGCCGGGCCAGTCGCCGTCGTTTGGGACGCCTCGCACGACGTCGCCCGGCCTCGTCACATCGGCCCGGACCACGGCAATCAGCAGCAGTATGACGGCAAGTACGAAGGCATTCGTCCGATTCATAATCACCCACACATCAAGGAAACACAAGCATGGCGTTATCCCATTCCGCCGATTTGGGGCTGTACCCACTGAGACGAGGTCATTGTAGCAGGCCGGACGCTCCATGTCAATTCCATCGAACCTGCTGCAGGCGAGCGGTGATTCGCCTCTACAGCAAATGGGCCAGCAGGATTCGGACACCGATGGCGATGAGGACGACGCCGCCGACGATCTCGATCTTGCTCTCGCAGAAGCGGCCGAATCGCTTGCCGATGGCCACGCCGGCATAAGACAGGCCAAACGTGATCAGGCCGATGACGGCGACGGCCAAGGCGACCGAGCGGGTCACCAGCGACAGGGTCACACCGACGGCCAACGCGTCGATGCTCGTCGCAACTGACAGCGTCAGGAGGATCATCAGATTGGATGGATCGAAACTTCGGCCGACGGACTCGATCGCAAAGGCCTCATAGATCATCTTGCCTCCGACGAAAACCAGCAGACCGAAGGCAATCCAGTGATCGTAAGGGCTGATATACGTCTTGAGTCCCAGGCCCGCCAATGAGCCGACGAGCGGCATTACAGCCTGAAACGCCCCGAAAAACAACGCCATACGCAGCGCGTGACGGACGTGCAGCTCGCGGTACACGCTGCCGGTGACGACGGAAACGGCGAACGCGTCCATCGCCAACCCGAGGGCTATGAGCACGATGGTGACGAAATTCATGCGTGATCTCGATCGTACGATTGGCGCGCCAACCTACAAACCGGCAACGGCGTCAAATACCGCGATTGCGAGGCCGGGCCAGAACACTCATCTGCGGCGCCGGTCGCATGGCGCTGCCCTTATTGGTTCGGGAGAACCTCAATCACGGCGACCACGCTCTCTGTCGTTCACGCTCTTGTCCCCCGGAACCGGGACTCAGGCGGCCGCATGAACGGCGGCCTTCATCTTGGCCAGGCCTTCTCGGGCAACCTCAAGTGGGTCTTTGTCCCAATACGTCTGACTGAACAGCTCCAACGACAAGACTGCCTGGCTGTCGTTGTCGCGAAGGTCTCGCAGAATCTGCGTCAACGGCGCGATGCCGTCGCCCGGCATGATCCGGTCGCCGTCGCGGATCGTCTCACGAGGCGGATCGGCGGGGTAGTCGTTCAGATGGAACACTTGAATCGTCCGGCTGCTGATCGTCTTGAGCCCGTGGAAGTCCGACCCACCTTTGTAGATGTGGTAGACGTCGGGCAACAGACACGCCTTGGGATGGCCGCTCTCGATGACCACGAACATGGACTGCCCCAGACGGTGCAGGTTCCTCGAAGGGCCCCAGACCTCCACCTGTGGCACGACGCCAGTCTGGTCGCCCACCTCCAGGATCGCCCGGTAGCGTTCGGCCGCCGTCAGCAAATCGATCTGGGCTCCCCCTGTCGCGCCGGCCGGCGGCGCGGCGATGCGCGTGCCGCCGATCTGGGCCAGCAGATCCATCTCCCGTCTGACCTGCTCGACGGCTTCAGCCCGAACGGCGTCGTCATCGACGATCCAGCGAGGGAACGAGATGGCGCTCTCGACGGTGAGCCCATGGTCTTCGAGCCGCTTGCGGATATCGCTGAGCTTGCCGCCGGACCCCGCGTATTCGTGGAGGCTCGACACCCAGGGCTCGATCGCATCGTAACCCGCCTCGGCAGCCACGTCGATCTCCCTGGCCAGACCCAGCTTCTGGCCTCGGATCGTGCTGGTGTTGAGACAGTACCGAAACCGGCCGTTCCGATCCGCCTGGCCCAGCGCGGGGGCAACCTGACCGCCTGCAAGCAAAGCACCGGCAGCCAGACCGGCCGCCCCTACGAAGTCGCGACGCGAAATGCACTGTTCGCTCATACAGATCTCCTCAGAATATCGCCATCAGAACATCGAAACCCGACCCCTTGGTCCATACACCGGCCACAAAACCGCTGGGCATCTCATCCGTCTTCCTGTGCATCTCCATCGGCCGGTCCCTTCGATTCCAGGGCCCATCGGTTCGTCATGGCCGAGATCACGCCGACCGATTGAGCAGCGCTTCGATTTCCGCCAGCTTCTCGTCCAGCATCTCCTGCGTCCGCGCCTCAACGTTCAGTCGCAAGAGCGGCTCGGTGTTGCTCGGTCGGCAGTTGAACCACCATTCCTTATGGCCCACCGTCACACCATCGAGGCGGTCAATCTGGCCGTCTCCATACCGGCGGGCCAATTCCTCCATCTTGGTCTCTTTGTCCTCGACCTTGAAGTTGATTTCCCCGCTGTTGGCGTAGCGTCGCAGCGGAGCGATCAGCTCGCTGATCGGCTGCTCGACGCCATCGAGCACGTTCAGCACGTGGACCATCGTGATGGCCGCCGAATCCGCACAGAAGTTGTCGGCGTAGTAGAAGTGACCGGATAACTCGCCTCCAAAGACGGCGTGGGAATCGCGCATCGCCTTCTTCATGTAGGCATGGCCGACCCGCTCGCGCCGAGGCGTTCCACCGTGCTTGATAATCTCTTCCATCACGACCCGGCTGCTGCGAAGGTCGTAGACCACTGCCGATTTGGGCTTCTTCTTGAGAAAATACGGCACCATCAGAGCCGTGATCAGGTCGCAACTGACCGTGGTCCCCTTCTCGTCAACGAGCATCATACGGTCAGCGTCCCCGTCGAAACACAGACCGAAGTCGCACTTCTGCCGCTTGACCATCGACCGGACCTGCGAGAGGTTCTTCTCCTTCAGCGGGTCGGGGTCATGCTTGAACTTGCCCGTATGCTCGAAGTTGATCTCCACGATCTCGACGGGACCGTCGCCGAAGAGCAGAGGCAGAGCCTTGCCCGCCATCCCGTTGGAGGCATCGACCGCGATCTTCTTTTCCTTCAGACCGGGCCGCAGGAACTGAAGCACATGCCCCTTGTATTCGGCGCCCAGATCCTGTTCCCTGAAGGTTCCGGTGGGCTTGCCCTTGGTGTGTGGCATGGCCAAAGCCAGGTGCTGAATGTCTTTCAGGCCGGTGTCGCCGCCGATCGGGATCGCGCCGCGACCGGAGATCTTGAATCCGTTGTACTTGGCCGGATTGTGAGAGGCGGTCACCTGCACGCCCCCGCATGTCTTGAGGTGATTGATGGCGAAGTACATCTGCGGAGTGTCGATCAGACCGATGTCGATCACGCCGGTGCCCGCCGAGCGAATGCCTTCGATCAAAGCCTTGGCGAGAGGTTCGCTGTGGGTCCTCATGTCCCGACCGACGCAGATCATTCTGGCCCCGCTCTGACCCCGCTCATACCCGGTCATCAGGGACGGCAGAAAGCGTGCCGTCGCGCAGCCGATCTTCCACGCATCTTCTTCATTCAACTGATCGGGGTAGACGCCCCGGATATCATACGCCTTGAAAATCTGCGGATCCATACAGCCAACTCCTTTGGTCTTGCTGTGCTGCCAAACCGATCCTTCTCGCCCATTCGAGAAGTCGTGCAAAAGTGCGCTGCATCATACCCGACCGAGACGCAGGGTGTCAATCACCGGCTGCGATGGTACGGGGCTCCGTAGGGATAGCCTCGCACACATTGGTCCGGACGGGGCCTGAAGAAGCGTCTGCTCAGCCAGCTTTCGACCATCCAATCGCTTGACGTCAACGGTTTCATGCCGGTATTTGTACAACCATGCGACCGAAGACGTACATGCCGTTGCACCGGGCGGTCCCACCGGGCGCCGATCGACGATATCGGGACGGGGCGATCGAGATCGCGCTCATCGCCTTGCTGGCATGGCCGTGTTCGTCCTCCGTCGAAGCGCAGAGGCCGGATGCCCGTGCCACAACAGCCAATGCCCATCCGTATTACACTGTCCAGCTCCTGTCGGCCCCGGCCGCCCGGAAAGCCCGCGTGCTCCGGGCATATGAGGCCCTGAAGGCCAAGGGCCATCTCGTCTATTGCCGCCGTGCGTATGTCCACGAGCGAGCATACATCCGGCTGCGAACGGGGCTCTTCACGGATCGCGACCTAGCTCGGGGCCATGCCGAGATGCTGCGGGCCACTGAAGGATTCGACGGTTTTGTCGCCCGGGCCGGCCTGGCCGTCGCGTCCTTCGGCGGCGCCTTCGACATCATTACCACGCCGAACGATATCTGGTTTCGGTCGGAAACGGCCCTTCGGGCGCTGTATCACTTCGACAAGACTGAAAAGGCCGCCACATGTTCGGCGGTAGCGATCTGCCCGGCAGGTCGGGCGATCGCATTCTCCTGCGACAACCAGATTGTCAGGATCGACCTGCAGAGCGGCGCCGTGACGGTATTGAAGCAGGGCCGAAGCGAAGACGCCCTATTCGACAGCCTCCTGGCCTGGTCACCCGACGGCCAATACATCGCCTATCTCGACAGGGCGGGATGGGAGCTGCCGACAAAGCTCTGGATCATGCGATCCGACGGCAGCCACGACCGCCTCCTTGCCGGCGATGCCACCGGACAGACGCGCATCAAGAGTCTCCACTGGCATCCAAACAAGGACAAGCTGTTCTATGTCAGCGGACCAACGTACGGGACCGTCTCGGTCGGGGGCAGCTTGTACAAGGTGGACCTTCATGGAGGCCGGGAGACGGTCGTGCCCGCCTGCCCGACCGAGCGAACGGAGGTCTGCCGCGAGTTTCGCATCGTCGGCGCCGAAATCCTCTACCGGCTTGCCCACTTCGATGCAGATTACGTGGAGCTCGAGTACACAATGCAGAAGATCCCTCTGGAACCGTAGCCGTAGGGTCTGCGTCGCATCCGCAGGTAGCGGGCGTCCTTGCTTTTCCTGCAAGAAACCGCTATGATAGGGGTTAAGGAAGGTGCGGGTGGGTCAGAGGTCGCCAAAGCCGGTTTTTGCCGAACCGACATGATCGGGTCGCGTACTGGTCACAAACCAAGAAATGCATGCATGAGGAGGTCAAAATGAAACGACAGAGAATAGTTGCGGCAGGTCTCGTCCTGCTGGCGACACTATCGGTCCAGGGGGCCGTTCTCGCCCCGCTACCGGAGATTGCGGTACAATTCACTCCGGCATCCCCAACCTCGGACGACACGCCGGCGCTGACGCTTTCCGGGACGTGGCCGAATTCCTGCGTCCCCGAGACGTTTCACGTCCAGATCATTCCGGGCGACAGCATCTGGATTGACCTGCTCCTGCCGGGCTGGGACATGAAGGGCGACTGCGAGCCGCTGGTATGCTTGCAGGTGCTGACGCCCTGGCAACTGACCGGGCCGGTACAGGCCCTCCCGGCCGGCACGTACGATGTGTTTCTCCGGGCCATGGACTGCGAAGAGGCCGGCGCCTATAACGCGATTGCGGTCCTGTCGGTAGCTCCCGGCTCCGGTGGTCCGCTGTCCGAACAATTCGCGCCGGGCGAACGCGTCGTGCTTCTGGAGGATGATCCGCCCGCCGGGCTCGGAATGTCGGCGGGGCAGGCCGGCACGGTAATCTGCTGTGACAGCGAAGACTGTTCGGGCAATCTCCTGATCAGTTGGGACCTTTGGACCAACGGCAAGCTCGAACCGGTCCCGTGCGCCAACGCCACCGAGACCCTGTATCCGGCGAATTCGGCCATCTGGATGAACCCACAGCAGGTGCGCCTTGGGCGGCACTTCAACCAGTGCGGCACTATCCGAAAGGGCCTGGAAGGGTGCGTCTACTTCGAAGCCGACGATGGCAAGACGTACAATGTAATTGCATTGGATGATATGTATCTGTCTCTGGACGGCGGGGGCCCTGTCGCGTTCGACGAGCGTGTCCGCGTGCGCGGCCTGCTCAACACCACACCACCCCAGCCGGACGAGATTCGGCTCTGTCCGCAGCAGGATGGGGACATCTTCCATCCTACGATTGCTCTCTGTACCCCGGCCGATCCCGACCCGAAGCCGGATCCGGATCCAGATCCGAAACCAGATCCCGATCCTGATCCCAAACCAGACCCCTCCGACGGACCGGACAGCATTCTGATCCACATCGGTGGTAATCCCTTGCTACTTCAGCAGATCCCGATGTCTCCGGGTTCGTATGCCGGGTGTGCCAACATCACCGTCCACCTGAATTTCCAGGCACAGCTTTCGGTGGCCATCACCCCGGGTGCCGGCGTGGGCGGGACCTGGACCGGTACGCTCGACCCCGACATTGTCGGTCCAGGCGAGGTGACCACGGAGATTTGCATCGAAGTCGTCGGTCTTAACCTCGGTGCTCTTCCACCGGGCAGTGACGTCCAGGTCGCAACAGTCACATTGCTGGCGGCACCGGCATTCTAAGCAAGAGCGGCTCCGGGACGGTGAACCGCATGGACCGAATCCGCCTGACGTGTGTGTCGGGAGTTGATTTGGTCTGCGCGTGGGGCCGTGTGCGATGTATGATGCCTTGACGATCAGGGATGGCCCCAGGATGCCGCGAACCGCGATCTACGCACTGGTGTTCGACCTCGATGATACCTTGGTGGTGGAGAAGGACTCGGCCGACGTCGCCTTTCGGGCTGCTTGCCAACTGGCGGCCGAGCGTTGCGGCCTTGACCCGGCGGCCCTGCACTCTGCTGTACGAGAAACGTGCCGGGAACTCTGGCACCATCACAGCCCCGCCCGCGCCTATGCCGTCGAGGTGGGCATCCGTCGCAAAGGCTTCCTATCATAGGTGAGTCGGAAGAGATTGTGCCGTAGGTTGTGAAGGAGAAGCCGGAATGAAACGGTCATGTTTCCTCGATAACAGACGCCGGTTGGTGGGCATCGTCTCGCTGCTGCTGGCGAACGGCCACTTCTTCATCGGGCCGTATTCGACCGCGGCCGACCAGGCCTCACCCAGGGATGGCCTGATCGCCTCGCCCGAGCCGGACTGGCCTCAGTGGCGAGGCCCGCGACGGGACGGCATCTCCGAAGAGACGGGCCTGCTCGCCCAATGGCCCGAAGGCGGGCCGAAACGCCTCTGGACCATCGATGGGCTCGGCAGGGGCTGGTCCAGCCCGATCATCGTACGCGATCGCCTTTACATCACCGGCGACGTGGGCGAGGAACTCGTGATCTTTGCTTTCGGCCTCGACGGCACACCGCTGTGGCGCACCACGAACGGCGCCTACTGGAGGAACCCCTATCCCGGCGCCCGCGCGAGCTGCACGTTCAGCGAGGGCCGTCTGTACCATATGAACGCCCACGGCCGGGTCGCATGCCTCGACGCCGCCTCAGGGAAGGAACTCTGGGCAGTGGACGTTCTGGAGCAATTCGAGGGCGAGAACATCATGTGGGCGCTGAGCGAATGCCTCCTCGTCGACGGTGACAACGTCATCGTGACGGTGGCGGGCCAGAAGGCCCTGATGGCCGCACTGGACAAGCGAACCGGGCGGACCGTCTGGACCACACCACCGCTCGAAGACGCCGTTTCACATAGCTCGCCGATCCTGGTGCGCCACGGCGGACGCAGGCAGATCATCAATTGCTCAGCCGCCTACGGCTTCGGCGTCGATGCCGACACGGGCGAGTTGCTCTGGACCGTGCCCGTGAAGAACCGCTACGGCACGAACGTCTCGCCACCCGTCTACGACTCCGGTCGCGTCTTCTTCATGACGCCCTACGATTCTCTCGGCCATCAGTATCAGCTTGTCAGCGAAGGCGACCGTGTCGAAGCCAGATCGATGTGGCAGTCCTTCATCGACTCGTGTACCGGCGGTGGCGTCCTCGTCGACGGCGTCCTCTACGCCGCCGGCTACACCCGGCCCAAGTGGTGGTTCGGATTCGACTGGAACACGGGCGAGACGAGATACGAGATGGAGGATTTCACCACGGGCGCCGCCATCTACGCCGACGGGCGACTCTACATCCTCGACGAACAAGGCAACGTCGGCCTGATTCGACCTGCGGCCGATCGCCTCGAGATCGTCGGGCGATTCAGCCTGACCGAAAGACGCACGCGCGACGCCTGGGCTCACCCGGTCCTGCTCGACGGGCGGCTGTATCTGCGCTACCACGACGCGCTCTGGTGCTACGACGTCCGACAGCCGTGACGCACGCTATTCGATGCCGAGTTCCTTCTGGATCTTCTCGAGCGGCACGCCTTTGGTCTCGGGCATCATCACGATCACCCAGATCAGTTGCAGTACCATCATCCCGGCGTAGAAGGCGAAGACGCGCGCCCCCGCCTGACTGGCGCCGGGGGCGTCCGGCCGGCCCACCAGCATGGGGAAGGTCCACGAGATCGCCGCACACATGAACCAGTGCGTGAACGAGCCCAGCGCCTGGCCCTTGGCGCGGACCTGCGTCGGGAAGATCTCGCTGATGAACACCCAGATCACAGCGCCCTGTCCGAAGGCGTGCGAGGCGATGAACAGCAGGAAGCAAGCCAGGACGATCGCCCCGCCCCGCTCGGTGTGAAACGCCCACGCCACGGTGCCGAGACTGAGGATGTAGCCCAGCGAACCGACGAGCATGAGCTTCTTGCGGCCGAAGTGGTCGATGATTGCGATGGCCAGCATGGTGAAGACCAGATTCGTCGCGCCGACGATCACGCTTTGTAGACGCGCGAAGTCGGCGCTGGCCCCAGCCAACTCGAATATCCGCGTCGAGTAGTAGAGCAGCGCGTTGATTCCGGATAACTGATTGAAGGCCGCGATCAGAAACGCCAGCAGGATCGGCTTCAGGTAGATCCTTCGGAAGAAGGGCTCGCCGATGCTGTGGTGGGCCAGCTCGATGGACTTCTGGATCTCCTGCATCTCCAGGGCAACGTCGTCGGCGCCCAGTCGCTCCAGGATGCCGCGTGCTTCGTCGGCGCGGCCCTGGGCCATCAGCCAGCGGGGGCTCAGCGGATTGCCCAGCAGCAGGAAGAAGAACGCCGCCGCCGGGAAGGCCTCGACACCGAACATCCATCGCCACTCGATATCACCGAGGTTCAGGGTCCCGATGATGTAGTTGGACAGAAAAGCCAGCAGGATGCCGAAGACGATGTTGAACTGAAACAGGGCCACCAGTCGGCCCCGGCTGCGGGCCGGGGAGATCTCCGCGATGTAGATCGGACCGACGACCGACGAACCGCCGACCGCCAATCCGCCGAGGAACCGCGCGATCACGAACGACCACCAGTCCCACGCCAAGGCGCTGCCGACGGCCGAGACGAAGTACAGCACCGCCAGCAGGCTCAGCGTCTTGCGACGTCCGAAGGCGTCCGACGGTTTGCTGCTCAGCCACGCGCCGAGGATCGTGCCGATCAGGGCGCTGGCGGTGGTGCACCCGTGCCAGAAGCCCGGCTTGCCCACGAATCCGAAGGCGCTCATGCCGGCCGCCAGCGAGTCATACGTGCCCGCGAACAACTCCTGGAGTGTCTGCTCGGCGCCCGAGATCACGGCGGTGTCGAAACCGAACAGCAGCCCGCCCAGGGCCGCAACGACCGCACTTCGCAGCAACAATGCCTTCTTCATGCGTCCATCTCCTGACCTTCACAGACGTCCATCCGATCGCAAACGCCGGAAAGAGTAGCAGATGCATAGCGGAAAGTCCACCCGCACGCACCGTTACCGCAGGCAAAACCGTTGCCTATACTGGGTGGAACAGGAATGCAACCAACCGTCGTTTTTTGGAGATTGGACCATGAAACGCACGCTTCTCATCACGCTTGTCTGCACGGCGGCCGTCACGCTGAGCGGGTGCATGTCTTTCAGCTACGAGGAACACTACAGCCGCCGACGGCCTCGCGTCGTGCACGCGCCGGTCGTCAAGGTCGTTGAAGTCGTCCCCGTCCCGCCGGGGCGACCGCATCGGCCCGGCCCGTATCGAGGTCATCGTCGCTGACCGAAGGCCGCAGGGTGCGCCACGCCCACCATCGGCGCCCCGATCGTATACGGAGCACACCCTGCGGTGGACAGGGCCGTCCCCCAGTGGCGGCGGCCCCTATCCAAACGCGGTCAGCTTGCGAGAAAGAAGAGAAGAGCGGCCAGTACGGAGACAACGCCGGCACAGACGCTCAAGGCCAGCGCGAGCGTCCAGGCATAACGCCGGTTCATCTTTGAGATCACATACTTGAGATAGCGATCGCTGGCGGCGAACGTTCGACTCATCTGAAGGATGCCTTCGGTGTTGCTGATCGTGTTGTGATTGAGCCGGTCGAGGGTCCCCTTGAACTTGACGAAGCTCTCGGTCAATTGGACATCGGTCTCGGCGGCCGCAGCCAGTTGGTGGTCGATTGAGGTCAATGTGTCGGTCTGCCGGGCAGTCTCCTGCGGAATCCGACCCACCGCGTCGATGAATTGCTGGTCCTTCAGTGACGTGTTGCGCATCTGTTCGAGCAGGCGCGTGGTCAGTTGCTTCTGGTTCTCCACCGCCGCCGGCAGGCTTTCCAGCGCCTTGGGAAGATCCCGAACGCGGTCCATCAACTCCTCGTGCTGGGCGAGTTGGCAATTCAGGTGCTCGTTGATCTGCCGAAGCTGGTCCACCAGCCGGTTGATGCCCTCATGGAGCTTCTCGGCGGGATCACGGTGATCCAACGAGGTGACGGGATTGACCACGACCGGACCGCTCGGGGCGTTGGCCGACCGAGGGTCCGAGAAATCGTCGTCGGCGTCGAACCCACAGGCAATCAGCCCGTCGTCGTTCAGCGCCGGCTCGCAACAGCCGGCTCGTTCATAACGATGGGACCGAAGCCAACTGCTGGTCCCCGTCAAGATCTCTTTCAACGTCATTCCCGGTGCTCCTAACCGTGATATCTATGTGGTGCCGCTGCCTGGCGGGGTGATCCACACCGGCGCCAGTGTCATCGGAAAGGCATTGGCTTTCTCTTGAGAGAATATCCAAGCCACAGCCAGCCAATCGCAGCAACCTGGATTTCCAGGCCGTAATCGCTCCCCTCTTCCACACGTTTTCGCCCGATGTCACTCGCATGCCACCCCACAGAGGCGTTGGCGGCCGATGAGCCGTCCGAATCGGAATCTTCCGCGAAATCACGTCTGCAAGTGGTCGTTTTTTGGGACGTGACAAAGGCCGCGACAACAGCCCTTGTACGAGGCGATGCAGACAGTACAATACGGCTTGAATACGCAACTGTCGGCCATTAGGAGACATACGAAGATGAAGCTGGTGACCTATCGGCGCAATGACGTGGTTTCGTGCGGGATCGTGACACATCGTGGCGTCATGGATGTCCCGTCAGCCTGGCCGGGCCCGGACGCCCCACAGAGCATCATGGAGATCCTCTATCGCGGTTCGACCTGTCTTGATGCCCTGACCCAACTGCCCGAGATAGCCGATGCGGTCCCGCTCGATTCCGTAACGCTGCTTGCCCCCCTGCCGCAGCCGGGCAAGCTCCTGGCCCTGGCCGGCAACTACGCCGAACACATCAAGGAGGCGTCGCAGAGCCGGGGGTTCGAACTGGGCCTGTCCGACTCGCCCCGCTGGACCACCGTGCCGCGACCGTTCCTGATGCCGGCCAACGTCGTCTGCGGACCGGGCGAGACAATCCCCTGGCCCGTCTACAGCCGCCAGATCGACTACGAGCTCGAACTGGCCGTTGTTATCGGAAGCAGGGCGAAATGCGTGGAGGCCGACCGCGCCCTGGACTGCGTCGCAGGCTACATGATCGCCAACGACGTCTCGGCCCGCAGCGTAACCTTCAAGGAGGGCCGGGGCAAGCGACCATGGGACGAGTTCTACGACTGGCTTGGCGGCAAGTGGGCCGACGGCTTCCTGCCCACCGGCCCGTACCTGGTCACCAAGGACGAGGTCGCCGACGTCCAGAACCTGCACATGGTCCTGAAGGTCAACGGGCAGGTCCGCCAGGACGCCAATTCCTCGCAGATGATCTACCCCGTCGCGGACATCGTCTCCTTCCTAAGCCATCTGATGACGCTGGAGCCGGGCGACGTGATCTGCACCGGCACTCCGTCCGGCGTGGCCATCGCCACCGGCAACTTCCTCCAGGCCGGCGACGTCATCGAAGGCGCCATCGACGGGCTCGGGACCCTCACCAACACGCTCGGCCCGCGGCCCGAAGCGTGTTACGAGCCGCTGAAGCGGTAGCCCGACGCGCTCTATCCAGTCGGTCCTGGGGTCAGGATGGGGCCGAGCCACTCGGACAGGCCCGAGAGCGTCATCTGCACCGCCACCGCCGTGACGATCAGACCGGTGATGCGGATCAGCGGACCGAAGGCATGGAGCCGTTCGAGAATCCGACCGATCCACACCGACAGCAGCATGACGACGAAGTTAACGACCAGTGCCGTCGTCAACGACAGCGCCGTGATCGCCATCCCCTGTGTGGCCGCAAATGAAATCGCAGCCGTGATCGTGCCGGGCCCGGCGATCAACGGCGCCGCCAACGGAACGATCGAGATGTCCTTCGCCCCATGCAGGTCCTGCTCGTAGAAGCGTCCTCGTCGGACCGCCGTCAAGCCGATGATGAACAGGATGATGCCTCCGGCCACCTGCAAGGAATACATCTCGACGCGAAACACTTCATGCAACAGGAAATGGCCTACGCCGGAGAGCACCAGCAGGATCACCAACGCCACCGATGTCGCCGTCACCGCGATTTTCACCAGCTCCGGCCGCCGGCATGGAGGATCCATCGACGACAGAAGGAACACCTTGCTGGCAGGGTTGATCAACGCCAGAAAGTACAGCGACGTCTGTACGAATGCCTCCGCGCTCATACGCAATGCCCGAGATTCCCGTACCTGTCCGAACCGCCATCCCATAGCCGACGATGCACGTTGTCGCCTACCATCACACGGTCCCGGCCCGATGTCAACTGGAAAGCCGTCTTTTCGCTCACCACCCGACATGGAGAATCCTGGACAATCGGGCGTGGGGCGGATAGGCTTGGGGCCTCTTGCACCGACGCACTTGCGTTCAACGATGGGGCCTTCTTGAAAGGGTGGTTTCGATGCGAAACGTCAGCCGAACAATGCCTGTGATTGCTGTCATTCTCTCGCTGGTTGTCTGTGGAGCCTGGAGCGATCTTTCGAAGGCCCAGGACATCCCACTGCCAGAGCACCCGCGGCCGGACTTCGAGCGGCCGCTGTGGATCAATCTGAACGGCCCGTGGCAGTTCCGTTTCGACAAGGAAGACGCGGGGCTGGCCGGCAACTGGTCGTCCGGCAAGACAGAGTTTCCGCTGTCGATCATGGTGCCGTTCCCGTGGGGCTCGGAGCTGTCCGGCGTGGAGGACCAGGCCGACATCGCCTGGTACAAGCGCACAGTCCGCGTGCCCGCCGACTGGAAGGGAAGCCGGGTCTTCGTGGTGGTCGGCGCTTGTGACTGGCTGACGACCGGCTGGCTCGACGGCCAGAAGGTCGGCAGTTTCCAGGGCGGGTACACGCCGTTCGAGTTCGAGCTGACCGACCATGTCAAGTGGGGTCAGGACCAAGCCCTCGTGCTGCGCGTCGACGACACGCCGCATCCGTTCAAGCTCGAAGGCAAGCAGGGCTACGGCCCCGCCAAAGGTATCTGGCAAACGATCTACCTGGAGGCCCGGCCCAAGGTCGCGCTGGAAACCGTGCACTTTCTGCCGGACATCGACGCCGGCAAGGTCACCGTCAAGGCCACGCTGAGCCAGCCGGCGCCTGACGCGATGCGTCTGGCGATCCAGTTCAAGCCGCAGGACCGCCCCGGCGGCGCCACACAGACGACCGTCGCCAAGGGACGCAAGGAGATCGAGTTCGACGTGCCCATCAGACCGATGCGGCTCTGGTCGCTCGAAGACCCGTACCTCTACGAGGTCAAGGCCGTCCTGTCGGGCCAGGGGGCCGAGGACGTCGTCTCGACCTACTTCGGGATGCGAAAGATCAGCGTGGTCAACCTGCCCGGAACCGACTTCCCCTACATCGCGCTGAACAACAAGCCCGTCTACCTGAAGATGTCGCTCGACCAGGCGTATCACCCCGAAGGATTCTACACGTTCCCGAGCGACGCGTTCATGCGCGACGAGATCCTGCGGTCGCGTCAGATCGGGCTCAACGGCCAGCGGATCCACGTCAAGATCGGCATCCCGCGCAAGCTGTACTGGGCCGACAAGCTGGGCATCCTGATCATGGCCGACGTGCCCAACAGTTGGGGCCAGCCGGACGCGGACATGCGCAACGAGACCGAGGTTGCCCTGCGTGGGATGATCCGGCGGGACTTCAATCATCCGTCCATCTTCAGTTGGGTGATCTTTAACGAAACGTGGGGACTCCGCACACCCAACAAGGGCTACACACCCGAGACGCAGGAGTGGGTCGCCTCGATGGTGCGCCTGACCAAGCAACTCGACCCGACCCGCCTGGTGGAAGACAACTCGCCCTGCCACCACGACCACGTCCTGACGGACATCAACACCTGGCACGCGTATCTGCCCGGCTACAAGTGGACCGAGCATCTGGCACAAGTCACGCGCGACACCTACGAGGGCTCGACGTGGAACTTCATCGGCGGGCGGAAGCAGGGCAGGGAGCCTCTGCTCAACAGCGAGTGCGGCAACGTCTGGGGCTATGAAGGCAGCACGGGCGACGTGGACTGGAGCTGGGACTATCACCTGATGATGGACGCGTTCCGGCGGCATCCGAAGGTCTGTGGCTGGCTCTACACCGAGCACCACGACGTGATCAACGAGTGGAACGGATACTGGCGATTCGACCGCTCCGAGAAGTTCACCGGGATGGAGGAACTGATGCCCGGCATGAGCCTGCGCGACCTGCACGGCGATTTCTACGTCGCCCTGAGCGAAGAGCTGTGCCAGGAAGTCAAGCCCGGTGCGAGCGTGGAGGTCCCGCTGTACGTCTCGTTCCTCACCGACGCACAGGCCGGCGAGAGCCTGACTCTGCGAGCCAATCTGCGGGGCTGGGACAGCCTCGGCCGCGAGCGCAGCTTCGGCCGTATCCAGCGGCGCACCATCCCGTACCGCGCGTGGATGTGCGGGGCCATCGATCCGCTCGAAGTGACGATGCCCGATGAGCCGGCGGTGGTCGTATTGGCCGTGCAGATCGAAGACCGCGCCGGCGTCGTGCTCGCAAGGAACTTCACCACGTTCGCCGTTCGCGACGGCGCGCAGCCGCGACAGGAGACGCTCACCCAACGAGGACAGACGCTCCGAGTCGTTCGCTTCGCGCCCAAGAGCCTCGTGAAGGCCGAATGGCCCGTCAAGCAATGGGACGTGCTCGACGGGCTCAAGGTCAACGGAGCCGGCACAGGCTACTTCGAATACCGCATCCCCTGGCCCCAAGGGCTCGACGTCGGCGACGTCGAGACGGCCAGCTTCCGGGCCGAGATCTCGGCTAAGCAGCTCTTCGGCAAGGACAAGGAAGGCGCCGGCAAGCAGGAAGGCGACTTCATGCGAGGCAAAGGCACGCACGACCCCAGCCTGAACCCCAATGCCTATCCGATGACCGACGAGAACCCATATCCCAGCGCGGTCCGCATCCGAATCGCTGGCGAGGCGATCGCGACAATTGACCTGCCCGACGATCCGGCCGACCATCGCGGGATCCTGTCCTGGCAGGCGCAGAAACGCGACGGCAGGCTCCGCGAGGCCGGCTCGTACGGATACCTCGTCACCGCCCAGATTCCGGGGCCGGTCCTCCGCAAGGCCGCCCGTGAAGGCGCGATCGTGATCCGCCTGGAGGCCGACGAGGCCATCGCCGGCGGCATCGCCATCTACGGCGAGCGGTTCGGCCGCTATCCACTGGACCCGACGCTGGCGTTTGTTCTAAAGCAGTAAGCTGTCGCCCACACGACATCGCATATTCTGATAGATCGCACGGCTATTGACGCGCGACGGTGGGGATGATATGTTTGTCCGCATGCGGCTGGTCGGACTCATGCTGAGAAGAGACGGACGTGGCCGGTGTTGGGACGTTTGGGAAGACCACGAGAGTCTATGCAGTCGCCGGAGACGGTCAATCCCTGCATCACCTGCGGGGCGTGCTGTGCCTACTATCGAGCATCATTCTACTGGGCCGAGGCCGACGACAGCCCCGGCGGGACCGTGCCCGTCGAACTGACCGAGAAGCTCAACGACTTCCGCCGGGTCATGCGCGGCACCAACCAGAAGAACCCGCGTTGCGTCGCCCTGCTGGGCGAAATCGGCGTCAGCGTCGGGTGCAGCATCTACGATGTGCGCTCGTCCGTCTGTCGGGACTTCGATGTCTCCTGGATCCACGGCGTCCGCAACAAGCGGTGCGACCAGGCCCGCATCGCCTGGGGCCTCGAGCCGCTGCCGGTCCCCGCCACCGGTCCTGAAGAGAACCCGGACGATCCGCAACACACGGCCCCGCCGAACCGGCCCCCGCTGCCCCGCGCCGCCTGATCGCATCGCCAAGAGGTCCTGAAATCACCCGGAAGTACTGAACACCGACACCAGTGGGGGCGAATAATCATTCGCCCGTACATGAGAATGGAACCTGGGCCAGGAGAGATGTGCCATGAACAAGGTGGTCGTGTGTGTTCTGTCGGTTTCGGTTCTGGGTGTGTGCACGTCCTGCGAAGACAAGACGCCGGAGACGACCGAGTCGCCGGCTGCCGGCGGCAGCCCAATCTACCAGTTTGAATTGAACGACATCGACGGCGTGCCTGTGAGGCTGGCAGCTTACAGCGGCAAGGTCCTGCTGCTGGTCAACGTCGCCAGCCAGTGCGGCTATACGCCGCAGTACGCCGGCCTCCAGCAGCTCTACGAGCGGTATCAGGCCGATGGCCTGGTCGTGCTGGGCTTTCCCGCCAACAACTTCGGCTCGCAGGAGCCCGGCACCGAGGAACAGATCAAGGCCTTCTGTACGACGAACTACAACGTGACCTTTCCCATGTTCGCCAAGATCTCCGTCCGGGGCGACGACATACACCCCCTTTACAAGCTCCTCACCGCGGTGGCCCCGACGCACACCGGGTCGCCCGGACCGGTCACCTGGAATTTCAACAAGTTCCTGATCGGCCGCGACGGCAAGGTCATCGGGCGCTACGACTCCAAGGTCGAGCCGCTTGGGGCCCAGCTTGTGGACGAAATCGAGAAGGCCCTCGCACAGGCAGAGTGAAAGAAGAATGTAGCGACTGTATTGTGGATCAAGCATAATTTGGGTTCCAGGGTTCATTTTTTGCGATCATGAGATTGAGGATGGTCAGGAGTTTTCTCATGGCGGCGACGAGGGCGGTCATCTTGGTCTTGC
>Ga0334890_1000445_pt1 | contig 73863 bp, 69 predicted proteins | sample GraSluR1_MG_3_FD_207220 | JGI IMG/M metagenome (GOLD analysis project Ga0334890, IMG submission 207220) | Sludge microbial communities from methane-producing bioreactor in Wageningen University, Netherlands - Granular Sludge_31_08-R1 | ecosystem: Engineered > Bioreactor > Anaerobic >... | reverse complement strand
TCAAGATCTCCAACGCACAGATGAAGACGATCCGGCTTCAGCGACACGAGGTCTGCCCAGACTGGAACTACACGATTGATCCCAATACCTCATAACATCCGAATCCGTTTCTTTACGAGTCCTAACCGGCGAGCTTGACTCCATGGTCGAGAACCCAGGCGGCAAAGCTGGCGCTGTGGCGGCTCTGGAGCGAGTTGGCGGCAAAGAAGTGCAGCTCGATGTCGTCGCCGGCATCTCTTTGGACCAATGCGGCAATGCGGGCCCGGTCGTGCAGGTCCCAAGCCTCCAAGCCCTCGATGAAGACCGCCAGATCAATATCGCTCCACTGATCGGCCCTCCCCTCCACCTGCGAGCCAAAGACATAGGCAGCCGTGACGGATGCCAGCCGCGACAGACATTCAACGGCGAGCCGGGCCCGCTGCTCTATCGTGATATCGAGTTGAGCCATTGCACAAACTCCCTCGATTGACCGAGGACCCTGAGAGCCTTCTCCGGTTTCACATCAAGGGCAAGATCTGCGATGTCCTCGGGATAGCGAGTCGGAATGTAGTACCCGGACAGTTCCCGGAGGAAATCCACCTGGCGCTCATCGGGCGCCACAGCCGCGATCTCCGCCAAGCGGGCGAGTTGGTGAATGCGAGGAGGCAGTTTGTTGGTGCGCTGCACAATGACCGATTTCAGATACTTCTCGATCGCCTGCTGACAGCAGAGCAGGACGTACAGATAGCGCCCTGCCCTGAACATGGCATCGGCAGTATCCAGATCGTATCGGCCCCGTTCGGCCCATTGTCGGGATGGATCGTCCATGGTGTTATCATAATGAAAAGCTCAGCCTCCGGCAATGCAAAACGTCACCCGGCCAGTGGCTGGAATTCCGACGTCGGCGAAAATGCCTTGAATTGGTGCGGCGCTTGGGCTATAAACAGCTCTTTCTGAGAACTGGACCTGTTTGCATATGTGAGGCGTTGTCGATGAGAAGCAGCCAGATGCTGATCCCCACGGTCAAGGAAGTGCCGGCCGATGCGGAGATCCCCAGCCACCAGTTGATGCTTCGGGCCGGCCTGATCCGCAAGGTCGCCAGCGGGACATACACCTACCTGCCGCTCGGATGGCGAAGTCTAAAGAAGATCATCGAGATCGTGCGCGAGGAGATGGACCGCGCCGGGGCGCAGGAAATCCTCGTGCCGTGCCTGCAACCGAGAGAGCTGTGGCAGCAGACCGGCCGGGACGCCGACTACGGCGAGACCATGTGCCGTCTTCAGGATCGGCACGGCCGCTGGAACGTGCTGGGCCCGACCGCCGAGGAGGTCTTCACCTTCCACGCGTCGCACGAGATCAATTCGTACAAGCAACTGCCGATCAACCTCTATCAGATCAGTCCGAAATTCCGCGACGAGTTTCGGCCGCGATTCGGCGTGCTGCGGTCGCGCGAATTCATGATGAAGGACGCATACAGCTTCGACGCCGATGCCGAGAGCCTGCACAGGTCCTACATGGCGATGTACGACGCCTACTGCCGGGTCTTCCAGCGTTGCGGCGTCGAGTACGTGATCGTCGAGGCCGAGACGGGCGAGATGGGCGGCTCCGGCTCGCACCAGTTCACCGTCCCCTGCGCCTCGGGCGAGGACACCACCGTCTACACGGAAGACGGCTCCTACGCGGCCAACCTGGAGAAGGCCGCCGTCGATCCGTTACCGAAGCAGCCGGCCGATCCGAACACCCCGGCCCCCCAAGACGTCCATACCCCCCACGTCGGGACGATCGAGGCGGTCTGCGACTTCCTCAAGACAAAGCCGTGTGAGATGATCAAGACGCTGATCTATTCCGTCGGCGACGAGGCCGTGGCGGGCCTGGTCCGGGGCGACCACGACGTGAACGCCGAGAAGCTCACACAGGTGCTCGGCGGCGCGCATTCGGAACTGGCGGACGAAGCGACGATCCAAAAGGTCACCGGCGCCAAGGTCGGGTTCGCCGGGCCAGTGGGTCTGGGCGGCAAGGTTTCCAGGCTGATCGTCGATCACGCGGTCGCCGCGATGGCCGTCGGTGTCACCGGCGCCAACCGAAGCGACTACCATACGAAGAACATCGTGCCGGGCCGGGACTTCCCGCTCGACGGCGACAACGTCGTGGTGGCCGACGTCCGCAACGCAGTCGCGGGCGACACCTACCAGGGCAAGCCCCTGCTCTTCAAGAGGGGCATCGAAGTCGGGCAGGTGTTCAAGCTGGGGACCAAGTACAGCCGGAAGCTCGGCGCGACCTTCCTCGACGAGCACGGGGTCGAGCAGCCCTGCCTGATGGGCTGCTACGGGATCGGGATCAATCGGATCATGGCCTCGGCCATCGAACTGTACCATGATGAAAACGGGATCGTCTGGCCGATCTCGATCGCGCCGTTCGAGGTGCTCATCACGCCGGTCAATCAGGACGATCCGGCCGTCTCCGGGGCCGCCGAGAGGATCTACACGGAACTGAAGGCCGCCGGCGTCGAGGTGCTCCTCGACGACCGTGACCTGCGCGGGGGCGTCAAGTTCAAGGACGCCGATCTGATCGGCATTCCGATCCGCGTCACGGCCGGCAAGAAATCTGTCGTCGAGGGGAACGTCGAGGTCAAACGGCGGACCGAGACGGAAAGCCGCAAGACCCCGATCCAGGAGGCGGCCCGGACGGTCGTCGAGCTCATCGAGTCGCTCAAGAGGCAACTGCGTCCTTGACGGTGACCGCCGGAGGACCTATAACACAATGCGACAGAAATGAGCGCGCATTGACTTTCATTGGACAGGAGAAGCCTCATGGACCAGAACAACCTCTCACGAAGGACTCTCATGCACAAGACCAGCCTCCTTGCGGCCGGTGCCGTCGCCGCCCACCTGACCGGAACGACGAGCGCCCTCGAGATGGGCCAGATCGAGCGCGTGGCGACAAAGGGCCGGATCCACCAGTCGGTCAGCCGGTGGTGCTATGGCAAGTGGTCGCTCGATCAACTCTGCGAGGTCTCCAAGCGGCTCGGCATCAAGGCCATCGACCTGCTCGGCCCCGGCGAGTTCGAGACGGTCAAGAAGCACGGCCTGGAATGCTCGCTCGTCAACAGCCACTCTCTGACCGACGGTCTGGCCGACAAGAAATTCCACGAGGCCTCTCTGGCCAGCCTGCGCAAGGCCATCGACGCAACCTCGGCGGCCGGTTTTCCCAACGTGATCAGCTTCTCGGGCAATCGTCGCGGGATTCCCGACGACGTCGGCGTCGAGAACGCCGTCGAGGCCCTCAAGAAGATCGTCGGCCACGCCGAGCAGAAGAAGGTAACCATCGTGCTGGAGTACCTCAACAGTAAAGTCAACCACAAGGACTACATGTTCGACAACATGGCCTGGGGCGTCGAGGTCTGCAAGCGCGTCGGATCCGATCGCATCAAGGTCCTCTACGACATCTACCACGCCCAGATCATGGAAGGCGACATCATCCGAACGATCCGCGACAACAAGGACTACATCGGACATTACCACACCGGCGGCAACCCCGGACGCAACGAGATCGATGAGACGCAGGAGTTGTATTACCCGGCGATCATGCGAGCCGTCGCAGAGACCGGTTTCACCGGCTATGTCGCCCACGAGTTCGTCCCGAAAGGCGATCCGCTGGCGGCGCTGACCTATGCGACGCGCATCTGCGACGTGTAGTCGAGTCCGGTCGTTTGATGCAGCGAAGCATTCCTTGCGGGGCCGTCCTTTGAGGGCGGCCCCGAAACATTGCATCAGGCCATTGCAGAGTCGCACTACGACAGCACGGCGATGAGGTTTTGCACGTACGGCGCAGATGTGGTACAATAATAGGGCAGGTGGTGTCTGATTTGCGTTGCTGTCGTCTGTGAAGGAGTTTCATGGTTCGCGTCGGTCCTTTGGGAAAGTCTATCGTCTGCGTACTTGCCAGCCTCTGCGCGGTCGTTCCGGCCGAAGCTGGGTTTCTTACCCTCCGGCAGGCGCGGCAGGCTCCCCGCGGGCGGATCGCATGCCTGCCCAGCCCAACGATGGGCACGCGCTACATCGACGCGGACGATCTCGGTCGGCATTCCTACGGATTCACCTTGTTCGGTGAGCGCAACGGCATTGTCTACACCTGCCGCGGCGGCCACGTGGACGTCACCCATCTCCGCAAGGTCGCCGACTGGACGGGCTATCTCGCGTACCACCTTCGCGACATCATGATGAAGAGCGAAACCGAGGTAACATACAAGATGTGGGAGCCCTCCCGATACCACGTCACGATCGACTACCCCGCGGGCTGGGAATACCTGCCGTTGCGAACCAAAGAGACGATCGCCCGCGAGGCCGCGATCGATCTGGCGGCCTATCTCGCCTACATGGGCAGCGTCTGGCACGAGGTTCTCACGTGGCATGGGTTCAAAGGGGCCGGTATTTATCCGGAATACAACTCAGCCTTCTCCTGGGAAGACAACTACTCCAACGTGATGGGCAGTCACATAGGCGCCCTGGCCCTGCGCGATCCGGATCGTGACTTCGACGCGGCCGTGACGCGGCATCTGGACCGGGAGATCCAAATGCTCGGAGGCCAGCCACGGCACGTGGCTCGCCAGGCGGGAGAGGCCGTTCGCGGCCAGTGGTTCACGGGCGGATTCGTTATTGTGACCATGGTCAAGAGACATCTCGACGTCGGCCTCGATACCGGTTCGATCACCCCGTGGCTCGTGCCCGGCATAGCCGACTGTCCGGACGAGGAGCCCCAACCATTCCCAATCCCTGATTTGAAGGCGATTGAGAAACGCGGCATTGACGTAAGGATCGAGATCGAGCCGAGGGAATGGGAGAGGGGCCAGATCCTGCGGAAGGCCTACCCCAACCGAGAGAACCGACGAGATCGGATCGATCCAACGAAGCACCTGGCCGTAATCATGGAGGGCATCCGCGCCGAGGTCATCGAGCGATACGGTCCGGGCGCGGATGAATACGAGGTCCCTTACCTTGCGTCGAGCGCCGGGGCTCCGGACCCTAACTCCGGGTCGGCCCCCGCGCACGGCGGTTGAAACGGACGGTTCGTCGCACCCATGTGGGAACCCAAGGAACCCAATCCGGTCAAGGTCATCATCGGCATCCTGGCTTCGGACGACGGCAGTCTCATCGCCGCGCGCGAGGCGGTGGCTTCCCAGTTCGGTCCGCTTGACCTGGCCAGTGCGATCTGGCCGTTCGATCAGAGCGCCTACTACCGAGACCAAACCGGTCCGGACATCCTCCGACAGTTCGTCTCGATCGAGCCACTCACGGACCCCGGCGAGTTGGCGGAGATGAAACATCGGACGAACCGGCTCGAACAAGAACTGGCCCAGTCGTTGGCCGGACCGTTTCCACGACCGGTCAATCTCGATCCCGGAATCATCGAACCGTCCAAACTCGTCCTGGCCACGACCAAGAACTACTCCCACCGCGTTTACATCGGCCGGAAAATATACGCCGAGGTTACACTTGTTTTTGACAGGGGCGTGTGGTGTCCCCTACCATACACCTATCCGGACTACCGACGGCAGAGCTATTTCGACTTCTTCAGCCGGGTGCGAATCCGGCTCTTGCAGCAGCGCAGGTCGGGAATGCACGAGAGATGACGCCACCGAATCGAACAACCGTGAGGACGCCATGCTGATCCTGCTGGTCGCCGTTCTGCTCGTCGGCTCGTGTGCCTGTTCGGCCCTGCTGACGGCCGGCGCCAAGAAGCTCGCGCCGTCGCTGGGGCTCCTGGCCCATCCGCAGGCGGACCGCTATCATCGAAGCGTCGTTCCCCTCGGCGGCGGCATCGCGATCTTCGGGACGCTGACGATCTTCCTCCTCACTGCGGTGGGCGTCATGCGTTTTGCGGTCGCGCCCGGCCACCTCGGCCCACTGGCGGACCGATTGAACGTCGTTCCCGCCGATTTTCTACGCCGCTGCGATGAGCTGGCGATCGTGCTGCTCTGTGCGGCGATCCTCTTTGCGGTCGGCCTCTGGGATGACAAGAGGCCGCTCGGGCCCGTCGTCAAGCTCGGCACCCAGTGCCTGGTCGCCTTCGTAGCGGCGACCTTGGCGGATATCCGCGCCGATTTCTTCATCCATAACCGCATCGTCACATCGGCCATGTCCGCCCTCTGGATCGTCGCGATCATCAACGCGTTCAACTTTCTGGACAATATGGACGGGGCCTCGGCGGGCATCGCCGCGATCGCCAGCACCATTCTGTTTGTCGCGGCCGCCTTCAACGGACAGGTGTTCGTCGGCGGACTGGCGATCCTCTTCGTCGGGACCCTGTTGGGCTTTTTGCGGTTCAACTTTCCCCCCGCCTCGATCTTCATGGGGGACGCCGGTTCTCTCGTCGTAGGCTTCTTCGTCGCCCTGCTGACGGTGCGTACGACGTATTACCAGCAGGACCAGAGCGGGCCGTGGTATCCCGTCCTGATGCCGCTGGTGGTGATGGCGGTGCCGCTCTACGACCTGACCAGTGTCACGCTGCTGCGTCTGCGCCAGGGCAAGAGCCCCTTCGTCGGAGACACGCAGCACTTCTCGCACCGCCTGCGCCGAGGTGGCCTGACGGACCGCCAGACTGTGCTGATGCTGTATCTGGCCACGCTCTGCTGCGGCCTGGGCGCGACGTTTCTCTATCAGGTCAACCTCGTCGGCGCCGTCCTGATCTTCCTCCAGACGTTTCTGATCCTGGCCATCATCGCCGTCTTCGAGAGCACCGTCAGACATGGCACCGAGATCGATTAAAGGTCCGCCCACTCAACGCCGACGGTCAGGGACCGTGGCCCTTGTACTGCTGGGGCTCTGTCTTTCTCTTCTGGCGTTGCGCACGACGTACACTGAAGCGCCGGTACCCCAGGCCCTTGCCTTCCCAGGCAGCATGGACGATGCGGTGTACGGTCTCACGGTATCGGGCCTGTTGGTCTTCGCTCTGCTCTTCTGGCTTCTGTGGCAGGTTTGCTCGGGGCAATTGGTCTATCGGGTCACGGGCATCGAGGTCGGGCTGGCTCTCTTTCTTCTGGCGGCGACCATCTCGACGTTTGGCGCCAGCGACAAACGCCAGGCCATCAACCACACCGTGACGCTCGCGGCACCGGTTGTCGCGGCCATCCTGCTGGTCCAGATCCTTGATAGCATTTCCGAAGTGCGCGCGGTCCTGTTGGTGATTGCCGCACTCGGGGTCGTCTGTGCCTATCAGTGCGTCGAGCAGTTTCTGGTCAGCAACGCGATTGCCATCGAGCAGTACGAGAAGGCCCCGGAAACCCTGCTCGATCCGCTCGGCATTGAGCCGGATACATTTCAGGCGTTTCTCTTCGAGCACCGGCTGTATTCGCGCGGTATTCGCGGCTTCTTCACCACCGCCAACTCCGCCGCATCCTTTGCGCTGCTTGCCGCCTTTGCAGGCCTGGTGTTCCTGTTGCCACAGCGGTCTGCAGACACCGACCGGCAATCGCGATCGCGCTGGTATCCGGTGGTCCCAATGCTCACCATTCTGGCCGCGATGGGATTGACGCGAAGCAAGGGGGGCCTCCTGGCGTTCTTCGTCGCAGCCGTTCTGTTTGCCCTCTTCGTGCTCTTACGCAAGAGGCTCGCCGAACACCGCCAAGCGGTACGGATCGGGGCGGTGGCGGTCATCGCCCTCGCCTCGCTGGCCGTCGGTGGTCTGGCGACGGCATACGGCCTCAGGCATGGACGACTGCCTGGAGGCAATTCCATGCTGGTCCGATGGCAGTACTGGCACGCCACCGCCCAGATGGTGGCGGACCACCCCATCGCCGGGATCGGCCCGGGCAACTTCGCACAGAACTACACGCGGTACAAGCCGGCCTCGGCCCCTGAATCGGTCTCCGACCCACACAATTTCCCGCTGAGTCTGCTGGCCCAGTGCGGGCCGCTCGGCCTTCTGGGTTTTCTGGCGATGATCGCTATTCCCTTCTCTGTTGCGACGGGCCGCCCCATCGCAGAGCCGGTACTCTCGGACGACCGCAGCGCAGGGGTCAGATCGCCGACGATGATCATGCTGTGGGTCGTATCCGTTTCGCTTCTCGTGTTGAGACCTCTGCTGATCCCTGCCCTATGGAGTGGCGAGATCGAGGTGCTCCTCTACCAGATCGTCGCGTTGTACGTGGCGCCCGTGGCCGCGTTCTTGATCGGCTTCGTCCTCTTCGCCACGGCACTGCGAAGCCGCCCTGGTGAGGCAGACCTCGCCGATGGGACGATTGTGCGGGCCGCGCTGAGTTGCGCGGTCGCGGGCGTTCTGTTACACAACCTCGTGGACTTCGCCATCTTCGAGCCGGGCATCTGGTCAACGCTATGGACCCTGATGGCCTGCCTGATTGCCATCGGCCATCAACGCCGTCCCCTTGCCTCCATCGTCGTTCCCAGCGCCAAGCCGTTGAGGTGGATCGCGCCGGTCGTGGGCCTGCTGCTTCTGGGGATGTACGTTTACCTCGTCTGGCGGCCGGTGTACAGCGTGACCACACAGACCCGACTGGGCCACCAAGCCGCATCCGTTGGGAGGTTCGACCGAGCCCATGCTCTCCTTGACGCGGCTGCGGCACTCGATCCACTGTCTCCGATGGCGCCGAACGTCAACGGCCGCCTCTACTTGCAGCGGGCCCAGCGCGACGTCGCCGGGCAATCGGTGTTTCTGGACAAGGCTGACGAGAGCTTCCGCATGGCCATCGAGAGGGACCCGGCCGACTATAAGAACTACGAAAGGGCCGGCGACGTTGCCACGCTGGCCGGACGGCACGAAGAGGCGCAGCAGTGGTACGTCAAAGCCGTCGGTCGCTATCCGGGCTCAGGCCGCCTCCGACTGCGCCTCGCCCAAATCGCCGAACGACTCGGCGACAGCGACGCGGCTCTGAGGCACTACCGCGAGGCCATCGAAATCGAGGATGCGTTCCGAAGGCAGTTCCGGCAGATGTACCCGGATCGAACGCCGGGTGTCAGCCGGCTCGGAGAGGAAAACTACGCATTGGCCCAACGGCGCAGTGAGGAACTTGCACGATGATCCGAAGCAACCGGCCGGCTCTCACGAGACGTTGGACATGACGTCGTCGGGGATGTCGAAATTCGCGTAGGCGTTTTGAACGTCGTCGTGATCGTCAAATGCCTCCATCATCGAGATCACCCGCCTGGCCACCGCTTCGTCGCTGATCTCGACCATGTTCTGGGGCACCATCGAAATCTCCGCGACGTCGATCGGAATCTCCTTGGCCTCCAGCGCCTTTTTCAGTTCGTCGTAGGCACTTGGATCGCAGGTAATCTCATACACCTGCCCGGCGTTCTCCATGTCTTCGGCGCCGGCCCCCAGCGCCAGTTCAAGCAGATCGTCTTCCTCGGCGTTCGACGTCGCCACCGTGATCAGTCCCTTCTTACCGAACATCCAGTTCACGCATCCGGTTGTGCCGAGCGATCCACCATGCTTTTCAAAGATCCGCTTGATCTCTGGACCGGTCCGGTTGCGGTTGTCCGTCAGCGCTTCGACCATCACCGCCACACCGCTGGGACCATATCCCTCATAAAGGACCTCTTCGTAGCTCACTCCGCCGAGGTCGCCCGTGCCCTTCTTGACGGCCTTCTCGATGGTATCCTTGGGCATATTGGCGGCCTTGGCCTTGTCGATGGCGTAGCGCAGCGTCAGATTTGCCGTCGGGTCGCCACCGCCGTTTTTAGCCGCGACGATGATCATTCGGGCGATCTTGCTCCACGTCTTGCCCCGTTTGGCGTCGTTGGCCGCCTTCTTGTGCTTGATTCCCGCCCAGTGCGAATGACCCGCCATACAGACTCCTGAAGAAATTCGAATTGACTCCACATCCGATTCCGGATTCCATCCAAGCACTGCATTATAGTGCGGCATGCGGCGGTTTATAGCGATTTTTTCGGAAAACTTCACCGCCACAGTCCGTCCGATAACCCGACGGCGAACCACAAGAGCTCGCACCGTGAAGGCGGCAACGTGCCTGCTGTGTTGATTTCGCAGTTTTTTTCTTGACGGGGGTTTAACGGTTCCCTAACTTGGACGATCATGTTAGCAACTGTGGACGAATGGGGCTGTGGACGGCCCCGCGTTCGTGCAGCGTGAACCGATCGCTGCACAGGTGCAGCAGATGGAGACGGATGTTTCGAGATCCGCCTCGAATGGTAGTCTAAGTTGCAAAGACACACTTGGGCCGCCGTGTTCCGATGGAAACCCACTCGGTTTCATGGGGTTCAATGCGGCTGCCAGGTGTGGATTCCCAGTGAAACGAAATCGACTCGCCACAATCAATCGCGTTTCTGCGAGGGAGTGAGAGATTTGAGAACAGCGTCGGCAAAAACCCGGGCCTTGCAGCCCCTGCAACGCTCGATCAGGCGAAACCCGCGAGCGATCCGGGTGTCGTCACGCTGATTGTCTGCCTCTGTCGGTGAGATTTCGCACTTCACTGTCGTCTCTTTGGAGCTTTCCCTGCCGTCGGCCTGCACAGTGTCCGCAGTGAACGTTTTCAGTCAACACTGTGGTGTGGAAAGGTAGGGAACATGAGCGCCATTCTGATGGAGATATCCACTCTTGGGGCCGGCATCGCCACTCTCGTCACCTTCATCCTGGGCGTTTGTCTCGCTTTCATCGTCCAGCAGATGCTTGCTCGGACACGGGCAAAGACCATTGCGGAGGACCTTCAGAGGCAGATCGACGGGGCCAAACGCGAGGCGGACAACATCATCAAGTCGGCCCAAATCGAGGCGGCCGCCGAGGCCATCAAGAAGAAGGAGCAGTTCACCGCTGAGGCCAACCAAATCCGGGCCGAGTTGCGGGAGAACGAGATGCGGCTTTCCAAGCGGGAAGATGGGCTCGATCGCCAGACCGACCTGCTTCAGAAGCAGGAGCAGTCGCTCAAGAAACAGGAACAGGAGGTCGAGCGGAGGCTTCGCAACACGGAATTGAAGGACAAACAGCTCTCAGTCCTGATCGCCCAGCAGAAAAACCAGTTGCTCAAGATCACCGCGATGGACGTCGAGGAGGCCCGCCAGCTTCTGCTCAAGCGCCTGGAGGACGAGTGCGAGCACGAGATGTCGTCACTGATCCAGCGAAAAGTCGAAGAGGCCCAGGAGATGGCCGACGACAAGAGCCGTGAGATTCTCAGCACAGCGATCCAGCGCTATGCCGCCGAGCAGACGTGCGAAGTGACCGTATCGACGGTAGACATCCCCAACGACGATATGAAAGGCCGGATCATCGGTCGGGAAGGCCGCAATATTCGGGCCTTTGAAAAGGCCACCGGGGTCGATGTGATCGTGGACGACACACCGGGCATGGTCGTCGTCAGCGGGTTCAGCCCTGTCCGGCGCGAAGTCGCCCGCCTATCGATGGAGCGCCTGATCCAGGATGGACGAATTCACCCGTCCCGAATCGAAGAACTGGTCGCGCAGACCCGCAACGACGTCAACGCCAAGGTCCTCCAACTGGGCAAGGATGCCACCGTCGAAACCAACGTCCGCGGCCTTTCCAACAAGATCATCAGCCTCCTCGGGGCCTTGGCCTACCGCACCAGCTACGGCCAGAACGTCCTGCGCCACAGCGTGGAAGTCGCGTTTCTGAGCCAGGTCATGGCCGACGAGTTGGGCCTGGACGGCTCCATCGCACGCCGGGCCGGACTGCTCCACGACATCGGCAAGGCCATCGATCATGACATCGAGGGCAGCCATCCCGTGATCGGGACCAATTATCTCAAGCGGTTCAACGAGTCGCCGATCATCCTCAATGCAGTGGCCGGCCATCACGGCGACGTGCCGCCGGACAACCCCTACACCCCGCTGGTCGCCGCCGCCGACGCGATCAGTGCCTCGCGACCGGGCGCCCGGAGAGAAACGCTCGAGCGTTACATCAAGAGGCTGGAGAAGCTGGAGGAAATCGCCACAGACTTCAAGGGCGTGGAAAGCGCTTACGCGATTCAGGCCGGACGCGAGATTCGCGTGATCGCCAACGCCGATCAGGTCGACGACGAGGCCGCAATGAAGGTCGCTCGCGATATTGCCAAGAGGGTCGAGGATGAGATGACCTATCCCGGTGAGATTCAGATCACGCTGTTGCGAGAAGTCCGCTGCATTGAATATGCCAGATAGAAGGCACACCGGGTCCGCAGGCCCGGGTCGTCGCGCGAAGGAAATGATGAAACTGAACGTACTATGCATCGGCGATATAGTAGGCCGCCCGGGTCGGCGAGTTTTGGCCGACAGACTGAAGACCTTCGTGCGAGAACAGTCCGTCGACTGTGTCATCGCCAATGCCGAGAACGCCGCCGGGGGATCCGGCCTCACGCCGCAGATCTATGATAAGCTGCTGCGCTACGGCATCAATCTCATCACGCTCGGCGACCATGCGTTCCGCAAACGCGACATTATCGAGACCCTGGAACGGAACGACAATATCTGCCGGCCCGCGAACTTCTCCGAGCATGCCGCCGGCCGAGGCACCGCGCTGTACAAGACCGGCAAAGGCCCCGTGGTCGGCGTCCTGACGCTGATCGGCCGGCTGTTCATGAAACCGGCCGATTGCCCTTATGCCGCAGCCGATAAATGGATCCCCAGGCTGCAGAAGGAAGCGGACCTGATCGTGGTAGACTTCCACGCAGAAGCCTCCAGCGAGAAGATTGCCATGGGCTATCACCTCGACGGTCGAGTGAGCTGCTGCTTCGGAACGCACACGCACATCGTCACCGCCGACGAGCAGGTCCTGCCACGAGGCACCGCGTACATCAGCGACGTCGGGATGACGGGCGCCCACGATTCGGTTCTCGGTCGCCGAAGCGACAGCGTTCTGAAGTCCTTTCGGACCCAGATGCCTGTGCCCTTCGAGATCGCCACGGGAGACGTCCGAATCAACGGCGTCGTGGTCACCATCGACAGCAACAGTCGGCAGGCCGAACGGATTGAACGGATCCGCATCGATGCCGACAGCCAAGACGATGCGCGATACGACAGCGATGACGGTCGGCCGGAATACTACAACAGCTTCTGAGCCCTCGGCGGCCCCACGACGACATCCGGCCGTTCTGTTAACGCAACGGCTGCCTTGCGTCGCTGAACACGGTCATTAGAGTGGCGTCGGAGTAGTCCTCGCTGCCCCTGAGCAGGATAAAATACGTGCCGGCCCTGGGATTGTTGACCACGATCGTTTCATCGTTGCCGATCAGGTGTGAGCGGTAGTCCCATTCGGCGACCGTCGGTTTCAACCCTCGGCGGACGTAGAGATCGACGTCCCCAAAGCCGCCCGCGGTTGAGATCTCCAGCCTTGCCTGCTTGGCGGGCACCTCGATCTTGTAGTACACCTCGCTGGCAGCCTCGCCGGTCAGACCCGCAACCAGCGTGCCGTTGGCCAGGAGCATTGCCCCGTCGGTCTTGTCCTCTTTGTCCGGAGCATTCAGGGTGAAGGCCTCGGCCCTCGCATAGGCGGTCAGATGAACCACGGCGTTATTGGCACTGTCGATGATCTGGGTGGGCGTGTCCACGCTGAGAGAAACGGACACGAAATCGGAATACTCGGTCCCATCGGCCACGTCAATCGGCTCGAGATGAATCTCATCCGAGTCAATCAGGATCGGGTCCCAACCGGGTTCGTTACAGCCTCTGCCGCTGAGCAGATCGAGCTTGATCCAATATTCAGCACTGGCCGCATTGCCGACGTCACCGCTGAACAGGTCCAGACTGACGGTGAAATCCGCCGTGATGGTCGTTACAAGACCTGGGGCATAATCGAGCATCCACTCCATCTGGTGACTTTCTGAGGCGTTTGCGGCCTTGCCTCCGACGAGCCCCTCGGCGACGATCGTCGGCCACAACCCGCCGGCAATCTCGGTGTCATACGGAATTTTGGTGTCTCGATTGTTGATGTACGGAGACCAGCCGCTGGCGCCGGGAGTCGTCATCCGCAAACGGCCCTCGCCGGCGATCGTGACCGCTGCACACGCGGCCCCACTCGTCGACGCGCGCGGCCCGACGGCCAGCAGCGTCAGATTCGCGTAGGCTCGATGGCCCTTGAGCATGATGTGCCAGATCCCCGGGTCCGGATCACGGATGATGACGCACTCGTCGTTGCCCTGAAGAAACGGTCGATAGTCGTACAGGGTCGTCGTCGGGGGAGCGCCTTTGCGTAGGTAAAGATCGCAATCCCCAGTCCCGGCGAAGATCCCGATCTCCAGAATCGGCCAACCTTCGGGCACCTCTATCTGGTAGAACTGCTCGCTGTCGGCCTCACCCCAGAGTCCCTCCACCGCCACACCGCTGGTCAACACGGTCGCGGCCGTGCTGGAGGAGTATCTGACGTCCAGCGTCAGATTCGCATACTCGGAAAACCCTCTGAGCATGATATACCAGGTTCCCGCCTCCGGATACCCAACCGTCACGGTCTCCTCGTTGCCGGACAGGTACGGCCGATAATCGTATTCCGTCGTGCCGGGTCTGACATCCTTGCGCACGTACAGGTCGCAATCTCCGGAGCCACCTGATATGGACACGACCAAGTCGTCCTGCCCTTCGGGAACGACAATCGCGTAGAATTGCTCGCTTCCGGCCGTTCCGGAAATGCCGACAACCGGAACGCCATTCGTCAGACCGACGGCCCCTTTACAGACCGCCGACGCCCACAGACAAGCCGCCACACCAAGCACCACAGCGCCTGTCCGGCACGATCCGCTCAGCCCCTTCATCATCCCGAACCCTCTTCAAGCTTGAATACTCCACCCTGTCCCGTCCTCTGGTTCTGGGTAGATCACCCATTTGCGCGGCTATCCGGTTCCCCGCGGTGGCTACTGCCTGCTGCTGTTGATCTGGAAGACACTCGTGTCAGTGTTCGCACCTCATACTGCCTCTCCACCCCATCGAAGCCTGGTTGCCCTGAAACACCAAGGGCCAACGCCTTATTATACACCAAACAGCCATTCGAGGCAAGGTGTAATTTCCCCATCTTCACCCTCCGGGCACCCGGACACATTCCCAAATCTGCGTACCCCTTGGGTAATCCTGGACCGCATCGCGCAGAGGGACTGGTATTCTACGGCCGTCTCAGTAGACGCAAAACCCTCATCGAAGGGCGGGAAAGCCCAGGGCACCGAGGCCACACAGGCCGACAGATCAAGGACGCATCAGTTCGGTGAGCGACGCCTTGACCGCGCGTGAGCCGATGCTTTCCGCTGCTTTCGCCTCGCCTTCTTGAGTTCCAGGGCGAACTTGGTTTCCTCGCCAGTCTCCTCGTTGATGACGGCGAACTGTCCGGTGTCGTCGCGCTGCATCTGATCGTTGGCGTTGAGCAACTCAATGCCGTAGACGGTTCCGTCCGGCGCCAAATCGATTACCAGTTCTTCACTGAGTTTGATGGATTCAGCATCCGCCTTTTTGTTCTTGAAGCGGATGTAGCCGACGTTATAGCGAGGATCGTACGTGAATTTCATGCCGCCGGACCTTTCCAATCCATCAGAAGTACCTCGTCACCACCGAAATCACCAACCAGCCGTCGTACCGCCGAATCGCATAGGCCTCGACCTGCTTGGTCGTATATCGCTTCCCTCGCCAGCGCTTCTTGAACGGCACATTGCGACGAAAGCCCACACGACCAAATTTCGCGTCGAACCTTTCCCCGGCCTCCACAGCCAGTCGTACCTCCTTCTCTGTAGCGCCCCGTTCGGCCAGACGGTCCCGTGCATGGGGATGAAGGTTGACCGTCATCGCACACACTTCCTGCCGGACGCACCAGAGGCATATGCCGGAAACTCCGTGGTGCCGATAACGTCAGTATATCGCGCCCGGCCGGCGATCGCCACTATTTTCTTCATGGATGCAACGTGAGAAATGGGTTAGAGGCCTTCTCGCGGCCAATGGTCGTTCGCATGGCGTGTCCGGGATAAACCGCCGTCCGATCGGGAAGGGCAGAAAGCCTGGTCCGGATGCTCTCGAGCAACTGCTCGGGGTCGCCACCAGGGAAATCGGTCCGCCCGATCCCATCGGCGAAGAGCGTATCCCCAGCAAAAATAACGTCTTCCGTGTCCGCATACAGGCAGATCCCCCCAGGCGTGTGTCCCGGCGTATGAAGCACCTTCAAAACAACGCCGGCCTCGTCGATTGTGTCGCCGTCCTCGAGCAACACGTCGGCCGGCGCGGTCCTGAAGGGTCGCATAGCCATCTGAGACAGGTTGGCCCCGGGATCGGTCAGCATGGGACCGTCCAGCCTGTGAACATAGATTCTTGCCTGCGGAAACGCCTCACGCAGGGCCGCCAGGCCGGCGATGTGATCGACATGGCCGTGCGTCAGGATCACCGCGATGGGAGTCAGTTGATGGCGGGCGAGAAACGCGATCATTTCGCGACTGTCGAGTCCCGTATCGATCACGAGACAGTCCTTGGCCGACTCATCCCTGCGGACGACGTAGCAGTTGGTCTCGAAATCCCCGAGAATCAATCGGTCAATCTTCATAGATCCCCTCGCGACAAGCTACGTCTATCCGTCATTGCTGTCGGTCGCTGGGGCAAGCTCAGGGACCGGCTCGATCTCCAGAGGTGTTGAGCTGTCGCCCTCAGGTGCGGCCGGGCCGGCGGCGTCCTCCAGCAGTTCGGCCTGCCGTTTCGTCAGGTAGTCGGCCTTCCACTCGGGGATCTGGTAGACCCAGCCCCTGTGCCGCAGTGTGAACCGCTGGGCGCGCTCCTGGGCCTGGAGCTTGGCTTCCTTCTTCTTGAGCTCCTCCGGCGACTCGACCTGCCCCGGCTTCATCGTAATCGGGGTCTTGTCCGTAAACTCCGCCTCGCACGTCAAATACGTTTCGCCATCGCTCCTGGCGATCTTGAGGCGGTACTCGGTGGAGTCATCGAGGCGGCAAATGTACAGATAATCGAAGCTCAGATCGCCAAGGGCCGACGGCGTATTGACGTCGTCAAATCGCAGGCTGCTCAGCGCCCCAAGGACACTCCTGGCGTCGCTGTCCTTCAATACCTTGCCATCAGGCCGGTTGGCCATGACAACCCCATCGCCGGTCTCGGCGGCCGTGAGCGTGTAGAAGCCGTCGGGCGTGGTAACCCTGACCGAGTTGACGTCGCTGCGCTCGACCGAGACGATCTCCTGATTGACATAGTCGATTGCGGCCGTGCGGATGTACGGGACACTCTCGGCCAGGTAGACGTTGTCGTGCGTGGCCAGCCGGACGTACGTGCCCTGCCCCCCTTCCAGGGCCTTGCCGACGATAACCCCGGTCAGGATCGATCCGTCGGCCCTGAGAAACCGGACCACGTTCTGGGCCCGTTCCTCGGTCACATCAAGGTCTTCATGGTTTCTCGGGCTGCTCGTATACGATTCGAGCGTGCGAATATCGAGGCACTTGGTGATCAGATCGTTGATCCGTGTGGGGTCGGCGGGGTAGCCCGCCTTGTCGGTCACGCGAAACTGCTGGTCTCGCCGCTGGATCGTGACAGCGTCGTCTCCGTATCCTACCACGATGCTGTCGATCTGAGCCGTATCCAGCCCCTGGATCAGATAGGACGGTCCCGAAAGCTCGCCGGTCGAGCGATCGGCAAGGCGCGACTGAACAACCGCCCACACCACCATGATCGCAGCCACAACGGCCAGTATGCCAAGATTCTTATTGCTCATTCGCAGACTCCTTGTCGATCATCGACGATCGTCAACAATCAATCATCAATAATCCATCCTACGCATCGCTGGCATGGCTGATATAGTGCCGCCGCCGGAAGCTCCGCCACAGGCCCAGGACGAGGGCAATCATCATGACCACGCCGGGAACCAGCCCCATGTTGAAACGCCGCAACGAGTTGCCCAACTGCTCGATTCGCTCCCTCCGGCGGGCGTTGACCTCACGGAGCTGGCGCTCGGCCTCGCGGATCTTCAATTCCAACTGACGCCGCTTCTCGATAATCGAGCTGCCGATCACCTCTTGCTGCTCCCCCGCCCGCTCCGAGGAGATCAGGTTCTGCAACTCCAGGTTGAAGCCCTCGATCTGCGCGTTGATCAAGGCCACCTCGTCGGCCGTCTCTCGCTCGGCTTGTCGCTCGATCTCATCGACCACGGTGAACGGGCGCCGGTAATTGCCCCGCGAGCGAATCGAGATCAAATCGCCGGAGCCGCTCAGATCCTCGATCGTGTTGATCAGCAGGGCGCTGTTGTCGCCGACGACCATCTTGCCGAACAACGAATTCGCATAGGCCAACTGATCGCTCAGGAAATCCACGTCGCTGAACACGGCGACCGCGCAGTCTTCAACGGCTTCGGTGAGCCCCGTCACGTGCTTCGTGACGGTCCGAGACTCATCCAGCGCGTCCTCCTCGTCGGCCTCGTCGAACTCCGCGTCCACCTCGACCTCAATCCCTTCGGGAAAGCTGCTCCGGAAGCGGCCGGTGACCAGATAGCCCATCGGAACCGGCTGAGTGCCGTCGATGAACCTGGCCATGAGCTTGTCGGGATCGGGGAGCATCAACTCGAACGAACTGCTGACACTCCAACTGTTGCCCTGATCGGTCGTCATGATCAGCGGTGTCCTGACGATCTCAGGGGCGCCGGCTCCGCCGGCCTGATTCGGATCGGCGGCGTCGGCGTGGCCAGGAGGGGTGACCTCCCTCAGCACACCGGCGAACAGCACACGAACCTGGTTGAGATCGGCGGTGATGGCCTTCTCCTGGTTGAAGCACGGCGGCGTGAGCCCGAGGAACCCCATGACCGGCTGGGGCCGCTGATTGGCCCCCAGGGGCGCCTCCAACAGAAGCGACCGGTCACCGGCGAAGGTGTTGGCCGGCATCTGAAGACCCCAGGCCCGCATCACGCGGTCGAGATCGGAACTCTGTTTCTCGACCGTCATCTGCATGGGGCTGCGTTGCGGCCGGTCCACAACACAGTGCGGATCGACGCAGACAATCGCGCGGCCCCCCTTCAGGACGAACTGATCGATCGCAAACAGCGTCGGCTCGGGCAGGTCCTTCGGGTGGATCACGATGAGGATATCCACGTCGTTGATGTCGGTTGCGTCCGTCGGGACTTCGGTCACCTCATACTGCTGTCGGAGCTGCTCGACGATCGTCCAGGCCGGTGCCGGCTGCTGGCCCTGCATCCGCATCATCTGGGCCATGTAGCCGGTAACGTCGTCACCCATCACGGGTAGCGAGCTCATGATGCCCAGCCGGGTCTTCTGCCGGGTGATGGCGGTGTCGATCAGGTAGCTGATGTCGTACTCAATGAAATTCTGCCGGTCGGGCGAGAAGAAGGGAATGGTCTTCTCGACGCCGAACTGCGTCTGCACCGCCAGGCCGAAGAAGAAGTTCTCCTCCTCGGTGATGGGGAATCGCCGCAACCCCAGCCGCAGGGCCTGCTCTTCTTCTTCCGAAAACGGCCGCGGATCGATCACCTGCAACTCGACCATCCCGTTCGAAGCGGCAACGTATTCGTCCAGCAGGGCCCGAACGAACTCGGAGTAGTTGTTGAAGAAGCGAATTTGATCGGGGCCCTTCATCGCCGCCGTCTTGGCGTAGAAGAACCGGATTCGGATCGGCTGATTGAGCCGGGCCAGAATGGCCCTGGTCCCGTCGCTGAGCGTGTAGAGCTTCTGATCGGTGACGTCCACCTTCCACCGCCGGCCGAGATTCTGGCAAATGCTGATCCCGCTGAAAGCAATGACCAGGACCAGGGCGGCCCCGACAATCGCGCGTAGGGTCCGATTCATTAGCTGGCCTTCCTTTCATCCAATACAATCGCACAGGCCGCGACCCAACCTGCAATCAGAAGAATGAAATAGGCAACATCCTTGAATTGCAGGATGCCCCTTTGCATCGTATCGAAGTGCACCTGGAAGCTCATACCCTCGACGGCCGCAACCATGCCCGGCGGCAGAAATGTCGAGACATAGTTCAGCGTCGTCGGCATCCCCGCAAACACCAGAACGGCGCAGGCGACTACGCTGAGCACGAAGGCGATCACCTGGTTCTTGCTCAGTGCCGAGAAGAAGCAACCGATCGCCAGAAACCCCCCCGCCATCAGGAACGCGCCGAGATAGCCGGTCACGATCAGGCCGACGTCGGGGTCGCCCAGATAGCAGACGGTCACGACCAGTGGAAACGTCAGCGCCAGTGCGATCCCCAGAAACAGCCAGGCCGCGAAGAACTTGCCCAATACCGCCTGGGTGATCGTAACCGGCAGCGTAAACAGCAGTTCGACCGACCCGACCTTGCGCTCCTCGGCCCACAGCCGCATGGCCGTTGAGGGGACCATGAACACGAACAGCAGCGGAAGGTTCGCGAAGAACGGCCTCAGGTCGGCCTGCCGGGTCTCGTAGAACCCCTCTTTGAACGTCAGATAGCCGGAGAAGAACAAGAAAATGACGAGGAAAACATAGGCGAGAGGTGTCGTGAAGTAGCTTTTCAGCTCCCTCTTGAAGACCGCCCAAAAACTGTTCATCTGGCACTCCCGGTACAGTTGATTACGGAACTATTGATGATTGACACATGACGATGGTCCACCCTCAATTCGTTGCGGCAGCCTGAGTGGTGGTGATTCTGCGGAAGACCTCATCCAGGCTGGCGTGGTACTTGCCCTTGAGCTCCTGCGGTGTCGAGTCCACCAGAACCTTGCCCCGAGCCACGATGATCGCGCGGGAACAGACCGCCTCAACCTCTTCGAGGATGTGGGTCGAGATGATGATGCACTTGTCCTTGGCCATCGCGCCAATCAGTCTTCGGACCTCGTGCTTCTGGTTGGGGTCGAGGCCGTCGGTCGGCTCGTCGAGGATCAGCACCTCGGGGTCGTGGATCAGCGCCTGGGCCAGTCCGACGCGCCGTTTGTACCCCTTCGACAGCGTCTCGATCGTCTGATGATACACCGACTCGATCGAACACATCGGCACGACGCGGTCGAGCGCCGCCTTGCGCCGGCGACCCTTGATCTGACGGATGTCGCAGATGAACTTGAGGAACCCTCCTACCGTCATCTCCGGATAGGCCGGCGAGTTCTCGGCCAGATAGCCCAGCGAGCGTCGCACTCCGATCGAATCGGTCAGGATGTCGTGCCCGCAGACGCTGGCGGTCCCGCTGTCCGGCTGGATGTAGCAGGTCAGCATGCGCATCGTCGTGGTCTTGCCCGCCCCGTTGGGACCCAGCAGGCCGACCACCTGTCCCTTGGCGGCGCTGAACGAGACCCCATCCACCGCGACAACCGGCCCGAAACGCCGCCGAAGTTCCTTGACCTCTATCATATCCGTCTCCAAAAACTCAGGCATCAACTCGGCCCCAGACGACCCAGCCTCCCCCCATACGAACAAAGTGCATAGGTTGGCGAAAAACACCTTCGCCGTCAAGACCCGCACCCCAAAATAATCCCCATGCCCAGCCGGCACGATAGACTGAAACCGCAGAGGGCCGACCCGTGACGCCAAAATGCGCCATACGACCCCACCGCCAATTTTGTTCGCCCCGGCGTACGAGAACAGCACGGGCTCGTCCTTGTCGCGGATCCACTGGTTGCAGCACTCAGTCCCGACACACGTTGAAGCTCGGGTGACGGTGGACAGGCGGTTTCAGCCAACGATAGGCAGGGTGCGGATTCGGATGCGGCGGCCTTCGAGAACGACAAGACTTCCGTGTTTCAGTGCCGGGATCAGATCGGGCAGATTCTGGAGTAGGATCTTCGTCTGTTCGCTCGGCCGGTGAGGGAAGCTGTGATGAAAGAGGATAACGGAGGGCTTGCGGACCTGTCGTCGAGCCAACAGGAAACCAAAGTCCGTGTCAGATGTAATGACCATGCGATCCTGGTGAAAAGCTCGCTCGAAGACGGTCGTGTCGTCCGCGGCCCGGCGTCCATAGTCGCGGACATGTACGGCGTCGTGGCCTTCGTTCCGAAGGCCGCCGGCCACCAGAGGCGAGACCGGGTTGTCGACAAGAAACCTCATGCGCCGTTCAGAGGCAGAGCCCGTTCCTTGACGGCTTCGGCGGCGAAGCGAAGCGCCTCACGGATATCCTCTCGCTCCAGGTCTGGATGCGCGGTCAGGATCTCATCCTCAGTCATGCCCTCGGCGACCATGGCGACCACGGAGGCCACGGGCATCCGCAGACCTCGAATGCAGGGGACCCCGGCCATCTTATCCGAATCGATTGTGATACGATGGAAAACCATACACGCCTCAGCAACGAACGGGCTGATCTCCGATAGATCGATACTGCATTATACCACCCGAAGCCGAACGAGACGACGACTGAATCGCGAGGAGCGAGTACCAGATTGCGCCTGCTTGGCGCAATTTGGACCCAGGCTGGGGTTGAGCAGGCGGGACTTCTGGAGGACGAGGCCGTAGTGGCTGCCGGGGGGCCTTCTTTTCCTGCATGACCTGGCCTCACCCGTCACCGGCAAAGCCGCCGGAGTGGCACATCCACGCGGCGCGACACGGTGGCAGCCTCAGGTCCCAGAACCTGGCGATGGCCTCTTGCACTGGCAAGCTCCGGCAATCAATGCAGCGGCCAATTCCACCATCTCGAAACGCTGTGCGTTTGATGATGTCACACGTCTTGCGGTATCGTCTCACAGTCGCAACGCGCCGCCGCGTCAGGCAAAGAGGGCTTCGACGAAGGTGGCGGGGTCGAATTCGGCGATGTCGGTGGGCTTCTCGCCGAGGCCGACGAACTTGACGGGGATGTCGAGCTGGTCCTTGATCGCGATGACGATGCCGCCGCGGGCGGTGCCGTCGAGCTTGGCCAGGAAGATACCGGTGACGTGGATCGCCTCAGTGAAGAGCTGGGCCTGGGAGATCGCGTTCTGCCCGGTCGTCCCATCAAGAACAAGCAGGACCTCATGGGGGCCGTCGGGAATCTTGCGCGTCACAACGTCGCGAATCTTGGTGAGCTGGACCATGAGGTCCTTCTTGGTGTGCAACCGGCCGGCGGTGTCGAGGATCAGCACGTCGGCGCCGCGCGCCAGCGCCGCCTCACAGGCGTCAAACGCGACGGCCGCCGGATCGCTGCCCGACTGGTGCTTGACGATCTGGACGCCGATGCGGTCGGCCCAAATGCTCAACTGCTCGACTGCCGCTGCCCGGAACGTATCGCAGGCGGCGACGATGACCTTCTTGCCGCTCTTGTGGAGGGTATAGGCCAGCTTGGCGATGCTGGTGGTCTTGCCGGTGCCGTTGACACCGGCCACCAGGATCACGGTCGGCCCGGACTCGGCCACGTGCAGTTGCCGGTCCTGATCGGGCCAGTAGCTCGCAATGTGCTCCTTCAGGAAGGGAATCACCTCCTCGGAACTGGAGATTCTGCGAGCCCGATAGGCGTCGCGCAGCTCATTGATGAGCTTCTCGGTGGTCTCGACGCCGATGTCGTCGCGGATGAGCGTCTCTTCGAGTTCGTCGAGCAGGTCGTCGTCGATCTTCCGGCCGAGGCTCAGCACCGTCGAAAGCGAGCTGGCGATCTTGCTTCGGGTCTTGCCCAGCCGCTCCTTCAGGAAGTCGGCGGTCTTGGAGAATAGGCCCATAACACCTTCCTAATCGCATAGAAGTCAGGGTGTTTCTTGGCGCTGATGGTATCGTGGCTGCCGCAGAATGCAAGCCTGCGACGGGCAAATCGGCCGGACGAGCCTTGTTTCGAGCGTTTCTTGTGCCGGTCTTACGGCCTTGGGGGCCCATCGACAAGAGAACAGAACATCTCCATGGGGAAGTATGGTATAATCAATGATGTCAGTTGGTTGTCGAAAAGCGTTGGAAAGCCGCAAAGTCAAGATGGTACACCGAAGAACAGCCACAGCATCAACGTCCGGGATCCCGGACCCCATGTCCCTGGATCTTCTGGCCACCGCGGCGTTTCCAGACGAGGGGCGGGCCATGCGCGCCGTCCCGGGATAGCCGTGCCCAGCAGAGAGGAGTCGTTCACCATGGCCAACCACAAGCAGCGCCCGTACAGCCTTCCGGCGGCCGCCTGCATCGTCGTTCTCTGGATCAGTCAGGCGTCAACGGCACTGGTCGTCAGCGAGATCATGTACCAGCCGGCCGACGAGCCGGAACGGCACGAGTTCATCGAGCTGCACAACCGGCGAACTGTCTTCGAAGACCTCAGTGGATACGCCTTCACCAACGGCATCCGCTACGAGTTTCCACCCGGAACGATCATCGAGGCCGGGGGATATCTCGTCGTGGCCAAGGACCCGGCGGCCCTGGAGACCGCGTACGGCATCACCGGCGTACTCGGTCCCTTCGACGGCCGACTCGACAATTCGGGTGAGCGGATCGAGTTGTGCAACGCCAACGGGGGGATTGTCCTGTCGTTTCGGTACAACCGGCGGTGGCCCTGGTCGGCGATACCGACGGGGACGGGGCATTCGCTCGTCTTGGCCAGCCTTGCCGGCGATCCGTCTGATGCCAAGAGCTGGGCGCCCAGCACCTATATCGGCGGCACCCCGGGCGGCCCCGACCCCGTGCAGGCCTGGGCGGAGGATCCGACTGTGCTGACACTCGTGGACATCGGTGATCCGGGTCGCTATTTCAAAGGAACCCGCGAACCGGCGCCGGATCGGCTCGGGCAGGCGACGATAGATTGGACGCATATCGATCTTGACGACGATCCCAACGCAACCGCGTGGCTCGACGGCCCGAACGGATATGGATACAGCAACGACCCGGCGGAATTGCAGTACATCGGGACCCACCTCGATGACATGCACGGCAACTATGTGTCCGTCTACGCACGGTTGCGGTTCACTCTGACGGCCGAGCAGATTGCCTGCTTCGCCCGGTTGCAGGCCGACGTCCATTACGATGACGATTTCGTCCTCTATCTCAACGGCGTGCGAGTGGGGCACTCCGATTACATCACCGGCTATCCGCCCGCCTTCGATCAGACGGGCACCCGAGCGTGGGACCCGCCGATGATGAGCGTGGATCTGACCGATCGAACGGACCTGTTGGTACCGGGCACGAACGTGCTGGCCATCCAGGCTCACAACGTGCGCCTGTCAGGCAGTTCTGACGCCTTCGGGGCCCCGATTCTCTGGGCCGTAGTGGATGAGGCCGAGCATGCGGCAGACGCTCGCGCCCGTATCCTGATCAATGAGGTGTTTACGGGGACCGCGAACGACTGGATCGAACTGTACAATCCCGGTCCTGTGGCGGTCGATCTGAGCGATGTGTACCTGAGCAACACAGCCGCCGACCTCCTCCGACTCAAGATCCCCGACGGCATCGTGCTCCAGCCGGGCGAATTCTGGACGGTCGCCGCCACACCGTCCGAGGACCTGCCCTTAGGGCTGGCCCATGCCGGCATGACCATCTATCTGACGGCGGCCAGTCGCGGCCCCGTGCCCACGCCGATCCGCGTATTGGATGCCGTGCGGTATGCACCGCTGGAGCCGGGCACGGCGTTCGGCCGATTCCCCGATGGAGCGGACAATCTGGTCGCCCTCCGTGCGCCGACGCCGGGGGCAAGCAACGCCTATCCATGGATCGGCGACATCGTGATTAACGAGATTATGTATCACCACCCGATGCGCGAGGAGCGATTCGAGTACGTCGAACTGTACAATCGCAGCGACCGATCCGTCGATCTGGGCGGGTGGGCCTTCACCGAGGGGGTCAACTACACGTTCGAAGACGGCACGATCCTGCCGGCGGACTCGTACCTAGTCGTGGCCAACAATCCCGAGTTCCTCGCGGAAATCTACGACCATCTTGTCGTCGGGGTCAATGTGGTCGGACCCTATTCGGGTCGCCTGAGCAACCGTCGCGACCTGGTTCGTTTGTCGTATCCATTCGTGTTGCACGGGGAAACCTACCTGGCCACGGCCGATGAAGTCCTCTATTCCGATTGCGGCCACTGGTCGCAATGGCCCGACGGGCGGGGGGCCAGCCTGGAACGCCGCGACCCCGACCGCTTTGGTGGCACACCCGGCGCCTGGACCGCCAGCGACGAGAGCAGCAAGAGCACCTGGCAACCGTTCGCGTTCACAATCAACAGGAACGATACCCGGTACACCCACGATCAGATCAACGTCTTCGACATGATCATGCTCAACGCCGGCGAGGTGCTGCTGGATGATCTGGAACTGGTCATCGATGGCTCGAACCGCCTGACCAACGGCGGATTTGAAAGCGGCACGTCCGGGTGGCGACTCCTCGGCACGCACGTCCGTTCGTTCGCCACTGCTGCCGACAGCCGGTCGGGGGCGCGATCGCTGCATCTGATCGCGACCGGTCGGGGTGAGACCGGCACGAATCGAATCAACCGGTCGATCGGCCCGGTCCATGCCGGCGCCGTAACCTTCCGAGGCTGGGCTCGCTGGCTGCGAGGCGGGCGGTTTCTGCTGCTGCGCACCGCGCGAGAGCGGTCGCCCGTGCAGCCGCCGCGACCGGCCCACGTGCTGGAACTCGATATGCCGTTGGACTTGGGCACGCCCGGCCTGCCCAATACCGCACTGACTTCGGCGCAAGGGCCGGACATCCTCGACGTGCGTCATGCACCCGTGCTCCCCGCAGGCGGCGAGCCCATTGTCATTACCGCCCGCGTGATCGGCACGGGCCAAGACAGCCGGCCCGTAGTCTCGCTCAGCTATCGGTCCGAAGGCCAGACAACGTTCACGCGGATCCCGATGGTCGATGACGGATCCGGCGATGACCGAATCGCCGGAGACCGCATCTATACCGCCACGATCCCGGGCGCCGGCGCCGGTACAATGCGCGCGTTTTATGTCGAGGCTTTCGACAGCGCAGGCGCCGCACGGTTTCCCACTCGCCTGGAGCCGACCGCCGAGGCGCCCGAAAGGACTTGCCTGGTCCGCGTCGGCGACACACAGATGAACACCCAGTTCGCAACATATCGTGTCTGGCTGTCAAACGATGTTCTTGATGCGTTCCAATCGCGTCCCAACCGCTCGAACGAGTTGCTCGATTGTACATTCGTCTACAACGACACCGAGATTCTGTACAACGCGCGAATCCGCTACCGGGGCAGTCCGTTCATTCGCAGCGGCTCGGGGCGCGACCCGCGGGAGCGCTATGCCTACCGAATCGATTTCAAGCACTCGCCGGGCGAGTCTCTGCGCGGACGCAAGGAGATCAACCTCGACAACACGGAGGGCACAGATCGCGGGCCGCTTCAGGAACGGGCCTCGTACTGGTTCTACCGACAGATGGGGCTTCCGTATTCGACGCAGGAGTTTGTACGCCTGATCGTCAACGGACGAAGCCACAGAATCTACGAGGACGTCCAGAAGGTGGACAGCGACTACATCGAGATGTGGTTCGGCGGCAACGACGAAGGATACCTCCACAAGATCGACGACTACTTCGAGTTCAACGTCCACGGCACGGAGTTCTCCAACCTTGACGAGGGACTGCGATACGGCTCTCAACACCCGCCGATTCCGGAGACGTATCGGTGGGGCTTCAAGAAGCGCTCGCACCGTCAGGACGACCGTTGGGACCATCTGCTCGACTTCGCCGCTGCGATGAACACGCCTTCCAGCAGCTCAACGTACGAGCGGGCGGTCGAGTCCGTGATCCATCCGGAGCATTTCGCGGCGGCTCTGGCGATTCGCCATGCGGTGGGCGACTGGGACAGCTACGGATACCGACGCAGCAAGAACAACTATTTCTACTACGCCCTGCCGGAGGGCAAATGGTACCTGTTGCCCTGGGATATCGATTTTACGTTGGGGTCGGGCGATGGGCCGTCTGCGGGACTGCCCCCGGTCCATGCAGGCATCTTCCCGGAGGTCCACCAGTTCGTCAACCACACCAAATACGAGCAGATGTACTGGGCCGCGTTGAAGGCGCTGGTTGAAGGCCCGTGGCAGACGTCGTACGGCACGGACAATCCGCCGACCGCATTCGACCGTTTTCTCGACGATGCGTCGGCCGCACTGGCCGCCGAGGGGCTCGGGACCGGTCGGCGCGACGGCATCAAGCAATTCGTCCGGAGCCGGCGTAATTCCATCTTGTCGCAGATGCCGCCGGAGCCCACTCATCGATTCCCACAACCGTAACGGCCGAATCTCCTTGCGAGTTCCACCGGGTGCGGCCCCCCCCTGGATCTGGGGGGGGCCGTCCAGGCGGCTTTTTCCTTTGACAGACGCTGCACGTACAACTACATTCAAGCACTCGTTCTTGTGCCCCGCATAGTACCCAGGCTGGGCGTGTTCAGGGGGCAAAGCCTTGTTTCTCGAATCCGGATACCGTAGTTTATGGCGTTGAGGTGTTCAGCGGTCTTTCGTTTGTTTCTCGCGTGGGCGCGTGCCGCACACGTCGACAGACCCGGTTCCACGGACGACATCGTGCAGGAGGCTCGCGTTGTCCGCACATGAAGTGGCGAATATCTTCACGGAGATCGTCGGCCGGGCCCGGGCGATCGACCCAACCAATGCGCGCAAGTGGTTCGACGATCTGACCCTGGTGCGCTTCGACGGCGGTTCCATCGCGATCGGCTGTCCCGACGAATCGAATGTTCGATTCCTGCACGAGCACTGCCGGTCGAGTTTCACGCGGGCGGCCCAGCAGGTCACCGGACACCTGGTCACGATGGAGTTCGTCGTAGGGACCGCAGACCAGGCTGCCACCGACCCTGCCGCGTGGCCCGGACCGGCCCTGCACCCGGACTACACCTTCGAGAATTTCGTGGTCGGCCCCAGCAATCGCCTGGCACACGCCAGTTGCGTCGCGGTCGGCCAGTCGCTGGGCCAGACGTACAACCCGCTGTTCCTCTACGGCAACGCCGGTCTGGGCAAGACCCACCTGCTGCATGCGGTCTGCCACGCAACGCACCGGCACACGCACGGCTCCGTCATCCAGTTGCTCAGTTGTGAAGACTTCGTCAATCGATTCATCCGCGCCATCGAGCAAGGCAACATCACGAGCTTTCACGGCCAGTTTCGGACGGTCGATGCCCTCGTGATCGACGACATTCAGTTCCTGCGCGAACGGGAGCAGAGCCAGGAGGAATTCTTCCACACGTTCAATGCGCTGTACAACAGCGGCAAGCAGATCATCCTCAGCGCCGACAGCCCGCCCAACGAGATTCCGTCGGTCGAAGCCCGGTTGATCAGCCGGTTCAACTGGGGCCTGGTCGCGCGGATCGACCCGCCGAGCTATGAGACGCGCGTCGCGATCGTGCAGAAAAAGGCGCATCTGCGAGGACTGGAGATCAACGACGAGATCGCAGAGTACATCGCACGGCAGGTCCAAGCCAACATCCGCGAACTGGAAGGCGCGCTGACGACGATCTATGCTCTGGCCACGACGCTCGGCGAACCGGTCGATCTGCGGTTGGCCCAGACCGCGCTGGAAGGCCAGATCAAGCTGGCGACCAAACACATCAGCATTACCGACATCATCGATGTGGTGACGGATCACTTCGATGTTCGCCTGACCGACCTTCAGAGCAAGCGGCGAAGCCAGAGCATCACCATGCCGCGACAGATCTGCATGTACCTGGCCCGCAACCTGACCCGTCACAGCCTCGAAGAGATCGGCGGCCATCTGGGCGGCCGGGACCACACCACGGTGATGCACGCATGCAGCAAGATTGCCGAGGCGCAGTGCTCCGATGCGCAGATGCAGGCTCTGCTCGGCGAACTGACCAAGCGCATCACACAGGGCCAGCAGGTGGCTTGACGAAGCCCCTGCTGTCAGCCCATGACGGCATTGAGCATGTCGAGGTAGTCGGAGAGCAGGCGGGTGATGAGGAACTTCTCGCGCACGGTCTCCTTGGCCTGGCGTCCGAGTTCGGTCGCCTCGTCGGGGTCTTTGAGCAGACGCGTGATGCGGTCGGCGAATCCTGGCGCATCCTGGGGTTCGAGCAGATAACCGTTCTTGCCGTCCTCGATCTGGCTGGGAATGCCCCCGACGTTGGAGGCCACCACGGCGGTCCCCTTCCACATCGCCTCGGTCACCGCCAGGCAGAACCCCTCCTTGATGGACTTCTGAATGATGACCTTCGAATACCGCTGGATCGCGTTGACCAGCTTCTCGTTGTTGCCCACAACCAGAAGGATGTCGCCGGTTTCCAGCATTTTGTTGGCCTTGCGCTGGACCTTCTTGTACATCTGGAGCCCTTCGGGGTCGTCGCTGGCGACGTTGTAGCACAGCACAAGCCGGCAATCGACCTGCTCCTTGACGAGCTTGAAGACGTCGATGACGCCTTCCGGGTCCTTCCAGGGATCGAGCCGGGAGACCTGGGTGATCAGCGGCTTGTCCATCGGCACACCGGCCTTGGCGAGGTGGTCTTCAACGCCCTTATCCGAAACGGCCATGTTCTTCGGGCTCAGGGGATTGATCGCCGGATACATCAGACGCTGATCGATCGGAAGGTCCTTCTTGAAGTACTTCTCGCTTGACATCACGACCTGATCGTACTTGAGCACGAAGCCCTTGAGAAAGTCCCACAATTCCGCGTGCGGCTCGGTCAGGTCGATGTGACAGCGCCAAATCCATGGCTGCGTCTTGCGGTACGAGCGGATCAGCGCCAGTGGCTGCGGGTCGTGCACGATCACACAGTCGTGGTCGATGTGCGTGAAGCGGGCGAAATCCTCGTTGACCCTCCGGTAGATGCGCTTCTTGCGCTCGGAGAGATTCAATCTGGCGCCCTGCAACGCGTTGTGGAAGCTCTTGGTGATCTCGAAGAACTCCTGGCTGCCGTGCAGGATCCGCCAGCCGGCGTCGACGCCCACGTCGTTCATCAGCATCACCAGCGAATACAAGATCTCCGCCACCCCGCCGCCCTGGTAGGTGGCGTTGAGATGAATGACGTGCCTGCCGTAGAGGCTTCGGGCCCTGGCGTAGATTTCGGCGAGTGTTTCATCCGGTACGATGTGACGAAAGTCTTCGAGTCTAAGCATCTAACTTCCCGTGATTTCCTTTAACAAATTCCTGAAGTCCACAACTGTATCGACATTGAATCGGGCCTTCGAAATGTTCGAGCCCACTTTGATCGAGTATGCCGTATCCGGCATGACCGCGAACATTTCTTCATCGGTGTAATCGTCACCGGCCGCCAGGACGAACGTCCACTCTTGTTGGGCCAGTAGAAACTCGGCCGCGCGCCCCTTGTTGATACCGTGCTTGCGCACCTCCAGGATCTTGCTGCCCTCAAAGACGCCCACGTCCATGTTCTCGGTCAGATTCACCAAGGCATCTCGCAATTCGTGTGTCCTCACGCTCGCCAGGGTGGGGTCAGCCCGACGGTAATGCCAGACCAAGGAAAAATCTTTTTCCTCCACCAGCGATCCCGGCGTTCGGTCCGAATAAAGATCCATGATCGGCTTGATCGTGTCCTTCCATTGCTCGTTCACCGGCTGGAAGCTTCGCCATGTCTGGCCGATCTCGCGAAGCCAGCCGCCGTGCTCGGCGATGAGATGGACGCGCAGTTGCCCGAGCCAAGCCTCCAGCGTTGCTTTGTCCCGTCCGCTAACAATCGCGACGCGGTTGCGCTCGTCTTCGGTCAGCCGATGAAGGAGCATCAGGATCTCCTCGTCCGGGCCCGCTTTGGTCGGACGGCCCTGGAACCCCACCAGCGTTCCATCGTAGTCCAGAAGCAACAGCCTCCTGTCGGCAGCCTGCCATTGGCGTTTCAGCGTCTTCTGTGCGGCCGTTCCGAGTTTGTGCACGGATACCCCCTGCTGTCTGACCTCAATCTCATGCAGCGCGTGAATGAAATCGGTACTCCATCGCGCGATGTCGTAGCGTTTCAGACGCTCCTGCATCACTCGATTGCGTTCACACTGCTCGGCAACCGGCATCTCCAACGCTTCACGAATCGCCCGGACAATCGCGGCCTTGTCGTTCGCATTCACGGTCAAGGCTTCGCCCAATTCACTGGCGGCCCCGGCCATTTCACTGAGGATCAGCACTCCCGAGCCGCCGTTCTTGGTCGCTACGAATTCTTTAGCGATCAGGTTCATCCCGTCTCGCAGCGGCGTGATCAACGCGACGTCGGCGGCGTTGTAGAGCGCCGTCAGCTTCGTGAACGGCATGAAGCGGTATAGATACCATACGGGCATGTAGCCGAGCGAACCATGCTCGCCGTTGACGCGCCCCACGAGCTGTTCCAGGTGCCCCCGGAGCTGTTTGTAGTCTTCGATTCCCGAGCGGGACGGGACGGCCACGATGATCAGCGTAACCTGACCCTTGTATTCGGGATGGGTGCTGAGGAACCAGTCGAAGGCCTCCAGACGCTCGACAATCCCTTTGGTGTAATCCAGCCGATCGACCGAGACGATGATCTTCCGCTGACCTACGATGCCGCGGATCCGGTTGATCTCGCTCTTGACCTCCGCATCCTCGACCGCGCCGGCGTACCGATGGTAGTCGATCCCCATCGGGAAGGCGTCCACCTTGAGGACCCGGTTGTGCGCGTTGACCTCGCCCATCGTATGCTCCAGCCCGCTGATCCGCGAGACGCCGCTGAGGAAGTGACGCACGTAATCGTACGTGTGGAACCCGATCAAGTCCGCGCCAAGCAATCCATCCAGAATCTCCTCGCGCCAGGGCAACAGGCGAAACAACTCGAACGAGGGCCATGGGATGTGATGGAAATATCCAATGGTCAGGCCGGACATCCGCTCGCGCAGCAGACGCGGCAACAGCATCAGCTGGAAATCATGCACCCAAACGGAATCCCCCGGCTGGGCCACCTTGAGCACTTCGTCGCAGAACAGGTGGTTCACCTGTTTGTAGGATTTCCAGAACTGTGGCTCGAACACCGTGCGAACCGGGAAATAGTGAAACAGCGGCCAGATCGTCTTGTTGCAGAAACCCAGATAGTACCGGTCGATCTGCCTCTGCGACAGGAACACCGGCGCGCAGTTGTGCCCGCGCAGGGATTCCTGGATGCGTTCCTTGTCGTCCGGCTTGAGTCGCTCGCTGGAGATCCCGGGCCAGCCCATCCACAGCCGTTCCATTGAGTCGGGCAAGCAAGACAGCCCGACCGCCAGGCCGCCGGGACTGGGGCGAAATTCATACTGCCCCTCTCGCGCCGAGACGGTGACGGGCAGACGGTTGGCGGCAACAATGAGTCTTCGCATATCAGAGGCCCTCAAAAAAAACCGGGATGCCATCGTCGCTCGCGAGGATGAGACCCTGCGACGATTCTATCACCCGGATTCGATCTTCTTCCATCAGAAACACGTCTCCAGCAACTATACCGCTTTGGGGGAAGGCCGCAAGACCCAATCCGCCCGACGTGTGAACCGTGTCGATACCGATTTCCGGGCAAAGCCATTGGGGGTGCGGAGAACCGAGGGTGAAGCGGCTAATCCACGCATGTCTGACAGATGCCTCGTCGAAGCCGCCTGCCTCCGGGCATCTGGTCCAAAACCAGGCAACGGAAGACCTGGAAAGAACACAAGACGAACCCATTGACCAAGGTCGTCCCATATCGGCGTGCCCGTCAGGGCATATGGGAAGACAACGCCTCACGGCGTCACTGCAACCATTCGATCAGGCCCGGCAGTTGCTCCAGACTGAGAAACGTCACCGACAGGATCGCGATCACCCACATGGCGGGCTTGACCTGCCGCACCCGGCCGGAAACCAGATTGATCACCACGAACGAAACGAACCCGAACGCCAAGCCCGTGCTGATGCTGAAGCTCAGCGCAATCATCACAATGAGGATGAACGACGGGAACGCCTCCGCCAAGTCGCCGAAGTCGATCCGCCTGACCTCCTTGACCATGAACAGGCCGACCATGATCAGCGCCGGCGCCGTGGCGTACTTGGGAACCATCGCGACGAGCGGGATGAACAGCAGCGCCACGAGAAAGAGGACCCCGGTGACAACGGCCGTCAGGCCGGAGCGGCCGCCCTGTTCGATCCCCGAGGCTGACTCAACGAACGACGTCGTCGTCGAGGTGCCCAGCAAAGCGCCGACCATCGTGGCGACCGCATCGACGCCCAGCAGGCGGTCCAGGCCGCGAATCTTGCCGCGCTCATCCAGCATGTCCGCCTTGTGGCAGCAAGCGACCAGCGTCCCGATGCTGTCGAACATATCGACGAACATCAGCGTGAAGATACTACCCATGAAGCCCCACTTCAGCGCGCCGAGAACGTTCAATCGGAAGGCGATGGGACGAACGTTCACGTCGAGAGAAACCACCCGCTCGGGCAAGGCCACCTGCCCGGTCGCCGCCGCCAGCAGGGTCGAGACGGCGATGCCGATCAGCAGCGAGCCTCGCACGTTGCGGCTCTCCAGGAAGACCATCGTCAGCAGCCCCGCCAGACCAATCAGCACCTTGGCCGTGATCGGGCCGGCCGAGACCATCGTGAACTCATCGGCCACGACGATCCCCAGGTCGGTCAGACCAATGAACGTGATGAACAGCCCGATCCCGACGCCGATGGCCGCGATCAGCGAGCCGGGGATCGCCTCGACGATCCGCTGGCGAAGCCCGACCAGCGTCAGCACCAGAAAGAACACGCCCGACAGGAACACCACGCCCAGCGCCGTCTGCCAGTCCATCTTGCCCGAGACCACCAGCACCGTGAAGATCGAGTTGAGCCCCAGACCCGGCGCCATCGCGATCGGGGCCTTGCCGAACAGGCCCGTCGCGATCGTCGCCAATGCCGAGATGATGCACGTCACCGCAATCAGCGCCGTCTTGTCCATCCCGGTCGGCTCGAGGATGTTCGGGTGGGTGAAGATGATGTAGGCCATCGTCAGGAAGGTAGTGATCCCCGCAACCACCTCGACCCGCACGTTCGTCCGCCGCTTGTCGAGCTCGAAGTAATCCCTTGGCATTTCGCCCCTCGCATCGCGCGTCGTCTGCCCGTAGGGGCGAATCATCATTCGCCCCCACCCAATGCGAGCGAGAGGAGTCGAACCTCCACGTCCGAAGGACACCAGGACCTAAACCTGGCGCGTCTGCCAATTCCGCCACGCTCGCAACGGATCGAGTCCATTATGCCCCACGGGTTGCGGCCCATCAACGGAAAATCCGCTCCGTCCCTTGAGACGCAGTACACCGCGTCGTTTGGCCAAACAGAAAGATGTCCGCACGATCACGGCGAGGCGGAGGTTTTCCGTTTGCTTGGCGGCGGCCGATGTGGTATGGCTAAGCCCCTGAGACGAGCCGTCGGCTCAGGCAAGCGCGGAAAGTATCGACTGAGAAGGGGTATTGCTGTTGGAATCAAAGCGGGTTGAAGAAGGATTGCAGTTCACGCCGAAGTTTAACGCCGAGGGTCTGATCCCAGCCATCGCACAGGACGCCGAGACCGGTCAGGTCCTGATGGTCGCGTGGATGAACCGAGAGGCGCTGGACTACACGATCGCCACGGGGCGCGGCACGTACTACAGCCGCAGTAGAAAGAAGCTCTGGAAGAAGGGCGAGGAGTCCGGCCACGTCCAGCAGGTTCGGCAAATCCTTGTCGACTGCGACCAGGACTGCCTGATCCTCAAGGTCGCCGTCGACGCCGGCCAGTGCCACGTGGGGTACCAGTCCTGCTTCTACCGGGCCCTCAAACCCGGCTCAGACAAGGATCTGGAACTGATCGCCGAGAAGACCTACGATCCCGATGCTGCCTACAAGAAGTAGCTCGCTGGCCAGTAGCACAAGTATCTCATAACACTCCCACTTCTTTGGACCAGTGGATAGGCTGGCGTGCCTGTGGTACGGCGGCGTCCGGCAGGCCAAGGTCGATGGGGGTCGGCAGCGGGAGACTCGGCTCTATGAAGAGATCGGTCGGCCGCGTGGTGTCGAACCACAGCCCCTTCTTGCTACTGATCATGACCAGCCTTTCGTCATGCACAAATGGACTGAACGGCGTCGAAATCCCACCGTACATATGGGAGCAGAGATGGTAGCGTTCTTGTGTGTGTGAAGAAAGAGCAAGCTGCCGATGCCTTTGGATGGGCACGGAGGCCCTCCAGGCACGGCGGTGGCGACAGGGGGGCCGATCATGAAAAAGAACCCTCTATTCTGGGATGTCGATACGCAATTCGACTTCATGCAGCCGGAAGGGCGTCTGTACGTGCCGGGGGCCGAGACCATCATCGACACGGTCAGCCAGGTCAGACGATTCGCCCTGGACAACGGCTACTCGATTCTCGCGGATGTCGACTGGCACACGCCGGGCAATCCCGAAATCTCGGACCATCCTGACTACAGGATTGCGTTTCCACCTCACTGCATGGCCGGCGAGCCAGGCAGCGAGCGGGTCGGATATGTTGGGACGCGGCCGATTGACTTCGTCCCGGTCGAAGAAATGGACGTGGCGGACCTGCGCAGGCTGGCCGAGAGGAAGCCGTTTCATATCGTGATTCGCAAGCAGAGTCTCAGCGTCTTCGACAATCCGAACACAGACCGGCTCATGGACATAATCCGGCCCGAAAAGGTCGTCGTGTTTGGCGTGGCGCTCGACTTCTGTGTGTCGTATGTCGTGAAGTGCTTGGCGGAGCGGTCTGGAACGGGGTTGACGTTGCTCCGGGATGCGGTCAAGGGGCTGCAGTCGAGGCCCGACGACGAGATCTACGATGAGTTCCGCCGGATGGGAGTGGCAATTGTGACGTTTGACGAGTTCAAGAGGCAATTGGCATGTGGCTGATCGACGGGACGCCCGCTCTGTTCACGGACCTGTACGAGCTGACGATGGCTCAGGTCTACTACCAGAAAGGGATGACAGGCTCGGCGTACTTCGAGGTCACGGTGCGGCATCTTCCTCAGAACTGGGGGTTCTTCGTCATGGCCGGCCTGCCGGAGTTGCGGTCCTATCTGGATCGGTTCCGGTTCTCCGACGACGACGTTGCCTACCTGCGTTCGACGAAGCTGTTCGAGCCGGACTTCCTGGCCTATCTCGGCGATTTCCGGCCGGACGTGACGGTCCGGGCGCTGCCCGAAGGAACCGTGTTCTTCCCCGGCGAGCCGATCCTGGAAGTGGGCGGGCCGATCCTGGCCGCCCAACTGCTCGAAAGCTATATCCTGAATATCTTCGGATTCTCGATCATCGAGGCCAGTCTGGCGACGAGGATGGTGCTCGCGGCCAGCGCTGTGCCGCTGCTCGAATTCGGCATGAGGCGGGCGCAGGGGCCGGTGGCCGCGATTCGCGCCGCCCGCGCCGCCCAGATGGCCGGCTGGAAGGCAACGAGTAATGTCTTTGCCGCCCGACGCCTCGGCATGCCGCCTTCGGGCACGATGGCGCACTCGTTCATTCAGGCCTACGCCTCACAGGAGCAGGCGTTCCGCAAGTTCGCCGCGGTCTATCGGGACAGAACCATACTGCTCGTCGATACGTACGATACCATCGAGGGCGTGAAGACGGCCGCCCGCGTGGCGCGTGAATTCCTTGAACGAGGCGTCCGGTTGCGCGGCATTCGCCTCGATAGCGGCAACCTCGTGACTGACAGCCGGTTCGCACGAGACCACTTCCGCCAACAGGGGTTGGACTTCCTGAGGATCTTCGCCAGCGGCGACCTCGACGAGTTCAATATCTGCGATCTGCTGGCGGCGGGAGGACAGTTCGATGGTTTCGGTGTCGGAACTCACTTCGCCGTGTCCCGACACGCTCCCTCTATCAGCATCGTCTACAAGCTCGCCCGATACGACGATCGTCCCTCGCACAAGACCTCGCCGGAGAAGGCGACGCTGCCGGGCCGTAAAACGCTCCTTCGTACCGGCGATAGTCAATTCGACAGAGACACGGTCCGTCCGCTCGACCCGGATGCGAACGATCTGCTGCGTCCGTTCCAGTCCGTCGAGCCCATCGAGACCGTCCAGGAGCGTGTGCGAAGTCAGACAGCGGCTCTGCCCGAGCCGGTCAAGGCCATCCGCGAGCCCGCGAGTTATCCGGTGGAATTCGTGGGCTTCCCAGGCGATTGACGCCCAAGGTGGTAATGGGTCCCATACCGCCAATAGGACCTATTCCAAAAGCTTCTCGTAAACGCGCTCGATGGTATCGACCATGGTTTCGGGGGCGAACCTGGTCCTGACCGACTCGCGCCCGGTCTGACCAAGTCTTGAGCGCAGCGGCGCGTCGGCGATCAGTTCGGCGCAGGCGTCGATCAATTGCGGGACGTTCTCGGGCTGAATGAGTCGGCCCGTGCGTTCATTAACGACCTCGCGGGCACCATCGACGTCGAAGCTGATGGCCGGCCGGCCGCACAACATTGCCTGGGGCAGCGTGCGGGCGAGGCCCTCGCGGAGCGAGCAGTGAACGAGGACGTCGGATGACTGGATCGCAAGCGGAATCTCGCTCGGGGGCATCAGGCCGGTGAAACGGAACCTCTCGGCCAGACCCAGATCGCGGACCTGCTGCTTGTATTGCTCGGCGAGGTTGCCGTCGCCCACGAAGAGCCAGATCACGTTGTCGAACCGCTTCGCCAACTCCGGGGCCGATGCGATGATGTAATCATGGCCCTTGAGCATGAAGAGCCGTGCGATGGTTACGAGCACGACCGCATCGTCCGCGATGTCATGCCGGCGTCGAAACGCCTGCGTCCGCTCGGCGGGAATCGGTTCAAGAAACTGCTCTTCGTCGATGGCCGAATACGCTGCAATATAAGGCTTGTTCACGCCAATGCCGGCGGCTTTGCACTGATCGGTCATCGCGTCGGCAACGCTGATGAAGTAGTCCGTGTGTTTCGCGGCTGCCTTCTCGATAGCGACGTAAATGCCATTGATCCACCGGCTCTGGTAAGGATGAAACGCCAGGCCGTGGATGCCGTGCACGACCGCCGGCCGCCCGGGGGCCCAGACGCCCTTCAGGGCGCTGCCCGCGTACCGGCCGAGAATGCCCGCTTTGGCGGAATGTGTGTGGACGATGTCGGGCTGCAATTGGCGCAGCAGCTTCTTGATCTTGCGATAGCTGACGAAGTCCTTGACCGGTTCGATAGCCCGGCGCATCTTGTCGATGACGATCGTGTCGTATTCCTGCCCCTTCGTCTGGTTGAACAGCTCTCCTTCGGGTCCGAGGGCCGGCCCGGTGATTAACGTGACATCATGGCCTCGCTCGGCGAGCAGCTTGCAAGTGATCAGTGTATTCTCCTGCGCCCCGCCCAGGATAAGCCGCGTGATGATGTGCACGATCTTCACGAGTGGGCCTCGCCAGTCATAGGTTCTGTGCCTTCAATACCCCAGGGCCGCAAGACCTTGCGCAGGGCTTCGGGGCCCTGCATATAGGACAGGAAGATGCCGTAATTGGTGTACGGCACGCCGATGGATTCCAGGTCGCGGATGCGGGCCAGCAGCTTCTGGGCGGTGATCATGCAGCCGCCGCAGTGGACAACGAGCTTGTAGGACTGGAGTTGCTCGTTCTCCTGGAACTCACGGCCGAAGTTGTGGTCGATCTGCACGCCCGGCCAACGCTTCCGGATGAAGCTCGGGATCTGGACCGTGCCGATGTCCTCGGCGATCCGTGAGTGGTTGCAGGCCTCGGCGATGAGCACCTTGTCGCCGGGCCGGAGGGTCGCCGCCGCCTCTATCCCCGCGACGAAGGCGGCCAATCGGCCCCGGCTGACGTAGTTGATCATCATGATCGAAAACGTCGTCAGCAGAACGTCGTCGGGCGTCCATGTGTGCATCAGGTCCATCGCCTGCGAATCGGTGACAATCGCCTTGGGCCGCCGGCCGAAACCGGACAGGAAACTGTCGAAGCGCTTCCGCTCGCTCGCATCGCCGGCCCGGGCCTTGCCCAGATTCATACGATACGAGACCGGCCAGGCCCAGTGACGCGTGATGTATTCCTCGGCCATCGCCTGCGGGCGCAGGTACCGGCCGGGCGGGGTCTCGTCATCCATCGGGATATTCAGCACGTAGAACGCATCGCGTTCGACGAACGGCAGCAGTTCCATTCGGGTGTTCTTTGAGATGAAATGGTCCAGGACAAATTGTAGCAACGCTGGGCGGCACTGCTCATCGACAGCGACGACGCGGGCCTTCTGGTGGAAGCGCAACAGCGCCACCTGCTGCTCCACGACGGCGATTCGCCCAGCCGCTTCCGGCCGGAAGAGGTTGTAGATCACCAGGAGCTGCTTGTCCAGCTCGCGGGCCTTGTTCACGATCTCGTCTTCCGTGGCAAAGTCATCCGTCTCCGGATCGATCACAAGCAGCACGAGATCGCACTCCTTCAAATCGGAGAAGACCTTGGCCCGCTTCTTCTGCCCCAGTCCGGAGGCTTCGTCGAGCCCGGCGGTGTCGAACAGCTTGACCGGTCCAAGCCCGTGGATTTCCTGCAGCGCGATCTTCGTGTCGGCCGTGGTCCCGGGGGTCGCATCGACGATTGAGGTGACCTGCTGGGTGAGCAGATTCATGATACTGCTCTTGCCCGAGTTCATCTTGCCGAAGATACCGATATGATCTCTTGCAACGAGCATCAGTATTGGATCCACATCAGGCACAGTCCGTTCGGCGGCGCGATGGGCCCGGCGGCCGTGCGATCGCGTGCTTCGAGGGCCCGCCCGATTCTCTCCGGCTCCCATCGTCCGAGACCGACTTCCATCAACGACCCGACGATATTGCGCACCATGTTGTAGAGGAACCCGTCCCCTTCGACCTCGATGTAGACCCAATGATCGCCGTCCTTGTTTGCCTCGGCTACATCGCAACGGAAGATCATGCGAACCGAATCGGTGCGGTTGTCGGCGGCCGACGCGAAGGACTTGAAGTCGTTCCTGCCCACGAGAAGCTTGGCCCCGGCGTTCATCGCGGCCACGTCCGGGTTCGACGGTACGTGCCAGCAATAGCGCCTGTGCAGAACAGGTCGGGGCGGGCCGCAGAAGATGCTGTAGCGATAGAGCTTCCTCGTGACCTCGCCGATCACGTCGAAACCCATTCGGACTTCTTCGGCCTTGATGATGGCGATGTCGTCCGGGAGCCGGTCGGTAAGAGCTCGGGCGATGTTCTCGGTCGGCACGGGCGAATCGATCTGGATCAGGGCGACCTGGCCGAGGGCGTGGACGCCCGCATCGGTCCGGCTGGCCCCGCAGACACGCACGTTGGGACCCAGCAGACTGCGGGCGGCATCCTGGACGGCCTGCTGCACGGTGGTGAATCCCGGCTGAATCTGCCAGCCGTGGTATTCACTGCCGTCATAGGCGATGGTCAATTTGACGTTGCGTAGTGCCATCCGGGAGCACGGAAAGGCGGCCGGACGCAGCCGCCGGTGCGCCTGCGCCCAGCCGTCTTGAAGACTACGGTTTAAGCAGTCGCTCGGCGATCTGGACCGCGTTCAGGGCGGCCCCTTTGCGGAGCTGATCGCCGGCCACCCAAAGACTGATCCCGCGTTGGTCGGGCAGCGATTCATCCTGGCGAATACGGCCCACGAGGATATCGTCCTTGCCCGAGGCATCGATCGGCATGGGGAAGCGGTTGTGCTCCCGGTCGTCCATCACGGTCACGCCCGGAGCCGCCGCGAGCAGCTCTCGCACCTTCTCGGGCGTCATCGGTCTTGTGAACTCCAGGTTGATGCTCTCGCAATGGGCTCGCATCACGCCGATGCGCACGCACGTCGCGGTGATGGCGATTTCGGGACAGTTGAAGATTTTCCGCGTTTCCTTGACGAGTTTGGCCTCTTCTTCGTTGTACCCGTCGGGCCCGAGCGGCGAGTTGTGGTTGAAGCAGTTGAACGCGATCTGATAGGGGAACGCGTTGCAGGTCGGCTTCTTGCCGTCGAGAATCTCGCGGCTCTGGGCTTCGAGCTCGGCCATCGCCGCCGCCCCGGCGCCGCTGGCGGCCTGATAGGTGCTCACGACCATCCGCTTGACCGGATTGACCTGGTGCAGCGGCCAGACCGGCACGATGCCGATAATGGTCGAGCAGTTCGGGTTGGCGATGATGCCCTTGTGCGCCTTGATTGCCTCGGCGTTGATCTCCGGGACCACCAAAGGCACCCCGGGGTCCATGCGAAACGCCGAAGAGTTGTCCACGACGACTGCCCCGGCCTTGGCCGCGGCAGGTGCAAATTCCTTGCTGCGTCCGCCGCCCGCGCTGAACAGGACGATGTCGATGCCCGCGAAGCTGTCCTTGGTCAGTTCCTCAACCGTATATTCCTTGCCCTTGAAGGTGATCTTCTTGCCCTTGGAGCGGCTGCTGGCGAGCATCTTGAGCGTCGTGAACGGGAAGTTACGCTCTTCGAGGATACTGAGAAACTCCTGACCGACGGCACCGGTCACCCCTGCGATTGCCAGATGACAAGCCATGCTCACATACTCCTTCCATTAACTGTGCATTTTCACTGAAGGACGGCCCACGATTGACCGTCCATAGGGCTGGTTTGAAAAAGACGATAGAACCATTAGTCTACCTGATCGTAGCGGGAAATTCAACGCGCTGTCTGCGAATATCTTGTATTTGCCCGGCTAATGGCCCAGGCGGCGCTGCCAGAAGGAGGCCAGGGCCGAGGCGGTGATGATGCAGACGAAGACGAAGATGGCGGCCGGGATGGCGGCCTCCTCGCCGAGGTGCTCCAGGGCCAGGGCGCTGCCGAGCCCGGCGTTTTGCATGCCGATCTCGATTGTCAGCGCCCGCCGCTTGAGTCGGTCGAGGCCGAACAATGAGCCGATGCCGTACCCTGCGGCCATGCCATAGAGGTTCAGGATTAGCACCACCGCCAGAACCGGGCCGGTCACCTGGGGCAGCCTCGACTGGTTGCGTGCGATGACCACCGAGCAGATGAAGACGATGAACGTGGCCGAAAGGGCGGGGAAGACGGGCAGGATCCGCTCGATCGGCCCACGAAAGCGAGATCGAATCGAGAAACCGGCCAGCAGCGGCAGCACGACCATGACCATGATCTGAAGGAACATCGACCAGAACGAAACCGGCAGTTGCGAGCCGGCCAGCACCTTCGTCAGCAGCGGGGTCAGGATGGGGCACAGCAGGGTCGAGACAGTGGTCAGCGATACGGAATAGGCCGCATCGGCCTTGGCGACATAGCTCATGGTGTTGCTGGCCATCGCGCCGGGGGCCGCCCCGGTCAGGACGAGGCCGACCGCCAAGGTCGGCGGCAGCGTCGGGGTCCATGCCCAGAGAGAACACCCCCCCATAGCGACATGTCAAGGTTACCTTGAAGACGGCTTCCACGATTCGCAATCGGGATTATTCCCACTCGATGGTAGCGGGCGGTTTGCTGGAGATGTCGTAGACAACGCGATTGACGCCTCGGACCTCGTTGATGATTCGGGTGGAGATGAGGCTGAGGACGTCGTAAGGGATGTGCGAGAAGTCGGCGGTCATGAAGTCGGTCGTATCGACGGCTCGCACGGCGATCACGTTCTCATAGCTTCGGCCGTCGCCCATGACGCCCACGGTCGAGACAGGCAGGAGAATCGCGAGGGCCTGTGAGATCTGTCGGTAGAGTCCGGCGGCCTTGATCTCATCGATCAGAATCTCATCGGCGGCGCGGAGCAGTTCGAGCCTCTCGGGCGTGATCTCTCCGACAATGCGCACGCCCAGGCCGGGGCCGGGGAACGGATGACGCCAGACGATGTCTTCCGGCAGGCCCAGGTGTTCGCCCACCATGCGGACCTCGTCCTTGAACAGGTCTCGCAGCGGTTCGACCAGCTCGAAGCCCAGTTCGGCCGGCAGACCCCCGACGTTGTGGTGCAGCTTGATACTGGCGGCGGGGTTGCCGTCCTTGGAGCCGGACTCGATCACATCGGGATAGAGCGTGCCCTGCGCGAGGAATTTGGCGTTGGGGATCTTGACGGCCTCCGATCTGAACGCGGCGATGAACTCGGCGCCGATGATCTTGCGTTTTTCCTGCGGCTCGGTCACGCCCTGGAGCGACTTGAGGAACTTGTGCGACCAGTCGACGACGTGCAGGTCGATGTGGAAGTGGTCCCGAAAGGTGGAGACGATGTTCTCGCGCTCGTTCTTTCGCAGCAAACCGTTGTCCACGAGGATACAGACCAGCTGGTCGCCGACGGCCTCGTGGACCAGCGAGGCAACCACGGACGAATCGACGCCCCCGCTGAGGCCGCAGATGACCGTGGCGTCGCCGACCTGCTTGCGTACGTTGGCGACGGTCTCGGCGACGAAATCGCTCATCTTCCAATCGCCGGCGCAGCCGCAGATGCCGTAGAGGAAGTTCTTGAGGATGACGTCGCCTTTGGGTGTGTGGCTGACCTCCGGATGAAACTGGACCCCGTAGAAGCGTTTCGTTTCGTGTCGAACCACGGCCCAGGGACACGTCTTCGTCTCGCCCAGCCTCTGGAACTCGGGGCCCAGCCTGGTGACCTGGTCGCCGTGACTGGCCCAGACGAGCGTCTCGTCGGGCAGGTTGGCGAGCAGGTCGCTCTTGTCGAGCGTTCTGAGCGCGGCCCGGCCATATTCATGGCTGGCGGCGCGAGCGATCTCGGCGCCGAGGATGTGGCAGCCGAGTTGCATGCCGTAGCAGATGCCGAGGATCGGGACACCGAGATCGAAGATCCTTTCGTCGCATCTGGGAGCCCCGTTCTGATAGACGCTGGCGGGTCCGCCGGAGAGAATGATGCCCTTGAGGGGCATTTTCGCCAGTTCGTCTGCCGCTGTCCCGGCCGGGCAGAGGCGCGAGTAGACGCTTTGTTCGCGAACGCGACGGGCGATCAGTTGGCCGTATTGGCTGCCAAAATCCAGGATCGCAATCATTTCACGTATCATGAGAGTCTCCGCAGGGCAGGCCATGGCGCCTGCCCGATGCAGGGCAACCCTACCGAGGATTGCCCTTACAATCAATCGTCGCTCGGCACGTGGCCCGAGTAATTGGGGGCCTCCTTGGTGATCTGGATGTCGTGGGGATGCGATTCGCCTACGGAGGCGGCGCTGATCCGAACGAAGCGACCCTTCTCCATCAGGGTCTCGATGTTGGGCGTGCCGCAGTAACCCATGCCGGCTCGCAGCCCTCCGACCAGTTGGTAGACGAACTCGCTGAGCATGCCGCGATAGGGCACGCGTCCTTCGACGCCCTCGGGGACGAGCTTACTGACTTCCGCCTGGCTGCTCTGGCCGTAGCGCTCGGCCGAGCCCTTGACCATCGCACCCAGTGAGCCCATCCCGCGGTATTCCTTGAACTGGCGGCCCTTGTAGATCACCAGTTGGCCGGGGCTCTCCTTGAGGCCGGCGAACAGTGAGCCGATCATGACGCTCGATGCACCGGCGGCAATGGATTTGGTGATGTCCCCGGATTGTTTGATGCCTCCATCGGCGATCACCGGAACGCCCAGGTTTCCGGCGACCTCGGCCACGTCCAGGATGGCCGAAACCTGGGGCACGCCGACCCCGGAGATGACGCGTGTGGTGCAGATGGCGCCGGGGCCGATCCCCACCTTGACAGCGTCGGCGCCGGCGTCGATCAGATCGCGGGCCGCCTCGCCCGTGGCGATGTTGCCGGCGATCACGTCGATCGTGTGACGCGACTTGATCTTCTTGACGGTCTCGACGACGTTCTGCGAGTGACCGTGCGCGGTATCAACGCACAGGATATCGACGTCGGCTTCGATCAGGGCCTCGACGCGGTCGTAGTCGCAGACACTGACGGCGGCGCCGACGCGGAGGCGCCCGCGATGGTCCCGCGCGGCGCGTGGGTACTGCTGGACCCGGTCGATATCACGCATCGTAATCAACCCGGCCAACTCCCCCTCGGGATTGACCAACAGCAGCTTCTCCACCCTGTGCTTCTGGAGGATTTCCTTGGCCTGTTCGAGCTTGGTGTCGGCCGGACCGGTGACCAGATTGCTTTTGGTCATCACCGTGCTGATCTTCGCGTCGTAATCCTTCAAGAACTTGAGGTCTCGGCGGGTCAGGATGCCCACCAGCTTCTTGCCCTCGACGATCGGAATTCCCGAAACGTTCTGCTCCTGCATGAGTTCCTGGGCCCGGCGGACCGGATCGTTAGGCGAAAGCGTGACCGGGTCGCCGATGACGCCGTGCTCCGAGCGTTTGACCTTCGCAACTTCGCGCCGCTGGGCCTCAATTGTGAGGTTCTTGTGGATGATGCCGACGCCGCCTTCCTGCGCCAGCGCAATAGCCAGAGCCGACTCGGTGACCGTGTCCATTGCCGCCGAGACAATCGGAATGTTGATGCGGACGTTCCGCGTCAGGCGGGTGCTCGTATCCGCCTGAGACGGTACGAAGTCGCTTTGGGCGGGAATCAGCAGGACATCGTCAAACGTGATCCCTTCAGCAACGATCTTCAGACTGTTCATGAAACGCTCCGAAACGAGGCTTCCGCTCAGATCCATCAAAGCGGGCAGTATAATTCGATGCCCTTGCACCGTCAAAAGGATTTTGCGCCGACCTCATATCGGTTATCGCCGGCCGAGTCGGCTCCGATGACATGCAGCCTGGACAGCGAAAGTTTGCACCCGGGGCCGAACATGAATCGAGCCGGCACAGTAGTGCTTGTGTGCATGAAGACGGCTGCGGCGGTTATCGGAACCGACCGGCCGTTATCCGATAGGCCCAGTGCATATGGAGAATAGAACGATGAGCGCCAATCTTCCCAGAAGTCCGGTTTGGATAATCGCGATTATCGTCGGCCTGATCGCCGCAACGGCGTTGGTGGCCGGTTATGCAGACAGACCCGGGATCAGCAGCCGGACGGCCGTGGCGAATAGAGGCGACTGCGCCGCCTGCCCGGCCAAGGGTACTGACGAGTGCCCCAAAGAGGCGGGTATGTGCCCGGCCGAGACCGGGCTCTGTCCCGATGACGTGTGCTGTGCCGGCAGCAAAGCACCCTCCTGTCCGGTCGCCATGACCGCCCACAGTGCCGGTTCGGCCTGCCCCATGAAGGCCACACTGACAGCCGGGCCGTGTGGCTCCGGCGGGTGTCAACCGGCCAGGTGAGTTCCTGACACTCAGCAGCAGCAACGCTGGATCTCAGTCAGCCAGGTGTGGACGCCTTCTCAGGCGCCTCCACACTTGGCTCTTTTTCTGACCGCGTGGCATCCCATTCCAAGCGGGTGGTTGTCGGTCATCGAGAGCATGTGAGATTCGGCGCCCCTTCTGACAACCCGCCCTTTCAACCGGGGGTTCACCGAAGGCGTTGGGCGATATCGTGGAAGATCAGTTGTTTGGCGTGCTCGATGGGGCCGGGCAGGAAGGTGCCGGAGGCCATCTTGTGGCCGCCACCGCCGAATCTGGCGGCGATCTCGCTGACGTCGACGGGGCCCCGGCTGCGCAGCGAGCAGCGTACGCGCCCGTCCTTCAGTTCCACCAGCAACGCCGAGACGAGCACCGAGGCAATGCGATGGCACTCGTTGATGAAGTTCTCGGTGTCCTCATAGACGGCACCGGTCTGCGCGAAGTCTTCCTGAAGCAGGTGCTGCACGGCGTAGCGTCCATCCAGGTGCAGTTCGAGCCGGTCGAGCATGGTCACCAGGAGCCGGAACCTCGCCGGCGAGAATGTGTGGTAGAGCCTGTCATACAGGTCGGTCGGGGAGACACCCAAGTCGATCAGATCGGCGGCACAGCGGTACACCCGGCTGGTGGTGTTGTTGAACTGAAACCATCCGGTGTCGGTGGCGATCGCGACGAAGAGGGCCTCGGCCATCTTCGCTGAGATGGGCAGGCCGGCGGCCTTGAGGAAGTCGCACACCACCAAGCCGGCCGCAGCGGCGGTCGCATCGACGATCTCGACGATCCCCAGACCATCGCTGGTGACGTGATGGTCGATCACCAGGATCGGCGTGTCGATCCGCTTGAGATGCTCCTCGAAATGGGGCAACTGGCTGTAGCTGTTGGTGTCCACAATGACAATCAGGTCGCATTGGCCGAACGGCCCCATCGCCAATTCGTCAACCTGCACGTCCGTTCGCAGCACGGGCACCTTCTCGTCGAAGAGAAACGCGTACCAGGAAGGCACAGGCGAGAGGAACAGCGGTCGCACGGTCTTGCCCAGACCTCGCAGGGCCTCGGTCAGCGCGGCAAGGCATCCGCACGCATCGCCGTCGGGCCGGCTGTGCGTGGTGATCAAGATGTCACTGGCATTCTCGATCAGCGAAAGCGCCTGCTGATGCATGTCCGTCATCCAACACCTTTCGTATCATCCCTCGCAGAGGGTATGAGCGGTTCGTGCAACGGTCTTCCGTTGCGATCAGTCGTGCTCGAAGATCATCTTCTGTACGTCCACGCCCTCAATGGCGCCGAGCTTGTCGATCAGTTCGAAGATGGTTTTCTCGTCGCCGGCCATCTCCAGCAGGACCAGGCCGTTGGGCGAACAGAAGTTGTCGGAGACCGTGTGGAGCCCGATGCGGGTCTTGATGCTGCACCCGTATTCGGTGAACAGGTCCTGGACCGGATGGGCGTGACGGGTTCGGTCGGTGATGTGAACGCCTAAGACGATGTGACGCGACTCTTTCATGGTGTCTCTCCTTCGACGAACTTCTCCAGTGCGGTCCGGGCCTGGTCGCAATCTCTGGCGATCTGGGCTGCAAGGTCCTCGGCACTGCCGAACTTATGCTGATGCCGCAAATGGCGAACGAATTCCATCACCATCCATCGGCCGCTCACATCGACCGGCGGCTCATCGAGGACATGGGCCTCGATCAGCAGAGGATGCTCCTCTTCAAACGTTCGGATCTGGCCGATGCTGAAGACGGCCGCCAGTCGTCGGGGGCCGGCCGGCAGCGATTCGGGACTCTCGGCGATCTGGACGAAGCCGGCATAGACCCCCTCGGCCGGGATGACCTGATCGGGCACGGCCATGTTCAGCGTCGGGAAGCCCAACTCCCGGCCTCGGCCTCGGCCGGGTACGATCGGGCCCAGGAGACGATACGGGCGCGACAGGGCCACCGCAGCATCCACAACGTGGCCGCTCTCGACCATGTAGCGAATCACCGTGCTGGAGACGCGGATCGTCTCGCCCATCGGCAGAGTCATCTGCTTGGGACCGACGACGACCACCTCAAACCCTTTCCGGCGGCCGAAGGCCCGCAGCGTGTCGACGTCTCCTGCACGGCCGGAGCCGAAATGAAAATCGTCGCCCTCCACGATGAAGCGAGGCGCGAAGCCGGTGACCAGGAATCTGTCAATGAAGTCTTCCGGCGACAGCTCCAGCAATTCCTTGTTGTCTTCGAGGACAATCACGCAATTGTCGGCGTAGTCGCGCAGCAGATCGAGCTTGAGCGGCAGCGGGGTCAAGACGCCCGGCGCCCTCTCCGGATAGAGGACGGCGACCGGATGAGGCTCGAACGTCATCACGACCATCTCGGCGCTATGGTCTGCAGCGAGGGCCCTCGCGGTGCGCAGGATCTCTTGATGCCCGACATGCACCCCGTCGAAATTGCCGATGGTCAGCACGCACCCCTCTCGGATGCGCCCGAACTCCGCCAGCGACGTGAGGACCTTCATTTGCGGCATTCTTCCGTGCAGACCTCAATTCGCGTCCTTCCGCCAAGGGAGCGGCCACGACCATCGTAGAGCCGTTGTCCCTCTACACAAGGACGTCAGAGAGAGTGTATCGTCGCACAGTGCGGACGCAACGGCTTTTCAGCGACAAAAGGAGAGATGTGAGCAGATAGGTCGGCAGACGGAACAGGCTGAGATGAACCCATTATCAGTTCGGAGGGGGTCCGCTCACCCGGGCCGTCCCTCGGTGGAGGCGGCCTGCTGCTCGCCGATCTGCGTGTGGTGCGGGTAGAAGACGCGAAGCTCTTCGCGTGTAAATTCGGCCTTGGTCGGGTCGCCGACCTTTTCGTAGCACAGCACGAGCATGTCCAGGGCGGCCCTGTGGTAGGCGAATCTCTCCGGCGCCGGCTGACGCACACGAGTGGATTCGACCTGTCGCACCTGATCGAAATAGGGAAGCGCCTGCTGTGGCTGACCATCCTGGACGTACATCAGCGCCAGTTCGAAGTGGGCCGGCACATTGCCGGGGTCGGCTTCGGTCGCCCTTTGGTAGGCCCCATAGGCCGCATCCCGGTCGCCCCAAACCTTGTACGTACAGGCCAGCAGGTACCACGCATGACTGTTGTCCGCTTCGATGAGAAGGACCTTGTCACACTGTCGCTTGGCCTCATCATGCAGTTGAAACACCGAGTAGGCGTCGGCCCGGCTGAGGATCTGGCTGACCATCAGCGGCCGGATCACGATCACCGCAACCACGATGAAGATGACGCTATACGATCCCTTGGCCACCAGCTCGCGGCATTCTTCGTGGCCCCGCCGAGGCTTGGGATACACGACCTGTCCTTCCGTCATAACGCCTCCGTCATCCCACAACAATAAGGTAGATTCCGACTACCACCAGCACGTTGCCGGCGAACAGGCGCATTCGTTCTTCGAGCGAACAGATGCGGGCTCGCGCTCGGCCGATCACGTTCGGTTTGACCACTGCTGTCAACACACCCACAGCCAGGACCGGCAGGCTCTGTCCGAGCCCGAAGCTAAGGAACAGCAGCAGTCCGTAGACTGAAAGCCCTTTTGCGACGGCAGTGCCAGCCAGAACGGGCAGGCCCGCCCCACAACACGGGCACGCGGGCACAACCAGCAGTCCGAAGACGAGCCCCAGCAGCCCCGCCCCAGCCAGACTTGCCTTGCGCAACTTCGGCCCGAGGTTACGCCATTTCTCCGGCACGAGCTTCGCATTCAGCAAGCCCGATACGAACAGGCCAACGACGATCAACAGACCGCCCAGAAACCAGAAGAAGTACTTGTTGAGCCCCAGCAGTCTGGCCGCGACACCGCCACCTCTCATGATGAGGGCGCCGACGAGGACATAGCTGACCACCAGTCCGGCCGCAAACAGGCACGCCAGCACGACGCCTCGCCTCTTGCACGCTCCGGCGCCGCCCACGTAGCCAATCACCACGGGCAGCCGAATGGCCATACACAAGCTGAGCGAGGTCATCGCGCCCAGCCAGAACACACCCAGCAGGGCCCACACGGAGGACTCGCCGATCAATGTATCGATGCTCGAAATCACAGTATCCGCCTTCAACGATAGTCGATTCTCGGTTCCATGCGCTGCTCTGCACGACGGACGGAACAGCACCGCCGTACCATATCTAAATCGTACAAAGTAAAAGCATGCCCCAAAAATATGAAACTAAGTTGCATTTTCCTCCGAACCCTCTACAATGAATGTGCGAAGATACAGTACAAACGGTTGAGCGTTAGGATGCCCATTCTATGCGGGGACGAATTGCAGCGATTGGCTCGGAACTGAAACACCATGCCCCTTTCACCCTTTTTGGAGCGGCGACGGGAATCGCCTGCATGCTGCTGTTCCACAACGCCGGCCACGCGGTCAACCATCGGCTCTTCCTGGTGTTCCACCCGGCCCACGTCGTCCTGTCGGCCATGGTAACTGCTTCTCTCTTGAAGCGTTACGAGACCAAGACGAGTCTGATCAAGCTGCTGATTATCGGATACCTCGGCGGCGTGGGCGTTGCGACGGTCAGCGACTCGGTGCTTCCGTTCTTCGGCGAGAGCGTTCTGGGCGTGGCGTTACCAACCCACGCAGACCTCCATCACCACCATGATGGACACAGCCACGGTCACGATCACGGCATAGCGGGCCACGACGACCATTCTCACGAGGACTGCACGGTTCGGCCACGGCTGCATCTGGGTTTCATTGAGGACTGGTACGTGGTCAACCCCGCCGCCCTGCTGGGAATTCTCATCGCCTACTTCTGGCCGCGTACGACCTTCCCACACGCCGGCCACGTCCTGGTCAGCACATGGGCTTCGTCATTCCACGTCCTGATGAACACCCACACGGAACTGACCGCTATGATGCTCGCCGGCGTGTTCATAGTCTTGTTCCTCGCTGTCTGGTTGCCCTGTTGTATCAGCGACATCGTCTTTCCGCTGCTGTTCATCAAGTCCGCCCGGCCGCATGCGCACGGGCACGCCCATGCCGAGCCGGAACCGGAGGCCGTCTCATGAACGCCAGTCTCGACGACAAGTGTCGGCGAATGCTCAAGCAAGCAAGCCTGTACTGCACCGAGGCGCGCGTGGCGATCTTGAAGGTCCTCTCTCAGGCGGTCAGGCCGCTGCGGCAGGATCAGATCGCCGAACGGCTCACCGGGCGAACGCAAAGCAAAGTGACAATCTACCGAACGCTCGAGTCTCTGGCCAATGCCGGACTGGTCCATCGCGCGTTCATGCACGAGCGGGCCTGGCATTTCGAGATGGCCCATCATTGCACCGCCAGTCAGTGCCACCCCCATTTTACCTGTTCGAACTGCGGGCAAACGCACTGCCTCAAGGGACTCTCCATGCCCATGGCGCCGAGATCCTATGAGGGGTTTGTCATTCAACATCAACAGGTGCGTCTTGAAGGGCTCTGCCCTACATGCGCATAGGAGCGTGATGGCGTGAGGTCGCCTCTGCGACATGCCGTTCTGCTGTCCGCCGCCGGGTGCTTCGTGGCGATGACCTCGGGGTTCGTGCTGTACCTCCACCTGCACTTGGCCAATCACCACGATCACCACTGCGACCACGACCCGCTGGAACACGACAGCGAGCATTGCTCCTTCTGCCAGCGACTGCTCGCTTCTATGAAGGACTTCGTCTCCACGGTCGAAGCAGCACGGGGCGACATCGTCGAAGGCGGACAGGCCGTCGAGGTCCCCCTCATCGCACCCCGACCACAAACCAGCGTCGGCCGCCTTCAGGCCCGCGCACCTCCTCTGTAGCCGCCCCGCCGCTCTGCAATTCCAGAATCCGATCCGTGCAGCCTCCACGTTTTCAGGTGCGCGTATATCTTCTTTTATGCCAATCCGGCAACCGAAGGAGGTTCGTTTGATGTCAATGAGGAATACTCGTCTGCTGATGATCACCGCGATACTTCTCCTCACAGCAGGGAATACATTTGCTCAATGCCGTGCGGCCCATACGCACATCGGGGTGAACCCCACGTGGCGTCCCGCCGACTGGAGCCAACCGGGCGAAGGGTCGGTCGATCCGGACCCGACGGACGACAACAAGCTGTGGTTCTTCTCGCTGCCACCGGTCCACGCCTGCGCCACACCGGGCTGGCCCAACTGGGAGCAGACCAACGGCACGCCCTTTCTCGTACTGAGCCCTGTGCTCGACGAGGGACATTACATCACCAAGCCCGGCGATCCTGCCAAGGTCCTGTACACCTGCAATTTCCACTACACCAAGGCGAACGGCTACGGCGACCCAAGCGGCCTGCGGCATGTGGACGGCTGGCATTCCGCGCACGGTCCGCAGGGGGCATGGAATCTGGAGAGCATCGACGAAACCATCGTCCCGGAATGGGACATCTATCTGCGGCGGGAGCGGGTCAGCGCAAATCTGGACGAGGATGATTTCTTCCTGCTGCTGCCCGACGATACGCCGGTCCTGGATGCCGATGGGGCCATCCACTTCCTCGCAAAGCGATGGTTGGCCGACAAGAACGCCTGGGGCATCCACGACCACATGGGTTTCTACTTCTGGCTGGACGAGGGAGATCAGGAGGTCTACGTCGTCCTGTCCGCGCATGACGCCGGCGGGATGTACGAGCGCTCCGCTGATTTCATCATGCGATTCGCCAAGACCGTAATCCAGCCGATTCCCGGCGATCTCAACGGCGATGGGATCGTGGACATTCACGATTTCGAGATTCTCATTGAGAATTGGGGCAAGTCCGGCATCTATCATGGCGAAGACGCCGAGCCGCATGACCACGACCACGATCATGATGATTAGGCCTGCAGAGTGAAGGGATGATCATGCGAAGGGAATCATCGCCAGACGGACCGATGTACAAGATGTACAAAGGGATTGGGTGTGTCCGCGGACACCCCGAATCTCCGACGTTTCTATCCGGCCCGAGTCGCGGGTTCACGCTGATTGAGTTGCTGGTGGTCGTCGCGATCATCGCCATGCTCATGGGCATTCTGCTGCCATCGCTGAGCCGGGCCCGTGAGCAGGCTCGCAAGATCGCTTGCCTGAGCAACTTGCGCCAGATGGGCGTCGCGCTACAGGCGTATTTGATCGATTCGGAGTATCGACTGCCTCCGAGTTCGTGCCGGTGCAAGGACCCGAACGACCACTGGCTGCGCGTCCTGAGTCGGTATACCCAGGAACCACTGCTGGTCCGCTGTCCGAGCGACCGGAGCAAGGAGTTCGTCGACTGGACTCGGCCGCTCGGCGAACAGCAGCAAGCCCGGTATTCGAGCGTCGCCGTCAACGCCTTGCTCGACCCTGTTCACTTCCGCTACGGACCAAACAGCAACCGGTACAACAACGTCAACAACATCCGCCGGCCGATGTATACCATATGGATCAGCGAGGCGCCGGAGAGCGACAGCTTCGATTTGGCCGACCATATCCATCCGGATCTGTGGGAAGGATCGATCGAATACGCCCGGCAGTCGGTCGCCTGGGACCGGCACAGAGGCACGTCGAACTACCTCTTCGCCGACGGGCACGCCGAAGGGCTACCGTTCGAGCGGACCTACGCCTGGCCGGGCGACTGCTATTGGTATCCCGAATCGGCCCCGAAATGGCCGGAGAACCCGTGAGTCAGGAGCAATGCCATGAGACTCCTCGTTGTGATGGGCGCCCTGTTGTTCTTCTTGTCGTGCTGCGTGCCGGCCCGGGCGCAGTGCCCCCTCGACCATGTCATCATCGGCTGCAACCGGGACGGCATCGAGGGCACCGAAGACGACTGGAAGCTGTTTGTGGACGGCGCGCAGAAGTATCGCAACAGCAGCGAAGTCGAATACGCCGAGTGGTTCTACCCGCTGCGCAAGAGCATCTTTGCCGACTATGGCTATCGGATCGGTGAACCGGGCTTTGACACCTTCCAGCGAACCAATGCGCATGCCCCACACACCTACGATCCCAATCGCGCGCTGGTCGGCGAGCCTAATCTCGACTATCGCGTGATCGTCGAATGTATCGCCCTCTCAGACGGACTGCGGGCGGTGCACAGGGAGTATCCCCAGTTCACCATCACCGGTGTGGGCGACCGTTTCGACCACAGCTCCATCTTCGCCCTTCGCGGCGACGGTCACGTACACCTGTCGTACCAGGCCGTCGACGGCGAGAGCCTTCACTGGATCACCTATCGGCTTTACGACGAACTGGGGCTATATGAGCCCTCGGAGCCGTTCACCATCGTCTTCAACGTCGAACCTCTCGCCGGCGATCTCGTCGTCGATACCGTCGTCGACCTCGCCGATCTGGCGGCGCTGTCGCGGCATTGGCTGCGAGCGGATGCCACAAGGCCAAACGATTACTGGGAACGCGCCGACACGAATCGCGACGGCGTCGTGGATCTGCTCGATTTCGCCCACATGGCCCGGAACTGGCGAGTCGTCCCAGCCGAGTGACGCACCGGGACCACCGGCAGCATCGGCTGTTCGCCGCATCTCCTGTCTGAATGGCGGAGTTTCTTGTTCCTGCCCAACGTGCCTCAGCAGACCCTACGCAGAGACACTTGCCACCTCAAATGCCGTTCCGCAGCTTCCCAATGTCGTTGCCATCGGGTAGAATCTGAAAAACGTGTACACATGGAACCATCCTCTCCGATAACAGAGGTTACATGAAGACAACGACGAAGATCACAATCGTAGCTGCCCTTCTGGTCCTGGCATCTTTCGGCTGCGAGGGCCCGCCGCCCCCCCGGCCCTCTGTGGTCACCAAAGACCATACCATCAGCGTCGAGGAACTGGCGCGGCAACTGGGCCTGCGGCTCGATGACCGCGACGACACCTTTGTGGTCCTGCGGGACGCTGCCAACACCGTCCTGATCTTCACGCACAGCGACGGGCGGTTCTTCGTCAACGGCAAACCCATCGGCTCGGTGGGGACAGTCCGTCGGGCGTCCGGGACGGTCTACGTCTCCGAATCGCTGGCGGCTCAGATCAAGGCGCACTTGGGCACAGCCGTCGCCCCGGCCCGCCCGCTACCACGCCCGGCACGCGGCGTCGTCGTAATCGATCCCGGCCACGGGGGCCGGGACTCCGGCGCCATCGCAGTCACGGGAATCTACGAGAAGACCGTCAACTACGACGTCGCTCAGAAGGTTGCCGCCATTCTGCGGCGCAGGGGCATCGAAGTCGTGTTGACCAGGCAGGGAGACGTATTCATCGAGTTGGAGGCGCGGGCCGACATCGCCAACCGACGCAACGCCGATCTGTTCGTGAGTCTCCACGCCGACTCGGCCCCCAACCCATCGGCCCAGGGTTTCACCCTGTACGTCGCTGAGGGGGCGTCGCCCGACTCGCAGCGTGCGGCCCGGAACATCGCCCGCGCCATGGCGACGACCGGCCTGGAGAATCGAGGCGTGCGGCCGGCGAGCTACCGCGTCCTTGTGCTGAACCGCAGACCGGCGGTGCTCGTGGAAATGGGATATCTGTCCAACCGTCAGGAGGCCCTACGGCTGCAGAACAATGCCTTCCAGGACCGGCTGGCCGCGGCGATCGCCACGGGGATTCTCGACTACCTGCAATAGCGCCGGCATCACAACCGCAGCCTCCTATCCGTATGCCGGCGTCGTGGGGTGTCGTGCGGCGGCATGGACACGGCTGGTCTCCGGCGGTAGAATCGCCTCCATGAAGCCGTATCCACTGAAATGCAAGCCGATCTTCAAAGAGCGGATCTGGGGCGGCCGGGGCCTTGAGACCGCCTTCGGCAAGGCCCTTCCGCCGGGCAAGAAGATCGGAGAGAGCTGGGAACTGGCCGACCTGCCGCACGACAGGACGACCGTTGCCAACGGACCGTTTCGCAGCCGCGTCCTTGCCGATGTCGTGCGAGAACATCCGGAGGAGATTACAGGCGACAGGGACTTCCCGAAGCTGTTTCCCCTGCTGATCAAGCTGCTCGACGCCCGGGATGTGCTGAGCGTGCAAGTGCATCCCGATCCACAGACGTGCCGGCGGATGGGCCGGGGCAAGCCCAAGACCGAATGCTGGTACATCATCGACGCCGAGCCGGGAGCGGTCATCTACAAGGGTTTCAAGGAGCCGATCACTCGGCAGCGGTTCGCCCGCGCAGTCAAGGACGGCGCCACGGCGGATCTGCTGGCGAAGGTCCCTGTCGAACCGGGCCAGTGCCATTTCCTGCCGGCCGGCACCGTCCACGCCATCGGCGGCGGACTGCTCATCGCCGAGATCCAGACCCCGTCCGACACGACCTATCGTGTCTACGACTGGGGCCGCCTCGACGACGCCGGCAAGCCACGGCAGCTTCACATCGAAGAGGCCCTGGAGAGCATTCACTTCGACGTCACCGCCGACCGGCTTCCCGTCGCCACGATCGGACGCCTCGTGGACTGCGAGCACTTCAAAGTCGACAAGGGCCATCGAATCAGGGGGACCGAACTGCTGCTGGCGCACGGGCAGATGCGAACGATTCTCATCCTGTCAGGCAGTGGAACGATTGAGTCGGCCCAGGCCGATCCGGTGGACTTCGCAGCGGGCGATTGCCTGGTGGTCCCTGCGGCCTACGATGGGGCCGTCACGTTCAGCGCCGACACCGAGTACCTGACAGTCACGCTGTGACGGCTCGTCGGTCAGGACCCGGATTCGATGAGCCAGACTTCGCTGTCGTAGCGCAGCATGATGAGCCTGTCCTGAAAGCCGTCGAAGGCGATGCGAGGTCGCTTGCCCGCAAGCTCCTGGAGAATCCACTTGGGGAAGTCGGCCCCGGCCTCGATGGCCAGCGGCGCGCCCCCACCGAAACGCGGATTGACCTCGATGACCTTGATGGCGTCCTCCTTCGTCACGAACAACTGGACGGTGATGACGCCGGGGCCGGCGCGGAGTTTCCGAACGAGATCGGCCGCTGCCTCCATGATGCGGGGGGCCTTGGCCACCTGGGCCTTGCTGACCTCGCCGCTACGCACCTCGATCCGCCGCCGAGGGACAACGCACCGCACGCGCCTCTCGAAATCGACGTAGACGTCGCAGGTGTATTCGGTCCCCTCAAGCCATTCCTGGCAGATCGCGTTGGGCACTCGCTTGGCGAAGAACAGCAGTTCCTTGCGGTTGCGCACGAGGACCTGTCCCTTGGCGGCGCTACCGTCGGCGGGCTTGAGCAGGCAAGGCCAGGTGAGCTGTTTCTTTCGGTCAGCCGCCAGAGCGCTGCGCACCGTCAGGGTGCGCGGGCCGTCGAAGCCATGTTGTCTCAGGAAGCGGCTGGTCTGCCTCTTGTCCCGGCAGATGTCGATGACGTCGCGATCGCTGACCAACACCCGACAACCGAGTCTCTCGAATCGGGATCGTTGCCGCGCAAGCACCCGCAGATCGAGGTCGGTCGTCGGAACCACCAATCGGACGCGACGGTCCTCGACGATCGACAGAAGCCGGGCGACATACCGGGGATGGGTGGTCGGCTCGACCACAAAGGCTTCGTCGCAACGATGCAGCGCCGGGGCCAGGGCCGTGACATCGGTCCCGCAAAAGCGAACGCCGAGCCGTAGACGCCGGGCGGCCTCGCGAAAGGCCTCCAGCAGCGACACACGGCGGCCGATACAAGTGAACAGCACCGCTCCATCCGAACATTTCTGGATCTTTGACATCAGCCGGCCCAATCTGCGATTGTCTTTGACAGCTCCACCGAACCTCTATAGACTCGGCATGTTATGAGAATCGACCAGATTCGGATGCTGGTTGAGACGCTATATACCCGTCGAATCGCCGCGGACCCGCATAGCCTGGAAGGCGGCGGACGGTTTCGGATAGGTTCGGGAGAGCAAACGTGCTCAAGATGAATGAGAACCCGCCCGTGCTCTGGCCCCCGGTCGAGTCCATTCGGACCCTCGAGGGACTGTGGTGGGTGGTACACACCAAGAGTCGCAACGAGAAGGTCCTGGCTCACGATCTGATGGCCAAGAACATCAGCTATTTCCTGCCCATGACATTAAAGGTCAGCCGGCGCAGCCACCGCACGTTCAAATCGCTGCTGCCGCTGTTCACGGGCTATGTGTTCTTCTGCGGCAATGAAAACGACCGGATCGAGCTGCTCAAGACCAACCGCGTGGTCCATCTGCTCGAGGTTCCCGACCAGGATGGCCTTCTGAACGAGTTGGGCAGGATCGAACGGGCGATCAGCGCCGGGGCGCCTCTGGTCCCCCACAAGTACATCGAGAAGGGCCAATGGTGTCGCGTCATCGCCGGTCCGCTTCTCGGTCTTGAAGGGATCGTCGTGCAGAGCCGAGGCGACACCCGGCTGGTGCTGCAAATCGACATGCTGGGCCAGGCCGCAAGCGTCGAGATCGACATCGACATGATCGAGCCGGTGGAGGAGCGCCGGTCGCGGCCGCCCGCCTGAAATGTTTACAGCAATCGCAGAGATTCCGGACGGCAGCCGGAGCAAGGTCCGGAAATCGGTCCAAGTGATGACGTGCACGTCACAGGAGCGTCTGGTTCGTTGAGAACCTTTGTCAGGTGAGGGCTATGATCATCCGCACGCAGGCCTATCCGAGAGCGGGTCTGATCGGGAATCCTTCAGACGGCTATTTCGGCAAGACCATCTCGTTCGTGTTCGGCAATTTCCGGGCCGAGGTGGTTCTGTATGAGACGCCGGAACTGGAGATTCTGCCGAGCCAGAAGGACCATTCGTGCTTCAACAACATCGCCGACATCGTGCGCGACGTGCGTCTGCACGGCTACTACGGGGGCATCCGCCTGCTCAAGGCCACCATCAAGACGTTCTACGACTACTGCCAGGACAACCAGATCGTGCTCCACGAGAAGAACTTCACGATCCGCTACTGCTCGAATATCCCGCACGGGGTCGGCCTGGCCGGCTCCAGCGCGATCATCACCGCCTGCCTCCGCGCCCTGATGGCCTTCTACGGCGTCAGCATCCCGAAATACGTCCAGGCCAACCTCGTGCTGGCGGCCGAGAGGAACGAGCTGCACATCCCGGCCGGCCTCCAGGACCGCGTGATCCAGGTCTACGAGGGCCTCGTGTATATGGACTTCGCCGAGGAGATCATGACGCGACAGGGGTACGGCAACTATACCCCGCTCGACCGGGCCCTGCTGCCCAAGCTCTACATTGCCTATCGCGACGACCTCAGCGAGCCAACGGAGAAGTTCCACAACAACATCCGCCTTCGATTCGAACAGGGCGAGCGCAAGGTCGTCAACGCCATGCGATTCTGGGCTCGCCTGACGGACCAGGTCCACCGCCGTCTTCTCGATGGCCAGGGTGACGAGATCGGCGAGTTGCTCAACGCCAACTTCGACCGCCGACGGCAGATCTACAAGATCAGCGACGACAACCTGCGGATGGTGGAAGAGGCCCGCGCCACCGGCGCCAGCGCCAAGTTCACCGGCTCCGGCGGCGCGATCGTGGGCACGTACAAGGACGAGAGAGTGTTCGCCGAGCTGCGCAAGAGGCTGGGAAAGCTCAACATAAAAGTCATCAAGCCAAAGATCCCCGACCCGGAGGCAAGGACACGGACATGATACGAAAGGCCGTAATCCCGGCGGCAGGTTTCGGCACGCGGTTTCTGCCGGCCACCAAATCGCAGCCCAAGGAGATGCTGCCGATTGTCGATACACCTGTGATCCAGTACGTGGTCGAGGAGGCCGTCGCGGCGGGAATCTCCGACTTGCTGATGATTATCGGCAAGGGCAAACGCTCGATCGAAGAGCACTTCGATCGCAGTTTCCAGCTCGAATCGCAGCTTCAGGCCAAGGGCAAGACGGATGAACTCGACGCGATGCGGCGAATCTCCGAACTGGCGGAAATTCACTTCGTCTGGCAGAAGGAGATGCGGGGGCTCGGCGATGCCGTTTACTGTGCGCGACACCACGTCCACGATGAGCCGTTCGTGGTCCTGCTGGGCGATACGTTGATCGACGCATCCAAGCCGGCGGCACGGCAGCTTGTCGAATTGCACGAGGAATTGCAGGCGCCGGTCATTCTGGTCGAACAGGTCGAATCGAGGAAGGTCCACCTGTACGGCATCATCGACGGCGACGAGGTCCGCCCCGGGGTCTATCGAATTCGTGACATCGTCGAAAAGCCTCAGCCGGCCCAGGCCCCGTCGAATCTGGCCATCGCCGGCCGCTACGTGCTGACCGCCGATATCTTCGACCACATCGGGACGACCGGACCCGACCCCGGCGGGGAAATCCAACTGACCGACGCACTGCGGGCCCTCGTCCGGGAGCGTCCCATGTACGGGCTCAGGCTCGACGGCCGCCGGTGCGACATCGGCAACAAGGACGGCTTCATTCGCACGAACATCGAATTTGCGTTGAAGCGAGAAGACATGGCCGAGGACATGGTCCAGTACATCCGGCAGTTGGCGCAGACGCTCTGAGATCGCCGGAGAAACGGTCACACACAGGGACAACTCGCAGAGGGGAAACAAATCGCATGAAAGCAGTCATTACCGGCGCGGCGGGGTTCATCGGATCGCACCTGACCGAGCGGTTGCTCGAAATGGGCCATACGGTTGTCGGCATCGACAGCTTCGATACGTTCTACAACCCGCAGATCAAACGGCGCAACATCGCCGTCGCCCTTCGCAATCCAAGCTTTCATCTTGTCGAGGCGGACATCCGCGACCAGGCGGCGATGGAACGGGCCATCGGCAACGATATCGACGTGATCGTCCACCTGGCGGCGCGGGCGGGCGTGCGCCCGTCGATCGAACAGCCCGTCCTCTACAGCGATGTCAACATCAACGGAACGGTGGTTCTGCTGGAGATCGCGCGCACCCGCCGGATCGAGAAGTTCGTCTTCGCGTCGAGTTCGAGCGTCTACGGCAACAACAAGAAGGTCCCCTTCTCCGAGAGCGACAACGTCGATTTCCCGATCTCACCCTATGCCGCGACGAAGAAGGCGGGCGAGCTGATCTGCCACACATACCACCATCTCTACGATATCGGCATGACCTGTCTGCGGTTCTTCACCGTCTATGGACCAAGGCAGCGTCCCGATCTGGCCATCCACAAATTCGCCCGGCTGATCCAGGCCGGCGAGCCGATCCCCGTCTTTGGCGACGGCACGATGCGACGCGATTTCACCTACATCGACGACATCATCAACGGCGTCGTCGCCGCCATTGACAGGTGCACCGGCTACAACATCTACAACCTCGGCGAGTCGCGTCCGATCTGCGTCAGCGATCTGATCGCCGAGATCGAAAAAGCGTTGGGCAAGAAGGCGATCAGGAACCACCTGCCCACTCAGCCAGGCGACGTTGACCAGACCTATGCCGACGTGGCCAAGGCCCAGCGAGAACTGGGCTACGACCCCGCCACCCACATCGCCACCGGGCTGACCCATTTCGTCGCCTGGCTGCGAGACAACGACGCACACCGCTGAGAGCAGACAGTAGCTTCGCAAGGACAGGGTGGAACACTCCCTCGGCCTACGTATCGCCCGCAGCTTCGGCGCTCTGCCACGAGAGTCTCTCATGGACCGGGCAACGACGCGACGGCGTCACTGGTCTTGCCGATGCCCGTCGCGAACGAAGCAGTCCCCACATCAACAGTTGAACGATCCGACCGATAGGACACAGGCAGCGACACCAGAGACGCGGGTAGAACACCGACACCAACAGGCACGTCCCCGCCAGGAACAGCACCCAGCCGGAGGCGGCCCGCGCCGAAAACACCGCAAACGGCTCGACCGTTGCCAGATCGAGACCGACGCCGGCCAGCAAGGCGATGGCAATCGAGACGAGCAAGCCGCTACGAACGATGCGCAGGAGACGCGCGATCTTTGCGGGCAGCGCACGCCTCGGTCCGTCTGTCAGGCCGACCAGTTCCTGCGCGGCCCCGAACGGGCACAACCAGGAGCAATAGAGGTTCGTCTTCCATAGCAACGGAGCCAGCAGCGCGATCCCCAGAAGACAGAGCAAAGGCAACTGGGTCCGGACGTCCACGCCCCCGGCCAACAGCCCATGCACCTGTGAGAGCGAGAGCATGGTCCCGCTCAGAATGCCCAGGACCACCACGTCGGCGATCAGGACGACCCGGCGATAGCCGCCCAACAGCGATGGGCGCAAGCACGCCACAACAGCCGTCAGCAGGACGGCGTGCGTGGCCAACGTCACAGGACAGCGCAGGGACGAGCGCTGCGGCGACCGCATATCAGCCGGAAGCTCGCAATCGTAGGCAACGGCGAGGCTGTGACGCAACGTCTTGGCGATCGCCTGGCTGCTCAGTGTCGCACCGCTGACGGCCGCCACCTGCTGCTCGACGGCCTCGACAGCCGTCAGGCCGCGCCATCGATCCAGAAAGCCGCGCCTGTCCAGATAGGCCAGATAGCTCCTCGTCTCACGGTTCTCGCCCAGCCGAACGGCGACAATCCCGTCCTCCATATCGAGGGCAATCCGCACGGGAATCTGACCCGCATAACCGATGTACGAAGGGCCCAGGCCGGACGAGTCGACAATCCTCCCGAGCGCCCGCGCATGACTGTCGCGCACGACGAAGCCCTTGGCGAGAGAATCGTAAGTCACCGTCGCGGCCTCGGGAAACAGCTCCCTGGCCTGCGCGATCGTCGGCGTATGATCAGCCCGCCGGCCGTTGCCCCTGTCGCCACGTGCAAACACCGCCAGTGCTGTGAGACACAGCAGTGTGACGGCAAGCCATCGCGGCGGCGACAACACCGCCCCGTTCAGAATCGCTTTCGTTCTTGAGAGCATCTCAACGATGCGCCTCGGTCCCATGACCATGCCCATCGCACGCGCCGCCACTGCAACCGCCGTGCGCCTCATCCCGATCGCAGCCTCCTCCGTCGCAACCGACGTGCCCCTCGTGCTCGCCACACGCGCCGCCTTCGCAGCCGGCATGGGACGTCTCATGGGCGCAACCGCCGCCTCCGCAGCCGCTGTGCGACCCGGCCCGGCCCGCGCCGGCATGGACACGCGTTGCGGCCCTGGCTGTGCCGCTGTGCTTGTGTGTCTCATGCCACCGCATGAGAGCGGCGAACGGCTCCACGTCTCCGACCGAGCCGGCAGCGAGAACAACGGCAACGACCAGGGCCATGCCGACCTCTCGCGATGGCCTTGCGCCTCCGGTCTTCAAGAAGCCCAGCAGGAACTGCCGGTGAAGGATCACGTAGAGCAAGCCCAACAGAATCGCCAGAAATCCAAACCAGGTGCTCAAGGCCTCCCAGGAGTCCTTCGAGAGCCCCAGGAACGTCCAGCCGGTCAGACGTGCCATGCTGCAGTTGGGGGCGATCAAATGGGCAACACTCGCAGCGCTCAGAACAGCGAGCGAGCAGGTCGCTAATGCCGCGGCGAGGGCGTTCGGGGAAAACGGTTTCTTCTCGGTGCTCATGTTAGAACCTTTCGTTTTTTGAATGCAAGTGTCAGCCAAATCTACGAAGCCAGTATTATGGGATCGTGATCCCACCGGTGACTTCGAACGTACGATGCCATTTCAACTGCCACAGATCGCTGAGCGGCACGGCGTGCACGTGGCCGTCCACGAACGCCATGTTGATCGCCCGGCCGTGCCGATCGAGACAGAAACGCAGCATGCCGGCGTTGTAGCTCGGATGCGGCGTCGTAAGATGCTCGCGGGCGAACGGCGGCGTGTCGTCGGCCTGCGGCCACGCCTCGACCCAGATGCCGTCTCCAAGAAACGGGGTGTTGGCCGGCGTCTTCACGTCGTGCCAGGACCTGTACCACAATGTGGGGTCGCCGGCGTGCAGCGGAAGCGAACCTTGAACGCCCCCGAGAATGCGCCGCGCCGCGGCGTTGTAGAGGTAGCCGTTGAACGTATAGCTACCAAACTCCTGGCAACCGGCCAGCTTGCATTTCCCCGCCGGGCAATTGAGGGCCTTGGCCGCCCAGACCCACGGCTGGCGCGCTGTCCCGAGAACGTCGTTGGTGGTCGCTGCATCCGTTCGCCGTTCAGCTACGGGACACAGCGAGATGCGGTCGATCTGCCCGACGTAAGGGTCCAGCACGCAGTAGAACGTTCCGGCGTTGTGGTTGAGTCCGCACCCGAACGTGCGGCCATGATGATCGTTGGTATAGAGTTCCATTGCCTGGTGCAACGACCGCAGCCGGGACCGGCACAGGACCGATTTGGCCTGCGCCCGAGCCCGGCCCAACGATGGCAGGAGGATTCCCATCAGCAGCGCGATGATAGCCACTACAACGAGAACCTCGACCACTGTGAATGCCTTGCATGTCCGTTTCATTCATCCATTCCCTTCTGTGGGCCTGCGGCGGTGGGGACCGGACCCGGCCTGCGCGCGACCAAGTCCGGCCTCCGTCCGCATGCAGAAGCGATTCCATCAGTTGCTCTGAAGCCAGTTCTCCAACATCAACAAAAGATCCTGCACATCGACCACGCAGTCACCGTTCAGGTCGCCGGGGATCGGAGCGCTGCAATAGGGAACCCAGGTCTCAAAGCCCCATTCGGGCCCCTTCACACGGCTCCCATTTCTCCACATATCCACGCGCCAGCGGTATTGCCCGTCGTAGTCGAGCACGATCGGATCGGCCAATTCGGGCAGGACCACATATGTCTCGGAGACTCCCACGGCAATCTGCGTCCAATCAGCGGCCCCCGCCTCCTGGAAGAACACGTCATAGGTCGCGCCGGTCGGGCCGTCCCACACGAGCACGATCTCCAGGTCCACGTGCTTGTTGCGATCCGGCGGAGACGGGTTCGTCGGGATTTCCGGAACGAAGCCGTATTTGGCCGCCAGATAGGAATCGACCGCTGCCTTCTCCTCAGGACGGAGCGTGCGGTTGTACACCAGCACCTCAGCGATCTGGCCGTTGAGGTAATTGCCCTTGCCCGGCTGAGCGAACCCGCTGCCCAACAGGGTGAACTGGTGCGACGTGGGGTTGCCATCCGAGCCGGCGCCGACCGTCCCGGCCACAAGGCTGTTGACGTATTGCCAGAGGTGGTTTCCGTCCCAAACCCCGCTGACGATCGCCAGCTCGGAGGGCGTGCCGTTGCTTACGACGGAGTTGTGGCCAGGAGACTTGGCCCAGGTGATCCAGGTGCTGTCTTCCCAGGCGGTGCCCCACAACCGACTCATCCAGCCCGAGCAAGAGCCGCCTTCATAGCCGCTGCTGATCATCGCCATGGTGTCGGTCGGGTGCAGAGGGACACCCACGACGTACCAGGTGAAGGTGTTCCCGTCAAAATCCTCAGGGTTGGCGCCGATAACCAAGTGGTCGTCCACTCCATCGAAGTCCACAACCACATGCGTGGTCGATTCGCTTTGCACCTGCCACGGTCGAGACTCCTGGTCGTACATCATCGCATCATTGTTGCGCCCGGACAGATCGCGCCAGTTCTCGATGTATTGTCCGTTGGTGAGCATCGTCTGCGGCGTCAGCGCAACGATCAGGCCGTCCACTGGAAGGTCTTCAACCGTGAACTGCCAGAGGTCGCCGCGCACCACGGATTCCGCACCGCTGACGGCAACCACCTCATCGACGCGCCAGTAATAGGTCTGGCCGGCTTGCAGAGGCTCAATGGGCATGAAGGCCGCCACGTCCACAACGTCCTGAAGGTCGCCGTCGCTCAGGCTCGCCTCGGTGCCGAGATAGACGCGATGCGACAGGGCCGTCGCTCCGGGAACCCACCGCAGGTTCGAAGAGGGCAATCCGGCGCCCTCGTGGGCCGGCAAGGGACAGCTCGCCTTGGGCGGGGCCGTATCGAACGACCAGACGGAGCCCGTGAGGGTCTGCCCGTGAATCACCGTGTCCACACGCCAATAGTAGGTGGCCGACGCCTCCAGCGCTGCCGTCAGGGGCCAGACGCATTCGCCCAGTCCTTCTGCGGGACCGATCGAGTCCAGCGAAGCAGCGTCGCGGCCCAGGAAGAGGCGATACCGCGCCTGCACGGATTCGGCGCCTTGCGGCCCGGTCCAGCTCAACTGCCCCGATAAGGCCCCCTGGTTGATGCTCCCCGACAACGGCATGGGGGCATGCGCCTGTCCGGGGACCGTGGTGAACGACCACAGCGAGCCGTCGGTCACGGTCCCGTTCGCCTGAATGGTGTCGACGCGCCAGAAGTAGGTGACATTCGGGTCCAGTGCCCCAAAGGGCAGTGCCGTCTCCGCCAGATCCAGCGCAGATTCGGCCGTCCGCACCGGTGCCACTCCCGCAAGGTCCGCCGTCGTCCCGAACCACACGTCATATACGACGTCGTCGTGACTGGTCCACGCCACCGACGCCGTATCGAGCGATACACCCGTGGCTTCGGGAGCGGGAGCCGGCGCAAAGGCCTGGAAGTCCTCTCGCTGACTGAAATGGATATTGGCAATCCCGACATTCTCCCCCAACGGATTCGGCCAGATCCGTATCCCAAGGTGACGACCGCTAATGACGCCAAAGCCATAGGTCCCGGACTCGCCCTGGGCGTCGCTGGTATCGAAATGGGTGCGTCGGGGGCCGTCGATCATCGCCTTGCCGAAGATGTAGGGCGACAGCCTCTTGACCAACTGACCATCGATGAGAAGATCGACCGTGACCTGCGCCCCCTCGTCGGCCCGTGTCGCCATGTCGAAGCCGTGCAAGTCGATCAGGTGGTTGTGGTCGGTCCTGAACTCGATCATGTACCAGTTGTACGTCGAACACAGCACCGAGGGCAGGTCGCCATAGCCGTCGTTGCGCACCTTGACGAAGATGTTCGCGTAGTCATTCTGAACCAGGACATTGGGGGTCGGCCCGCCCGCCGCGCCGTAGTATCCGGCGTCGATCTCGGCCTGGGTGATGTTGTTCCCGTAGGTGGAGCTGACCGACGCTCCGGACGTCCCGGCCGGGAAGTCGGGATTATCGTCGTCCTGGGAATACCCCATGGGATAGGTCAGCACGGCGGCCTGGCCGATCGTGGCCAGAACCAGCAGCAGGATCGCCGCCGCTTGCAACATCTTGAGGACACGCAATGGATTCATAACACACTCCTACATCTGTAGATATGCTGTCTCTTGTTGTGATTCAGGGACGTTCCGGTAGAAGGTCTTGCGGCATCGGACCGACGTCCGGACGAAGGACGGTGGGGACCCAGTTGGACAGGCCCCAATGCGCCAAGAGAATCTCCAGATCGGCCCAGTCCACCACACCGTCATAGTTCAGGTCGCCGATCAGCAGTCGCTTGTCGTCGAGCGTCACGTTGTCGAGATAGATCATCTTTCCAGTGTTCTGGACGGTGGCAGAGAACCGCACCCGCAGCGGATAGCCGACCATCGCCTCGTCGTCGATGTTGATGGACATGCTGTACCGCGTGAAGCTGTTGCCACCGAAGATCTCGAACTCCCTCTCGCAATCCGCCTGCTTGCCGGCGTAGTTGAGGACTCCTTCGGCGTTGCGATAGACCAGTTGGACCAGAAGAGTCGCCGGTCCCGACTGCGGGTCCTTGACCGCGTCAAACGCCACCGTCAGGCGATGGCCGAGCTGCAATTGCGACGCCTCGATATCCAGATAGATCAACTGTCCATCCGCCAGAAATCCCACGCGATGGTCGCTGTCGGCCGGCCATGTCGTAGACCCGAAACCGTCAGCCACTCCCATGTTGACCCAGCCGGCGGGTTTGCCCGCGTTGGTCAGTGTCTCGAAGTCCCCGTTGAAGACCGGCACATCGGCCGCCCAGACAGAGGCAACGGTCAACAGGACCGCCGCCAGGACACTGATGGAGTGCTTCGTTGTGATCATCATCATCTCCTTACATCTTTCTGTTCTGGAAACATGTCTGTGAAGAACACGAATGCCACGTGTCGTCTTCGGGCCACCTCGCCCGATCGGCGCCGTCGCCCTGGCGGACCGGCACTGCCCAGGTCGCGACGCAAACCAATTCTCATCACCGGAGACTCGTCTCCAGGACCAGCGTCGGCAGAAGGATCGCCATAAGAGCCCCGATCACCCCGATCACGATGAGCCGTCCCTCGAGCGTGAACCCACTGGTTCTTTCATATCTTGCACGCACGGGTTCACATCCTCGGCCGTGGCGCCGGCGATGCTCGCCACTGTCACAATGTCGTCACCAAATGCGGTTCTGATCTGCGTGGCCGCATCCTTGGTGTTTCCCGTCGTACTGCCGCAAAAGAGCCCGATCCTTGTCATGTTCGCTCCTTTCATCTTCCTTCACGGTCGCGAGGGACGCCGCTGCATCTCTCCGCGAGCGGTGTCTACGATCCACTGCGTCACCATCCCGCCGGGCAATGCCCCCTGCTCGGACAACTGAGAGTTCAGCCCTTCCAACGGGTTCTCATCGCCGACTGAGTCGCGAATCTTCGGCCCCGGTTCCATGACCTTCTGGTTCCACGGCTGCCAGGGCGATCCGTGCGCGATGATCAGCAGTCCGGGCCCTCCAGCCTTCGGGCGGGCGGTTTGGCCCCATGCAGCGGCGCACAGCAGGAGCAACCAGATCATGGTCCTGACAATGGAGAATGGGACGATCTGTGTCGCGTTCTGATGCGACTCGGCCTTGCGGCACTGGCATTCTTCGCACACCCCCGAGCAGTTGCACGGTGTCAGAGGCATTGACTCCTGAGAGCTTTCCTCGTTCATACGTTCTTCCCTTCTGACAATTTCTATCTGAGTCTCTATTCCCGCGATGTTGTTCTGCCCCCAATCGGGGAAAGAACAAGGGAGCAGGCAAGACCTCCGTGGGCGAAGGTCTCATCTGCTCCCTGGCTGGCGTGCGGCTGGCTCGGTCGCGATCGTGACGAGTTGTGTTGTTGTCCTATTTGTTCAGTATCAGTTTCCCATGCCTGGTCTTTCTTAATCGATACATCTGGTCCCCGTGTCGAATCAGCACCTCGTCCCGTTCGCCGAGGATCGCCTGCGAATCGATGCATCTGTCCCGCCGGCCATCATCGCCGGCATCCTTGAGACCGGCTCCCTCCGTTGTCGTGTCAAAGTCAGATCGTTCCATGTTGTCCCCGTCGCCTGCTGCCCCAGAGTTAGGCATTCCTAACTATGAGGTCAAAAAAAAGACTCACCTTCCCACCACCGAAATCGCCGCCGCCTCCATTCTGCGCAGGGCCAGTTGGTAGCCGCGGATCCTGACGCGAATCGGGTCTCCCGTCGGCCCAACCCCTTCGACCTCGACCAGGGCCCCTCGGCCGAGACCCATATCGACCAGCCGCCTGGCCAGCGCCCCTCCGGAGCGTACCGCAACGATCACCGCCCTCTGGCCGGATCGCAGGTCCGCCACCGTAACCGGCCCACTCCGCACCGAGGCCGGCATCTCAGCACTGCGACACCGCTCCGCGAGGAGCTGCGAAACCCCGCTCTCCATATCCGGATGGGCCTTGACGAACTCCATCAACATCGCCAGCCGCTGGGCGATATCGTCGCCAAGGCAATGCTCCATCCGGCAGGCCTCTTTCTCGGCGATCGCTTCATCGAGCCCAAGCACCGTGACGAAGAACTCGCGGACAATGAAGTGCCGCTGAGCGACTCGCGCCGCTTCGTCGAAACCTTCAGCCGTCAGGGTGATCGCCTCATACGGCTGATAGTGAACGAACCTCTTCTCCGCCAGCGTCTGCAGAGCGCCCGTGACCGAGGAGGCCTTGACTCCCAGTTGCCTGGCGATGTCCTTGGCCCGGGCCACCCCCTTGGCGGCCACCGTCCAGAAGATCGCCTGCAAGTAGTCTTCCAGGCTCGCACTCAGTGATTGTGTGGATTCGAGAACCATAGATAGGCCTAATATTATTAGGCATGCCTAACTTCGTCAACAAAAATCTGAACAATACACTCACTTTTTTTCGCGCCTCTACAGCCAGATCCGCCCCACCTGATAGACCACCAGGGTCACGCTATAGGCCAGGCCGGTCAGGCCGAAGAACTGAAACAGCGCCCATCGCCAGGACTGCGTTTCCTGTCGGGCCATAGCTACAGTGGCCACGCACGGCGCGCTAATCAGACAAAACAGCATCACGCAGAAGCCCACCAGGGGCGTGTAATTGGTCCGAAGCTGCTCGCGCAGGCTCGGGGAATCCTCGTCCGGACTCTCGACGGCATAGATGATGCCCAACTGCGAGACAAACAACTCCTTGGCCGCCACCGAGCCGATCAGGGCCGTGCCGATCTTCCAGTCGAAGCCAAGCGGTTGCAGGACCGGTTCCACGGCGGAACCCACTCGACCGACCGTCGAATAGCGAAGGCCTTGCTGGCGCGCCTCCTGGGCGTCCAGACCACTGAGCCGGTCGGCCGGCAGTCGCGGAAAGTTCATCGCGAACCACAGCACGATCGACAGCGCGAGAATGATCGTGCCGGCCTTGCGGATGTAGAGCCACGCCCGCTGCCAGGTGTGGACCAGCACGCCCTTGCTGGTGGGCATCCGATACGGCGGAAGCTCCATCACAAACGGCGTCGTCTCGCCCCGGAAGACGGTCAGACGAAGCACCTTGGCCGCCACGATCCCCAACACGATGCCGATCAGATAGATCAGCCAGAGCATCGGCCCCTGCCATTGCTGCGCGAAGAAAGCGGGAATGAACAGCGCATAAATCGTCAGCCGGGCGCCGCAGCTCATCAAGGGGATCACCATGATCGTCGTCAGTCGATTGCGGCGGTTTTCGAGGATGCGCGTCGCCATGATCGCCGGCACCGAGCAGCCAAACCCGATCAACATGGGAATGAAACTCTTGCCGTGCAGGCCGATCTTGTGCATGATCCGGTCCATCACGAACGCCGCGCGGGCCATGTAGCCCGAGTCCTCCAGCAAGGCGATGGCCATGAACAGCAGCAGGATGTTCGGCAGAAACACCAGTACGCCGCCGACCCCACCGATGACACCATCGACCAGCAAAGATTGCAGCCATCCGGCGCGACCCTCCGGCCAGTGACGCGTGATTCCATCGGCCAGCGCGCCGAAAAAGGTCTCCAGCCATTCCATTGGATAGCTGCCGACCTTGAACGTCAGGAAGAAGACCACATACATCAGCATCAGGAAGATCGGCAGACCCAGGATCCGGTTGGTCACCACCGCATCGATCGTATCGCTGACATCATGTCGCCGTTCGACGGAACTCTGGATTGTCTCCTGACAGGCGCCGGAGATGAATCCATACCGGCGGTCGGCCATGACAATCTCCGGCTCATCGCCCAGAATGTCCCGCAGATGCGCCACGCTTTGACCGACGGCCTCCTGGACCTCCGGGTCCCGGATCTTCGACGTGACATCCTCGTCCTGTTCGAGCAGCTTGATCGCCAGCCATCGCCGGCCGTACCTGGCGACCACCCCGCCGTCGGCCTGGCCGAGCGTCTGTTCGATCCGAAGCAACTCGTCCTCGATCTCGCCGCCATAGGTGACGCGATGGGTTCGCTCTTTGCGCTCGGCGCCGGCCGTCTCGACGATGGCATCGAGCAGCTCGGTTCGCCCCTGGCCCTTGTTGCCGACCGTCGGGACGATGGGCATCTGTAAGAGCTGCGACAACTGGGTCAGATCGAACTCCAGGCCGCGTCGCTTGGCCAGGTCGCTCATATTGAAGGCCAGCACCATGGGTGCGTCCATCTCCATGATCTGCGTGGCCAGGTACAGATTCCGCTCCAGGTTGGAGGCGTCGACGACGTCCACCACGACGTCGGGCCTGTCTTCCTGGATGTAGCTGCGGGCGATCAGCTCCTCGGTCGAATACGCAGTCAGGCTGTACGTGCCGGGCAGATCGACGAACGTGATCCGCCAGCCGCGATGGGTGCACTGCCCCTCCTTCTTCTCGACGGTCACGCCGGGATAGTTGCCCACGTGCTGGCGAGCCCCGGTGAGCATGTTGAACACGCTGGTCTTGCCGCTGTTCGGATTGCCCGCCAGCGCCACTGTGATTGACTTCATAGACATCGCCCATTCATCGAAACCAGGCCTGAAGAAGTTAGGCCCACCGAACTATCCGGATAAAAAAAAGTGAACGCCCCGCCGGTTCTATCTGACCAGGATCTTCTGCGCGACCCCCCTGCCGAGCACGACCTTGGCGTCCTTGACGATCAGGACGAAAGGGCCGGGGTGGCCATTGCTGACGACCTTCAACTCGGCGCTGGCCACCAGCCCCATGGAGGCCAGACGGCTGTTGAGCCCGCGTCCGGCGTCGATCCGAACGACTCGGACGCTCTGGCCGGCCCTGGCGGTCGACAACGGTTGCGGCGGCTTTCCCTGCACTTTGACGGCCTCACTCATGGTTCTGCCCTGCGGGCCTCTCTGCCCGATCTGCTCTTATGAAACTGGCGAAACTCCTCGGCCACGTCGCGGCCGTGCCTGTGGCTCTCCGTGACGTACTTGATGAAACTCAGCAGTCGGCTGATGATCTCCGGGCCCAGGGCATGTTCGGCCTTGCAGGCCGCCTGCTGGGCGACCTCGGCGTCCACTCCGAGCACGTTGACGAAGAACGACTTGAGGATGTTGTGCTTTCGCACCACCTCGGCCGCCAGCGCCTGGCCCGATTCGGTCAGCGTGATGCAGCCGTAAGGACGATAGTTCGCCAAGCCCTTCTCCCGAAGGGCCTGCAGCGCCCCAGTCACCGAAGACCGGGCGACGCTGAGCGCCTCGGCGATGTCCTTGCTGCGCGCCCCTGCCGACTCGTCGGCCAGATTGAAAATGGCCTCCAGGTAGTCTTCCAGCGACGCACTGAGTTCTTGCACAGGTTCGGCCTTCACCGTTTCACCATCGTACAGTTGTCGAGGGCTTCAGTATAGTTAGGTCCCCCTAACTCCGTCAAGCGTCTCTTCGAGATTTCTCGCGATTTTGTCGCCCCTTCGACGACGGAACGTGAGCGGCCCTGCCAATACCTCGAAACGAACCGCCGTCAGGCGGAGCCCCCTGAGAAAGGCGAAGGTCCGGCAACCGCTTCGAGGTCGCCTTCCCTGCAGGATGTCCGGACTCGGCCGGAGGCGTTGGCAGCACAGCATGTCCGATTCTCCCGGGGTTTGGCAAAACAGCAGGCGGGGTGGCGGTGAAATGCTTGCATTTCTCGCATGTTCGTCGAAAATGGCCCTGTCTGCGATGCAACACAGTGGGGAGTTGGCATGACGGATGTGACGCGCATCTTGAACGCCATTGAACGGGGGGACGCTAAGGCTACAGACGAACTGCTCCCTTTGGTCTACGAAGAACTACGTAT
>Ga0334890_1000444_pt1 | contig 73911 bp, 57 predicted proteins | sample GraSluR1_MG_3_FD_207220 | JGI IMG/M metagenome (GOLD analysis project Ga0334890, IMG submission 207220) | Sludge microbial communities from methane-producing bioreactor in Wageningen University, Netherlands - Granular Sludge_31_08-R1 | ecosystem: Engineered > Bioreactor > Anaerobic >... | reverse complement strand
TATCTGGACTGATTCGTTTTGGGGTGGTTAACTGGGTTTTCGTATTCTGGCAAGCTGGAGCTTACCAGCCCGGTATAAGCATCCGGTTCAGAGGCTAAACAAGTAGGGTCAGTACACGAACTACCCTCCTGCTTGCACGGCATCCGCAGGCTTTCTCGTACAACAAGTTGGTAACTTGTTCTCTTCCGCAAATTAACAATTTGCGGTACATTCTCTGCTAAGCTTCCGCAGGATTTTTCCCTTCTTCGAAGCTTTGCACCCTATGGTCTTGCTTCTCCTCCCGCTGGGGCATCTGAATATCTTTGCCTGCTTGGGTGGCGGGTGGGAATAGATCATATTTTTCATCATGCTGTTCCATCCGCAGGTTTTATCTTTACCGGCAAAGCAGCTCTTCCGCAGGTTTTCTTTTCCGGCATTAAAAGTAACGGTGATAAAAAAACCGTACGAGAATATGCTTCGGAGCTACTGTTCGACGAACGAAGTGAGGAGTTCAGCAGAGAAGCTTATTCGAGAAGGTTTTGCACCGTTAGCTTTTACGCCGGCGGGTTTTCTTTGCTTCTTTCTTTTCACCGCCGAAAAGAAAGAAGATAAAATAAACATTCATAACCCTCTTCCGCATTTCCGATATAAGATAGCGAAAGCATCATTTACGCTCAGGCGGGGCATGCCCCGCCTCTACAATGAAACTATCAGTTTATCAGCATTGATTTGGTCTTTGGTGGTTAACCGGATTTTCATATTCCGGCAAGCTGGAGCTTACCAGCCCGGTATAAGCATCCGGCTCAGAGGCTAAACAAGTAGGGTCAGTACACGAACTACCCTCCTGCTTGCACGGCATCCGCAGGCTTTCTCGTACCACAAGTTGGCAACTTGTTTCTTTTCCGCAAATTACCAATTTGCGGTACAGTTCTCATATACAGGGCTTCCAGCTCTGTTTTTCGCAAGACAGACAAGGGCAGGGACGCCCTTGTTACAATAAAAAGATGGCAGGAATGAAAAATAGAAGGGTGAGACCCCTCGTTTAATACATACTGCCCTGCCTGTTTTTTTCAATATTGGGTGGCGGGTGGGAATAGATCATGTTTTTCATCATGCTGTTCCATCCGCAGGTTTTATCTTTACCGGCAAAGCAGCTCTTCCGCAGGTTTTCTTTTCCGGCATTAAAAGTAACGGTGATAAAAAAAACCGTACGAGAATATGCTTCGGAGCTACTGTTCGACGAACGAAGTGAGGAGTTCAGCAGAGAAGCTTATTCGAGAAGGTTTTGCACTGTTAGCTTTTACGCCGGCGGGTTTTCTTTGCTTCTTTCTTTTCACCGCCGAAAAGAAAGAAGATAAAATAAACATTCATAACCCTCTTCCGCATTTCCGATATAAGATAGCGAAAGCATCATTTACGCTCAGGCGGGGCATGCCCCGCCTCTACAATGAAACTATCAGTTTATCAGCATTGATTTGTTTTCTCGGTGGTTAACCGGATTTTCATATTCCGGCAAGCTGGAGCTTACCAGCCCGGCATAAGCATCCGGCTCAGAGGTAATAATGAGAGATAGGAAATGCCCCGCCTTGGTGCTGATAACCTGAAATGTCCGGATATTCTATGCTTCTCTCTCTTTGTTATCGATCTGGAATTTTGTTGCAACGCCGGAAAAAAATACGGGTTATCCGATGAGTAATTTACCTCATGGGAAGGTTACAAACACAAGAAAGAAAAAAATCTATTCATTATAATAAATCGCTGCAATCGGATTAGTTTCAGACGCCTTCAGGGCAGGGTAGAAACCAGATAACAATCCGATAAAAAGAGCGAAACCAATCCCTAAAAGCAGCCCTTCCATAACGATCGGAAAACTGAAATTGATAACCAGAGAAACTATTTTAATTCCGGTAACTGCGATCGCTATACCGATCAAAGCTCCAATCAGAGCCAGAATAAGAGATTCAATAATAAAATGAACAAAGATATCCAGAGAGGTGGCACCGACACTTTTTCTGATCCCGATCTCCAGCATTCTTTCGTTAATAGAGATAAGCATAGTGCTAAAGAGACCGAGTCCCCCCACTAAGAGCGAGATAGAAGCAATAGTAGTCAGGGTCAGGTTCCATTTATTGAGATGTTTCTCTATCTCTTCGGTTATTGTTACCATCAGGGAGCCAACATCCTCAAAACTGAAGTTATGCCCCATTTTATGGTTTGTCAAAAGAACTTGTCGTGTCCGGTTTTTCATCTCACTAAACGTTTCTTTACTCTGACTCTGGATGTAAATGTTATCTATTGCTCCATCCTGTTTCAGGTACTTAGCTCCGGTAGTAAGGGGAATATAGACAGCGCTCAGATCTGATCTTCTTTGCCAGGCGTTAAAATTCATCCCTGTCCGGTTGAGAAGGTCATCTTCAAGAACCCCGATTATCTTATATCTGTTTTCTCCGACAGTTATGATTTCGCCTAAGGGATCACTGTCCTTAAAATACTTTTCCGCTGCATGAAAACCTATGACAGCTACTCTGGAGGCAGTCTTTTCTTCAAAATGATTGAAATATCTTCCGGCCTTGAGAGGATAGGTCTTGGTCTTGAAGAAATCGAGATTAGTAGCTGTCAGCCTGATATTGTCCTGTTTATCAGGGAAATAGATCCTGGTTCTGGTCTCTATGGTAGCATAAATCGAAAGGTGCTCAACCTCACTTCTGAGGGTTATATAGTCATTAACACTAAGTGGTTTGACCTGTCTCGGGATATACATGAATCTTCTTCTCCTCCCCCCTATCCTGCGGCTGACCGAAGACTGATGACCTTCGGAAGGAAAAACATAGATGGAGTTATCAAACCCTAACTGCTTCATATTCTCTGTTATCAGCTTTTGAATTCCGGATACCGAGGAGAACATGACAACTACAGCAAAGATTCCTATGATAATTGCCAGCAGGGTGAGCAAGGAGCGGAGTTTGTGGGCAAAGATGTTCAGTAAACTGCTTCTCAGGGAATCTACGAGATACATAATCAGGACATTTCTTTTTTACACTGGGAACATCTGATTATTTTGTCCGAACCGGATTTGCTTATCTCTTCCAGATACTCAGATCCGCAAGCGGGGCATTTTCCGGAAACCGGTTTATAATACGAGCGGAATTTGCATTCCGGATAACGGGAACAGCTATAGTATTTTTTTCCTTTTTTACTGATATTTTCCGTGATCTCTCCTGTCTTACATTCAGGACAGGTTATCCCAAGAGTTATTTTTTTGGTGAACTTACATTTAGGATAATTACTGCACCCTAAGAATTTTCCGAATCTTCCCTGTTTAACGACGAGGGGTGCTCCGTCTTTCGGGCACTTTTCATCTGTTTCGGGCTGCTCTTCGATCTTGACACTCCCCTCTTCGGTTCGTTTAAAACTCTTCGTATTCTTGCATTGAGGGAAACCGGAACAGGCAAGAAACTGCCCTTTAGAACCCCATTTAACTATCATCGGTTTTCCGCATTTTTCGCAGAGCAGGTCGGTTTCTTCCTGCAAATCCTGCTTTGATTTTTTGATATCAGTATCCTCAATCAAACCAGTGATCCTTGAGTAATAATCTTCGAGCAACATCTGCCAGTTCATCTCACCTTCTGCAATACTGTCCAGCCCGTCTTCGAGTGTCTTAGTGAAGGTAACGTTGAAGAGAGTGTCAAAATTCCCGATGAGGAACTTATTCACCGTCATCCCTAATTCCGTCGTATAGAATTTTTTCTCTTTCAGGATTACATATTTCCTCTCCTGAATAGTACTGGTTATAGAGGAATATGTCGAAGGACGTCCGATCCCTTTTGATTCCAGTTCTTTGATCAGAGAAGCCTCTGTGTACCGGGCAGGCGGTTTGGTAAAATGCTGCCAGCCCTTCAAATCTTTCGTTTCCAGCAGATCATTTTCTGAGTAATCCTGATGAATTGTTTCTCCAAGATTAAGATTCAGATGCCTGTAAACGGCAAGAAAACCCTGTTCTCTGATCACCCCGCCGGTAGCTTTGAATAATCCTTCTCCCGCCTCGATCAGCACATTCACCGTATCGATCTCAACCGGGATCATCTGAGTGGCAACAGTCCTTTCCCAGATAAGGGTGTAGAGTTTCAGTTGTTCCGGTTTCAGATAAGATTTCAGAGATTCCGGGGTTCTGCTGATCTCTGTCGGTCTTATTGCTTCGTGGGCATCCTGGGCAGAACTTTTATTCTTGTAAGTACGCACCTTGGGATTGATCTTCTCTTTACCGAACCGTTCTCCGATCAAATTACGGGTAGTTTCCAGCGATTCCTGGGAAAGCCGCAGGGAATCTGTTCTCATGTAAGATATCAGAGCGATCGAATCTCCCTCTATCTCAACCCCTTCATACAATTGTTGGGCAATGTTCATAGTCCTTTTGGATGAATAATTGTGTATCCGGGAGGCTTCCTGCTGCAGCGTGCTTGTAATGAAGGGAGGCAGGGGCTGCACTTTTCTTGAGGAGCTCTTTTTTTCCCTTATTTTAAAGGTGCTTTTCTGCAGAGCCCGGACAATCTCCTCTGCCTCTTTTCCGGTTGCCAGCTCAACCTTTTTACCCTGCCACTTATGCAGGATACTATGAAAAGGGGGTAGTTTGTCTTTGAAAAAATCTGCCTCAACAGTCCAGTATTCTTGCTGCTTAAAGGCAGCTATCTCCTCTTCCCGTTCACAGATCAATCTCAGGGCAACCGATTGCACTCTCCCGGCACTGAGCCGGGTAGTAATTACTTTCCAGAGCAAGGGGCTGATCTTATAACCGACCAGACGGTCTAACAACCGCCGTGCCTGCTGGGCATCCACCTTATTCTGGTCTATCTTACCCGGATTCTCCAAAGCCTGGATCACTGCTTTTTTTGTTATTTCATTGAAGGTTATCCGGTAGATATTTTTATCTCCGGTAACATCCTTCAGAGCATAGACAAGGTGCCAGGCAATTGCCTCTCCCTCCCGGTCATGGTCGGAAGCTAAAAAGATGGCATCATTATTAGCTGCTGAGGTTTTTAATTCTTTGATGATCTTCAGTTTGGATCGTTCAATTGTATATTGAGGCTGAAAACCGTCTTCTATCTTGATTCCCAGAGTATTCTTCGGCAGATCTCTGATATGTCCCATTGAAGCTTTTATCTCATAACTGTTACCCAGGAATTTACTCAAAGTCCTGGCTTTCGTTGGTGATTCGACTATTATTAATCCCTTTCCCATTCTCCTTCCTGTTTCACTTTTTAATTTATCAAATCGAGTTCACAAAGCTCATCTTCACACTCCCTGAACAGGGAAACAAAATCCATATTACGCAAAGAAGCACCGTCAAAGAAGAGCAGCATATCAACGATCTTCTTGGTTCGTTCCAGAGACAATCTCTCCTTTTCGTAATAAGCAATGGAAAGACTGTAATCAATGAATTTTTCCAATTTAACACTGTCAATTGTTCCTATCTGATAAAGACTCAAAAGATAGCCAAAAGATTCCGTATCCAGCAATTTCTTCTCATCAGGTGTGAGGATGCGGTTGTAAGCCCTTTTGAAAAAATCTCTCCCTTCGGGTAAAGACTCCAGACCGAGTTTCTCGATCAAACGTCTTATCCCCTCTTCATAGCCATTTATATCTTTCATTGTTATGTTAATCCTTCACTGTTTCTTCTGTTTATCTAATATAACCGAAACTTTGGAAAACGATACAAAATAATACGGAATTTACGTCAAGTTATTGGATTATTTAGTCCAATTCTATCCTTCAGAAAACGGTCTGTTAACCCGTTTATCCGGTTCTCAGCATCATTGATTTGTAACAGCACCGCAGCACTTTTTAAACTTCTTGCCGCTGCCGCAGGGACAGGGATCATTCCTGCCGACCTTGTTCTCTACTCTTCTCGGGGTGATTTTTTCAGGTTGCTGCTGAGCTGAGGAATACTTTTCTCCCTGAGGTATGATCTCGGCACTGTCATAGTGAAACGCCGAAATATCGGTATGAGTTGTGCGTGCTTTGGCCAGAAGATCTTCCAGTTCGGCGCGGGAAGATATGAAATGCACGGTAAAAACTCTTTTAGTAACACTATCCTGGATATTGCTGATCAGATTCTGGAAAAGGACAAAACTCTCTTTTTTATATTCGATAAGCGGATCTTTGTTGGCATAAGCACGGAATCCTACCCCCTCCTTGAGCAGATCCATTTCATGTAAATGATCCCGCCAATGAGAGTCAACTACCTGCAGCAGTGAGAGGCGTTCCACTTTACGGAGTTGTTCTTCACCCAGATCCTCTTCCCTTTTTTGGTAAGCCTTGAAGACTATTTCTTCGACATTTGCTTTCAGAATCTCCAGGTTCAGATAGTCACTCAGCAGATCCTCTTCTTTGATCACGATCCCGAGATTCAGCTTCAGCCACTGCACGATCTTATCGTAACTCCAGTCTTCCTGGTACTCATGCATACTGATAAAACTATCTATCATCCGGTTGATACTCTCTTTGATCATCTCCATGATCTCGAACTTCAGGTCATAGCCTTTCAGAACGCTTCTCCGGTATTTATAGATAACTTCCCGCTGCTGATTCATAACTTCATCATATTTCAGCAGCTGTTTCCTGATCTCGAAATTATGAGCCTCTACCCTCTTCTGCGCCTTTTCGACGGCATTAGTCATCCAGGGATGGGTGATGGCATCACCCTCTTTGAGACCCAGCTTGGTCATCATGGCAGCTATTCTGTCCGATCCGAACAATCTCATCAGATCATCCTCTAAAGAGAGATAGAATCTGGAAGTTCCAGGGTCTCCCTGCCTTCCTGTCCTACCTCTGAGCTGCCGGTCAATACGGCGGCTTTCATGCCTTTCGGTACCGATAACATGCAAACCGTCTTCCGGGATACCATAAGGATTTCCTTCCGAGATATGGTAGGACATTTTGCGGTATTCCTCCTGAGGAAGAGTTATAACCCCGTTACCGAGTTTGATATCCGTTCCTCTTCCCGCCATATTCGTGGCAATGGTCAAAGCTCCCGGCTCTCCGGCATTCATGACGATATCGGCTTCCTTTTCGTGATGCTTGGCATTGAGGACATTGTGTTTTACCCCTCTTCTGTTCAAAAGCCTGCTCAGGGTCTCGGAGACTTCAACGGAAACCGTGCCTACTAACACTGGTTTTTGCTTTTCATGCCAGTATATGATCTCCTTAATAATAGCATCATATTTCTGCTTTTTGGTCAGATAGATCATATCATCGTAGTCTATTCTGGTGATGGGAAGGTTCGTAGGAATTACCATAACAGAGAGTTTATAGATCTCCATGAACTCGGTCTCTTCCGTAACTGCCGTACCGGTCATTCCTGCTATCTTATCGTACATCCGGAAGTAGTTCTGCAGGGTGATGGTTGCCAGGGTTTGAGTAGCCCCTTCGATCTTGACCCCCTCTTTTGCTTCCAGAGCCTGATGCAGACCATCACTGAAACGTCTTCCGGGCATCATTCTTCCGGTAAACTCATCAACAATGATAACCTGGTTGTTTACAACTACATAATCGACATCCCGCTCAAAAAGAGAATAACTCTTCAGCAGTTGGGAGATGTTATGGAGTCTTTCATTCTTGTCCAGGAACTCCGATGTTATCTCTTCTTTCCGTTTCATCTTTTGTTCCAGAGAAAGGTCTTCCCGCTGTTCCAGTTTATCTATCAGATCATCAAGCTGGTCCATAATGAAAAGGGAAGGATCGCTTTTGGACAGCTCTTCCCGTCCTTTATCACAAAGATCGGCACTATTACTCCTTTCTTCGATAACGTAGAATAACTCCTCATCGAGAATGTGCATCTTCTTATCGCGGAGATAGATCCCCTCCATATCATTCACCAGCTTCTTCAAACTGCTGTCTTTCATCAGTTTCTGAAACGGTTTGTTCCTGGGGGCTGCTCTCTTGACCAGGAGCATCTTTCTCCCCAATTCTTCCCAGTTAGGATTCTCTGCTTCCTGCATCCTCCTGATCTCTGACATATAACGGTTAACTAATGCCGTCTGGGCATAGACCAATTTCGCTATCTGCGGTTTTAACTCCGAATAGAAATTCTTACTTTCAGCTACCGGACCGCTAATGATCAAAGGAGTTCTTGCTTCATCGATCAATACACTGTCAACTTCGTCAATTATTGCAAAATAGAGATCTCTCTGCACTAAGTGTTCCGCCTGAGAAGCCATATTATCACGGAGATAATCAAAACCGAATTCGCTGTTGGTTCCGTAGGTAATATCTGCCTCATAAGCTGCTTTTCGTTCACTAAAATGCATTCCGGTAGTGACCACGCTGACCCTCATACCATGAAAATCAAAGATCGGCTTCATCCATTCCGAGTCTCGCTGAGCGAGATAATCATTTACCGTTATCAGATGTACCCCAAGTCCGGTAAGGGCATTAAGAAATAAGGGCATAGTCGCTACCAGTGTTTTACCTTCACCGGTTGCCATCTCGGCAATCATCCCCTGGTGTAGAGCGATCGCCCCGATTAATTGAACATCAAAGGGGATCATGAACCAGGACTCCTGATGCCCTCTCACCTCATATTCTGTTCCGACAAGACGGCGGCAGGTATCTTTGACAATGGCAAAGACCTCGGGCAGATACTGATCAAGTATCTGCTGACGAATCTCTTTTAACTCTTCCGTCTTCCGGTCAATCTCATTCTCTAACCTATCCTTTTCACCCTCTTCATGTTCTTTCTGAAAATGATCCCGCAGTTCGTTCAGATTGCTGATATAGGGTTCCAGGTAATCTTTTAACTCCTTTCGGATATCATTGACCCGTTCCCGCAGTTCCTCATCACTGATCTTTTCCAGGGAATCCGTTTTTTCCTTTATTCTTTCCAGAATAGGCTCGATTTTCTTGTAATCACGTACATTTTTATCACCGAACATCTTTTTGAGTAATTTTTCTAACATGGGCTCTCTTACCTCTCTCTCTGTCATAGTTTTTGTTTCAGGTTGAGTGTCAATCATTTTCGGGAGAGAGAAATTCTCATCTTTGCCGGGAAAACCTGCTCAATAATACATTTTTGTTGCCCTTAAAAACTCATTTTCAAAGGAAGAATAATAAAAAACAAATGATTTGACAGGAATGACTTACATTATCACATAGAGAGGAAAAAAACGAGGAGCAAGGATATGATCAAAGACCTGATTATTAGAAACCGCAGTTACCGCCGCTTTTATCAGAAAGAAGCAATCGGAGCAGATGTAATGCTGGATATGATAGATTGTGCCCGCAATTCAGCTTCAGCAGCAAATCTACAGCCTTTGAGATATCTCATTACAGATAACGACACTACCAACAGGACTGTCTTTTCCTGCCTCCGCTGGGCTGGTTATCTATCTGACTGGCAGGGACCGGAAGAGGGTGAAAAACCTTCCGGTTATATCGTCATTCTGGGGATTCGTGGCCATGAGAAAAACTCCCATTACGATGCCGGCATAGCAGTACAGTCAATGCTTTTAAAAGCTGTTGAGACCGGCTGGGGTGGCTGTATTTTTGCCGCCATAGATAGGGAGAGATTAGCTCGTGAACTGGGAATCCCGAAGAAGATGGAAATCCTTCTCGTTCTGGCTTTAGGAAAACCGAAAGAAAAAGTAATTCTGCATGACATTGATGAGCAAGACGATATCAGATACTGGCGTGATCAGGAAGGGGTTCATCATGTTCCCAAAAGAAGACTGAAAGACATAGTTATCAGAATTGACAGCTGAAACATGCAGCAGCCGTGTCTGATCAGGTTCCTTTCCGATGTATTTCTCCTATAAAAAACTGATACTCATAACACTGATCCTGATAGTGCTCATCATCTATTTGAAAATGGATGAGCCATTTCTTGAGGGGAACAGCCGGAGGATGCTCAATAGTTCTCTCCGGATAATCTGGGGTTTGACCGTTCTGACGGTGATATTTGTCCTGATCATGGAAAACCGCAGCCCCTCCAAAACTCTATCCTGGATACTGATCCTCTTTTTCCTTCCTGTGGCAGGTATTATCCTCTATCTTGTTTTCGGGAGAAATTTCCGCAAAAAGAGGATTTACACGAGAAAGGAATTCAGTGATTATGAAAAGTTGCGACAGATAAATAAGATCGAGGATGAGGGTCTCTTAGGCGATAAGGTAGATCCCGGTACTGATCTGAAAAGAAATTATGATGCTTCCGGTCCGGCAACAGTCTTGATCAACAGGTTACTGGAAAACAATAACAAAGCCTTTCTGAGCTATCACAACCGAATACATATCTACCGGGACGGAAAAGAGGTCTTTGCCGAATTGTGCGAAAGCATTGACCGGGCGGTTAAGAGTATTCATCTGCAATTCTTCGTCGTAAAGGGAGATGAAACGGGACAAATACTCAAAAGGCTGCTCATAAAAAAGGCTCAGTCGGGGGTCTCGGTCAGATTATTGTATGATGCAGTCGGAAGCTGGAACATCGGGAAGCGTTTTGTGAAAGATCTGATTGCAGGCGGAGTTAATGCAGTTCCCTTTTCGCCGGTTGAATTTCCCTTTATCAGCAGTAAAATGAACTACCGCAACCATAGAAAAATCGCGGTTATCGACGGAAAAACCGGATTTTTAGGCGGTGTTAACATTGCCGACAGATATCTGCACAAAGATAAATATTTCGGTTACTGGAGAGATACTCATCTGAAAATCGAAGGGGAGGCGGTTAGTCCTCTTCAGGCTATCTTTCTCAATGACTGGTCATTTGCCACAGATGAAGATCTCTTCCGAAAAGAGTTCTTTTCACCCCAAGAAGTTGAGTCGATCAATCCTTTGCAGATAATCTCCAGCGGACCGGATTCCGATTGGGAGAGCATTATGCAGGGGTATTTTGCTATGATCTCAACCGCAGCGGAGAACATCAATATTGTCTCTCCCTATCTGGTTTTGAATGAGAGCATGCTCACAGCGGTCAAGGTCTCGGCTCTGAGCGGGGTCAGAGTACGGCTGATAGTTCCCTGTAAACCTGATCATCATCTGGTTTATTGGGCTTCCAGATCATACTATCAGGAATTAATGGAAGCAGGGGTGGAGATTTACGAATACCGTAAAGGGTTTATCCACTCCAAGTATATTACTGTTGACGGATATCTGGCTTCCATTGGTTCGGCAAATATGGATATTCGCAGCTTTACCCAAAATATGGAGGTTAATGCTTTCCTGTTCAGTAAAGACTTGACTGAGAAGTTGAACGAGATATTTGAAGAGGACCTGCAGAACAGTGAACAGATAATTCTTGAGGAATATCATAACAGAGGTTATTATATCAGAATAAAAGAGTCTTTCAACCGGCTCTTTTCCCCTGTTTTATAAACAATTAAGGAGTGAGAATGTACCGATTTCGTAAGGATCTTGAAAATAAAGAAGCTGTGCAGTTACAGGTGCCCAGAAAAAGAATAATGATGTCTCTCAATGAGAGTTCCCTAAATCCCCTGGGATTGATCATGGAGAATTTTCAGAATAATCTGAGTTCTGTTTCTCTGAACCGCTATTTCAGCAGTATCACCGATAAGCTTATGGAAAGCCTGCAAGATTACATCGGCTACGGGATAAGCAAGGAAGAAATACTGGTGGGGAACGGTGCAGATCAGATGCTCTTTTATCTCTTCCTTTCTTTGCGGGATAAAGGAGAGAATTTCGCCCTTTCCTTAGCCCCCTCCTACTTTGATTACTCCAGTTATTCTTCAACTGTCGGTTTAGGATTTCAGACTTTAACACTAAACAAGGACTTTGATTTTTCGCCCCAGGAATTTCTGGCAAAGGGAGATGATGAAAACTGCCGCTTGCTGATCATCTGTTATCCCAATAATCCCACCGGTAACCTGTTTCCGGAAGAGAAGATCCTAAAAGTTATCAAGAAGAGTGCGGTTCCGGTTTTACTCGATGAAACATATTACGAGTTCAGCGGTAAAACATTCATGGATAAGATCGCCGATTTCGACAATCTGATTATTCTTCGTTCTTTTTCCAAGTCATTCTCTTCGGCAGGAGTGAGATTCGGGTATCTGGTTTCTGCTGAGAAAAATATCCGCGAGATCAGAAAAGTATTTCTCGCCTCGAATTTGAGTCTGCTTGTTCAAACTTTTGCCTATTCTCTGCTTGAGAAGAGAGATCTATTTCTGGAACATAACAAAAACGTTATGGAACTGAGAAATAAGCTCTTCCAGCAGCTCAATGCCCTTGATGAGGTTACGGTTTATCCCTCGGAGACAAATTTCCTTATCTTCTCCGCCGGCAAAAAAACACAGGAACTTTTTGAATATCTGGGCAAGAATGATATCTCTGTCAGAAGTATGCACAAACTCCCTCTCCTGGAAAACCATCTGCGGGTAACGGTCAGCACAGAAGCCGATAATAACTACTTTCTCGAAAAACTGCAGGAGTTCATCACGAAACAGAACTAAGATAAACCTGCTGGGAAGAGCTAATCAGTCAGATAAATAATCAATACCAATCCGGAATAACTAACGAAAAAAGAAGATAGAAGAGGTAAAAAAATGAATTTAGGAGCCCACATTTCAATTGCTAACGGGATCGATCTAATTTTCGAAAGAGCAGATAAAGTGACGGCTAATGCCCTGCAGATTTTCGTTACCAATCAGAATCAATGGTCAACCAGAGAACCTAAACCGGATGAGACAGAGCGGTTTTTTCTGAACAGGCAGCAGCACAACCCTTTTACCATAATAGCTCATAGCCGCTATCTCATTAATCTCTGCACCCCCGACCCTGAAAAGGAACAAAAATCAATAAACGCCTTTTATGAAGAGCTGCAGCTCTGCGAACGACTGGAAATCCCTTATCTCGTTCTCCATCCCGGTTCTTATCTTGACCGGGATGAAGAATGGGGTCTGAACAAGATAATTGAGAACCTTGATCTGATCATCGGAAAATTCGAACAGCTCAAAACTGTTGTTCTGCTGGAAACCACTGCAGGACAGGGCACTAATCTCGGTTATAAATTCGAACAGCTCAATTACCTGATAAAAAACTCCCGTTATCCTCAGAACCTGGCGGTCTGTTTTGATACCTGTCACGCTTTTGCAGCCGGTTATGATCTCAAAGATTCTTATGAAAAGGTTTTTGAAGAATTTGACCGGATCATCGGGACTGAAATGATCAAGGCATTTCATTTGAATGACAGCAAAAAAGGGTTAGGAGCTAAAGTTGACCGCCATGAGCATATCGGTAAAGGAGATTTGGGAATCAAGCCTTTCGAAAAACTGGTCAATGATACCCGGTTCGAGAAAACCCCGATGATCCTGGAGACCCCCAAAGGAGAGAATGACGAGATGGATATCGTTAACCTTAAGACCCTGCGAGACCTGAGAAAGAGAGGATAGTCTGTATGAATAATTCAGCTGATCTGCGACAGAAGATCCATAACATAATTCTGCAAGCCGGCGAAATACTGCTCACTGAAGGGGAAAACAGGCTAAATGTCCGGACAAAATCTTCAGACAGCGATCTGGTGACCGAAATAGACCTGATGGTTGAAGAGTTTTTAAAAGAGAAATTCAGCCTATTACTTCCCGGCAGTCTATTTCTGGCTGAAGAAACAGAGTCCGATCTTAAGGATGCGGAGGTCTTGTGGGTAATTGATCCGATTGACGGGACAACCAATTTTGTTCATCATTTCCCTTTTGCAGCGATCTCCGTCGCTCTTCAGATCAAAGGAATAGCTAAACTCGGTTTCGTCTATAATCCCTTTCTGAGTGAGTTTTTCGAAGCTGCCGAAGGAAATGGAAGCCTGTTGAACGGCAAAAGAATAACTGTCTCTTCTGTCCGGACTATCGACAAAAGCCTTTTAGCTACCGGATTTCCTTACAATTCATCTGATATCGTGAATTTTCGTTTTTTCGAGCATTTCCAGAAACAGAGCCAGGGGATCAGAAGACCGGGCAGTGCTGCTCTCGATCTCTGCTATATTGCTAAAGGGTCTTTTGATGGTTTCTGGGAGTGGCATCTTAAACCGTGGGACGTGGCGGCAGGTATCCTTATCGTCGAGGAGGCAGGGGGAATAGTGTCCGATCTCTGCGGTGAAAACTACAGCTTTTCCAGCGATAATATTCTGGCAACGAACTCTTCTCTTCATCAGAAAATGCTGATCGAGATGAAACAATTGCTTGCCTGAAGATGGAGTTAATAGTAGAAGTAGTTTCATTCGGTTGAAAATAATGCTTGACCAATAGAGGGCGGCTTAAAGAAACTAATCGTTAATTAGTCCTATTCTCGGGAGGTTTGCAATGAAGTATTTGAAACTCATAATGATAACAATTATTCTGCTCTGTCTGGCCTTGATTTCAGCTGAGCCTTATGAAGCAAACAGTTTGAGGAGAGGAACTCGAAACGAGTTTAACTCTCCGGAGATTACCAGGAACTCAGTCGATCAGAGAAACCTGATACCCCCTTCAGACTTGACTGCTACCTTATTGGATCTGGTAAATGTTCAACTCTCCTGGTCTGCTCCTACCGATCTTATCCATATTTTCTACCATGACGGAAACTTTGCCGATGGTTACTATCAGAGCTCTGACCGGGCATACGGGACCGTTTTCGACCTTACGGATTACCCGGAAGCGATCCTTGAATATCTCGATTTCCGGCATTCTCCCTGGGGTTTGAACGGTACCTGGGAATATTCGATCATCATCATCGACTGGATTGAAGGAACACTGCTGCAGAGGATCGATGACCTGACAACAACCGTTAATAACGGTTGGGAGTTAGAGGTACCCCTGGGAAGTCTGGACGGAGTTACTCAAACCGGGATATTTATCATTCCTTTAGGTAACAGTGCTCTTGATGCTTTTCCGGTTGTTGATCTTGACGCTGAGTTGAATGGCTCTTCCTACGTTATCCATGCCGATGACTATAGTGTCGATGTTCAGGCTACCGGAGACTTTCTCATGGATCTCTGGATCAGAGAAGGTACCAGCCCGGCAAGAAGTATAAGCAGCAGTGGAATAAAAACAGCTGCTGTTCATCCACCTGCTCCTTTGAGGGAACGTCAGGAACTGCTCGGTTACAAAATATACCGTGATGAGAATGAAATACTGGAAATAACCGATCCGGCTATTCTCTCCTATATTGACGAAGACCTTCCTGACGGAACCTTCACCTATTACGTTACTGCTCTTTACGATCAAGGGGAATCGGAACCCTCTAATGCGGTTTCCGTAGAGATTAACACAGGTCTGCAGGTCTTGTGGCGTGATAATTTCCAGGCTTATCCTGATTTCGCAACTGATTTTCCACCCTGGACTGTCCTCGATCTGGACGGCGGTCCTACTTATGGGTTTACCAACGTCACTTTCCCGGGTGAATATCAGCCTATGGGATTTGTGATCATTAATCCCTCAGCAACTTCTCCCCCCTTAACAGGACTGACACCTGTCAGCGGAAGTAAAATGGCTGCTTCCTTTGCTTCTTCCAATCAGCAAAGCAATAACTGGCTGATCTCCCATCTTTTCAATCTTGGAACGGAGTCTTCTCTCTCTTTTCAAGCCCGTTCTTATTCATCACAATACGGCCTGGACAGATTCCGGGTAGGAATATCTACTACTGATACTGATCCGGACAGCTTCACGATTATTTCAGCGGATGATTATGTCTCTGCTCCGGTTGCCTGGACTGAATTCACCTATGATCTATCGGATTATGATGAGCAGTCCGTCTATTTTGCGATAAATTGTGTCTCAGATGATTCCTGGGTGCTTCTGCTCGATGATTTCAAGATTCTTTCAATCGGAGGTTCTGATACTGATGATGTTCTTTTAGATATCCCCGATAGTGCCGCGTCCCGAAACTACCCTAACCCCTTTAACCCTGAAACAACTATTGAGTTTTCCCTGCCCCGGGAGGGCGAGACCAGAGTTGAGATATTCAATCTCCGGGGACAAAGAATTGCTCTTCTTCTCGCTGAATATCTCCCCGCAGGATCCCACCGCGTTAACTGGTCAGGCAGAGACAGCAGAGAAAACGAAGTAACCAGCGGTGTTTACCTCTACCGCATCGTTTCTGAGGAAAGCACTCAAACCGGAAAAATGATACTGCTGAAATAGTTTTTACCCATTGAATTAACACGATTTTGAGGGGTACGGAGAACCGTACCCCTTTTTTTCAAGAGGAGACCGGACGGGCTGTTTTGGTTTTTCTAACTGACTGGTTGAAGGATATCCGATAAAAACTCCCCGCCTGATAACTATTGACACCATTTTACTTCAAATCAATCTGGCTATCTGAGAGAAGAGATCGGGAAACCTAAACGATCAATTCTGACAGATAAAGAACAGGATAAAAGGATCTTATGTATTATTACGAGATAGCTCTGCCCTTGAATGTTGATCAACTCTTTACTTATCGTTGTGACAGGAAGTTAAAGCAGGGCTGCCGGGTACTGGTCAGTTTCAACAACACTCTCCAAACCGGGTTTATCTGGACGGAAAATGAATCTTTCCTCAAAGAGAAGCAATTTCCGGTAAAAGACATTCTGGAAATCATTGATAACACACCTCTTCTTTCCCCTGATCTTTTATCCTTGGCTGAATGGATGAGTAACTATTATCTCTGCAGTTTGGGAACCGTTATCATGGCTATGCTTCCGACAGCTCTACAGATACAGGTTGCCACAGAGATCAGGCTGCTGCAGGATCAGTCTAAGCTGTTAAGCACACCGGAAGATTTGGAGCAGAATAGCCAGCAGCAAGAGAATGAGCAGAGAGAAACCGCTAAGAACCCTCTCCGGACAGATGAAACAGAAAAGGGATTGCTTTCCATTCAGGAAAAAAAGCTCCTCTCATTACTGAAAGAAGATGAATGGACTAAGCTCACAACCGTTAAAGAGCAGCTGCAGGGTTTCCCCATATATAAACATCTGGAGAAACTTGAAGATCAGGAAATTATCGAGATCAAACGGACTTTTGACCGCAAGATAAAGAAGAAATTTGCTAACTTCATCTTCTTAAATGAGGTTTCGGAAGAAAACCGGGAGTTAACGGCAAAGCAGCAAGAAGCCTGGAACAGGATAAGAGTTTTAGCCGGAGATGATCAACCCCTCGGATTACAGAAAAGGGAGAGAAGCAGATTGCTAACACCGGGCAAACTCCTCCCTTTGGCAAGAGTTGCCGATGATTACAGTTATTCGGTGATCAAAGCACTCCGTAACAAAGGACTGATCAGCATCGAAGCCCGGGAAGTAACTGATACCCTTCTAAAAGAGAGAAAACCACAGGCAGCAGCTAATCTAATACTTTCTGAAGAACAGGATTCAGCCTTCCGAATAATCAGGAAAGAGCTTATAAACCACTCTTTCAAGACCTTTTTGCTTTACGGAGTCACCGGCAGCGGAAAAACCGAGATCTATCTCAGACTGATCAAGGAGTGCCTGGCTCAGTCCCGCAGTGCCTTGATCCTGGTTCCGGAGATCGCACTCACTCCTCAAATGGAAGAGAGATTTTATAACGCTTTCGGCGAAAAAATTGCCGTTTTGCATAGCCATAGAAATGAGCGGGAAAGATGGGAAGAATGGAAACGGATCCGAAAAGGTGACTGCCGGATAGTACTGGGTGCCAGAAGCGCTCTCTTTGCCCCTCTTGCCAGGATCGGACTGATTATAGTTGATGAAGAGCACGAAGGGAGTTACAAGCAGGACAATAACCCCCGTTATAATGCCCGGGATTTAGCAGTATTCCGGGGCAAGCAGAATAATGCCGTCGTTGTGCTGGGTAGTGCCACTCCCTCCCTTGAATCCTGGGCAAACGCCCAGAACAAGAGATATGAATTATTGCAGCTCACTCACCGCCCTCTCCGCATCCCGATGCCGGAAGTAACAATTATCGATATGAAAGAAGAACAGGGTGAGGATCTCTTATCCGCTCTTTTGAAAGAAAAGATTTTGGAAAGACTTGCCCGGAAAGAGCAGATCATACTTTTCCAAAACCGCCGGGGCTATGCCTCCTATGTTATCTGTCTCGGCTGTGGTACGATACACCGCTGTCCGAAGTGTGATGTCAGTTTGATCTATCACTCTTCCGAACACTTGTTGATGTGTCACTATTGTGGTTATAAAGAAAAGATGTTTCGTAAATGTCCCGGTTGCGGCAGTTATGTCCTGGAATTCGGAACTGCCGGTACACAGCAGCTGGAGAAGCAGCTCCAGATTCTGTTTCCTTCCGCCAGAATTCTGAGAATGGATACCGATTCAACGTATGGCAAGGAGAGTTATGACAGGATGTATAAAAGGATGGGCGACGGAACTGTTGATATCCTGTTTGGAACGCAGATGATAGCCAAAGGTCTGGACTTTGCCAATGTTACCCTGGTGGGAGTTATCTCAGCTGATAACAGTCTGAATATCCCTGATTTCCGCTCTACGGAACGTACCTTTCAACTCCTGACCCAGGTTGCCGGAAGATCAGGCAGAGGCGACAGGAAAGGAGAAGTGATCATTCAAACCCATAATCCCAAACATTATGCCATTCTTACTGCTCAGAAGCAGGACTTCTGCAGTTTTGTCGCTGAGGAATTAACCACAAGAAAAGCCCTCAACTATCCCCCCTTTGTCAGAATTGCCCGTTTACTCTTTTCTCACCGGGATGAAGCATTCTTAAAAGAACAGTTAGAAAAGACAAAACCATATCTTCATAATATCAGCCGATTCCATCAAAGTAAAGCAAAAAAAAGTCTTTCTCCCGGTGTAAACAAGTCTCTGGGAATTTTTACTATTCTTGGTCCGGTAACTACCCCCATTCCGAAAATCAACGATAGATATAGGTTTCATGTGATTATTAAGACCGATTCGGTGAAACATCTTCTCAGTGCGGTGCATTATCTGAGAGAAAATATTAAGCTTAATAAGGCAATAAAAATTGATATCGACATCGATCCGTCATCGCTGATGTAAATAGCTGGAAACGTCCCGTACTACTTATTTCCCTGACAGATTCTCTCACTCTTGTTATCTGATTACTGTCATGGGTTGCTGACCTCCGCGTTGCTGACTACCGGGAGAGGGTTTCCGGCAAAGCAGATAAGAGCTTGCTACCTGCTATTGCCCGCCTTTAACTCTTATTGCTTTTCAAACTGAACATTTTTTATCATCAGATATGTACAGAAGATAGCTGCAGCATTAACTACCGGAATGATAACAATAACAGGGATTACATTAACACCAGCCATTGCCATGGCCACAATTTTTGCCGTTAAAGCGGTCATCAGCAGAGATAGAAATCCCAGATATACAGTTGAATATCTATATCCTTCACTCCGTTTTTTATAGAGCAAAACAGCAACAACAAAACATATCGGCAATAACAATCCCAGATCAAAACCTTGCACGATCAGGGTTGTGAAATGGTACAATTCCGGCGGATATATAGTCCCCTCAACCAGGGGAGGAACAATTATACCTAACCAGAGAAACGTGATGGCAACGGTATTAAAGATCAAAAATCCTCCTACCCCTTTTGCCGGAGTTTTTTCTGAAAAAACATGGGTTCTCGTGGTTTTAAGATCTTTAATCGATAGAAACAGCCCGAAAAATGATAGAGCAAGAAGAACAACATAGCAAAGAAACAGGGCGTTGTACATTCCCATCGCAGTATAAAACAAATAAGTAACGAAGAAATAACCCAGGACACCACTTAAGAGATAATGTGACCGGATGGAATTCTTTCGGTATCCTATAAGCGTAATAATCAAAAGTGGGATACCAATAAACAGCGTTATATAATCTTGAGCAATACCCTGTATTGCTACATCACTGGGCATGTGTTGATAAATACCTCTGCCATAGATCTCCACTTTGAGTCCCCGGATAGATTCATAAGTAAAAGAACCTTCACCAAATTCTAAAAAAATCCCGCTCCCGGCAGCTATACCCGCCAGAACAATAATGGCAAAAACAAGTACTGAAATCAAATTCTTACCACTCATAATGCGATCTCTCCCTTTTCTTTTCGAGATAATATAGAATCAAGGCTGTTACGCCAAAACTAAACTCAGCTATAAAACTCAACCAGTTTGATCTGTCCCCCGCTCCGTCAAAAAAGATACCGAATAACCTGGCCAGAGAAGCTAAACCTATTGAACCGGCTAAGACGATCAAACCATAAATCACTCTTTCCTTCCTTAAGGCAAAAAAGAGCAACAAAGCTCCTAATCCGATTTCCATACCACCTAAAACCGCACGAATATGATTTGCGCTGCTTCTGGTTGGTAATATTATCCCATCCAGTTCTGTGATTGCATCCGGATGAACAACAAACAACAAGCCGAAACCAAGGTATATCAAGCTTCCCAGTACTAAAAAAATCCGGGACAATTTCATTCAAATCTCCTCTCTCATCTTCTCACTTATGCTCTGCTGAATAATGCGGTTAGAAATCCTGCTAATGCTAACAAACTATCCGCTATGGAATATAATCAGTAACCAACAATGATAATATATCCGTCGGTATAAGTCTTTATATCTCCCACATTGAAATGAAAATTGTCACCCTGATAAGATTCGGATGGTTGATTAGTACCAAATACCTCATAATCGGCAAACCGGTGAACATCATGAGGATGATTGTAGGGATTACCCGTTCCAAAACTGAGCGTGACGATCCTGGCATAACGGTCGAGAACTGCCTCTAAAAAGTAACCGTTAGAAGAGGTGCGGCTTCCGTGATGTCCTGCCTTCAAGACATCAGCCGATAAATGAAAATCATTATTAACCAGATAACTCTCTACCGATGCTTCAATATCTCCGGTAAAAAGATAGGCAACCTCTCCATATTCTACCCTCAATACAACAGAACGATCATTCTCACTGCCGGAACTTACTCCCGGAGGAAGATCAATATTTAAGATCTCGAAACTAACCGCTGAGTCAACAGAGAGAAAATCGCCCGTTTCAAAACCTAAGGGTTCATCGGGAGATAAATAAAAGTCATACTCGATCCCGTGATTCCGGATATCGGCTAATCCACCCCAATGGTCCATGTGATTATGAGTCTCGATCAGATAACGAAAATGTCCGATATCTTCATTCAACACATAATTTAACATAAAAGGATATCCTGCCCCGTTCCAGTAGGACGGACTCGAAAAACCGGGAACCCGCGATCCATAACCGCCATCTATTGCTATCGCCTGACCCTCAGGGGTCTGGATCAAAACTCCGTCCCCCTGCCTGACATCAATAAAATCTACCCGCAGCATGGGGTACTGGTTATCAGCAGCCAAAAAAGTCAGCATTGTATCATGAACCGCAGCTGCAGTTTCAACCCTTAGAGCCATCTCATAATAATAACCACCGCTCTCCACCGGGAGTGGAAAATCTACATAAGACCTTTTCACCGCGGCAGAATAGGCTTTATACCGCAGCCCGGTAAAATTATCTCTCCGGTAAGAAAGGGTCAGATTAACCGGTTCATTCGTTGACATGAAAAACCTGTTGTTGTGAATCAGCAGATCATTGATCAAAGACGCCTGTTCTTCCTGGATGATTGTGATCTGATGACTTACGGTACTGCTCCCGGTAGTCATTCCGGCACTGTTCCTCGCTGATACTCTGATCGTATAGATTCCACTCTCCTGGTAGGCATAAGCCATCTCCAGAGTTGAGCCGCTGGGAGCTAAATCGGTATATTGCGAAACCGTACCGTTACCCCAGTCAAATCTTGCTTGTACCTGGAGCTCTGCGGGGTCTTCTATGATAACTCTGGCTATAAAAAAGGTGTTGGTGGACAATGAATCAGGAGCTGCAATTTTACCGGTTATCTCTGGGGGGTGATAATCTGTGGAAAATTTCGTCCCCTCTCCACAACCGGTAAACAGCACAAGAAAGACGATGATCAGCAAAAAAATCAGCTTCCTGTAAAGCTTCGTCCGTTTATTATTTCTCATTTATCTCTCAATTTTTTTGTTTCAGACTTGAATATCCTCAGTATTTTACTATAATGACCGTTCCGTCACTGAAGGTCTTTATTGTTCCTACATCGAAATGAAAGTTTGTTCCGGAATAGCTGTAACTCGGCATATTGGTTCCGAAGGTTTCATAATCTTTGAATCTCATCGGACTATGGGGATGACCGTATGGATTACCGGTACCAAAACTCAGAGTGACTATTTTGGCAAATTGAGCGAGAACTGAGTTCAGGAAAGCTGGGGTCGATGAGGTCTGACTGCCATGATGACCCGCTTTAAGGACATTTGCTGAAAGGTCGAAACCACTGCTGAGCAGATACTGTTCAACTTCCCGCTCACCATCTCCGGTCAAAAGATACTCGGTTGAACCGTATGTGATCCTGAGAACTATGGAAGTGTTGTTCACCCCACTCCCGATTGCATCAGGCGGATAACCGATATTAAGGATCTGAAAAGAAACGGCAGAATCGAGATTCAAAAAGTCTCCCCGCTGGTAACCAAGAGAATACTGTGACGACAGATAATAATCATAGCTTATCCCGGCATCGATTATATCCTGCAAACCTCCCCAGTGATCCGAATGTCTGTGAGTCTCTATCAAATATGAAAAATGGTCAACTCCTGCTTCCTGGACATAGTTGAGCATCAAGGGCTCTCCTAAACCATTCCAATCCTCTTCCGATGCCCAGCCGGGAGAATATGTCCCATACCCTCCATCGACGGCTATACTCTGTCCTTCAGGGGTTCTGATCAATGTTCCGTCTCCTTGGGCGACATCAACAAAATCAACTTTCAGAAAAGCGTTATCAACTGCTTTACCATAGAAGAAAAAGAGGGTATCCTTATAAGCAGTTTCACTGTAAACGGTTATATCCATGCGATAGAGAATGTTATCACCGCTGACCGGCACCGAAAAAGTTCTTAAAGCTGATTTATCATTGCCTGAGTAACCCTTATAACGCTCTTCATTTTCATCGACATTGTGATATCTGAACTCCAGATCAACCGGCTCGAGTGCCTTTATCTCGAAGGTATTATCATAGATGGTGATGTATTCAATCAGATAGGGATCGTAATTCTCTCCAGGAACGAACAGATTCTTACCGTCCCCGCAGGAGGTCAGAAGTATTACCGTAAAAAGAAGAAGTAGTGCTATCAAAGGAACTTGATGTCTTGATCTTTTTTTCCCATTCTTACTCCCATTAGTATTACAGGAGTTTCCCGAACGATTCAGCTCTTCATCGGAATTATCACAATAAACATTCTTCCGGACTTGACTCTTAAAGACGGTCAAGCTTATTAATGGTATTCTTCTTAAGTTCTTCTGCAATTTATGTACCTGCTTTGATCTATTCTTTTCTTATATATTCTAAACAACTTACTTCTTTGAGCAAGATTTTTCATTCTAATTGTTGCTATTGCCTGTCAACCTCTTTTTCCATCTCTTTTTCCTGTTTCTACGCTCCTGATACCACCGTTCTCTTCAGAGCAAATCTATATTTACCTAACCCGCATCATATCTTGAAGCAGTTTAAGTGATATCAGATTTTCCCGTCCCGGATAGTGTCTTCTTCTCTCCTTACCCTTAACATGATCTTGAGGAAATTTATCCGCTCTTCTCCTGAAGCAGAGTTATCAACTCTGAATCCTGCAAGTTTGAACCCTTACTCTAAACTATTTATCCTTATCTCTCTGCTCACAGAAACAGATCTGCTGACTCCTTTATTCTGTGAATTAATCAAGATGAGATCTCAAGGTAATCAGAGAGAACTAATCCAGTTTATTCGAGCCGATTGTGGAGATACTCTCTGATTACCTAATAGTAAGCAAGAGATATTCCCTCACTCAAACTGCTGCCGGAAGGGTAGTTAATTGCAAGAAAATGAGTTATTGGTTAATCAATATGAGAAACAATAGCAAAAGTTCAGTCACAGAATAAAAGAAGGTGCCGCAAAAACCAGGAGATCTAACTTAGAACCGGTAAAAGTTCTTCTCCTTTTAAGCCGGGAGAGCAATTATCGAAACTCCAGATTTCCTCTAAAAAACTCTGACTGCTGAGCAAGACAAGCAGGGTTGCATCTTTATCACAAAGGTTAGAAAGAAATATGGTCTTTTCAGGAACTACTTCCTGCCGTTACTCTTTTCTTAATTCCGGCAGCAGCTTAACAATCTCTTCAGCTGCTCTTAATCCGGCTTTCCCGTCTAATTTATCAAACATTATTCTATTTGCGGCAGCTCTTTCTTTTTCCCGCAATCCGGGAAATGCTTCATACTTCTCTATTGCCGGCAGCAGTTCTTCGAATCTCTCTATCCTTAAGCTTATACTGTCGATGATCTCTTCAATTTCCTCTAAACCCCTTTTACCTATTTCACATCTAAAAGTGATAATCGGTTTATTAAGGGCACAACATTCTCCCAGGATCGAACTGGTATCTCCCACACAATAATCAGAGATCATAATGTATGGTAAAGTCTCTTCCTTTTCGATAAAAAAGATGCCGGGTGTGGAAGAGATAACTTGCCGGTGTTGTTTATCGATCCAGGGGTGCAAAGAGACAATAATGTTGAAAGTATCGGACAGTTCGCCTACTCTCTCAGACCATTTAAAAAAAGCAGACATTCCTGACTCTATCCAGGTTGCTGTAAACAGGATAGTTTTTTTTGCCTTATCAATCTTAGCTTTCAGATAATACTCCTGCAGGGTCTCCTCATTCAATTCTCCGTTAAAAGCTCTGTCGAGTTTAGGAAAACCAACCGATTTCGAGCAATTAACCCCGATTTTTTCTGCTGCTTCCTGATCAGCTTCACTGGTCATCAGATAAAGATCAAAAAGATTGAAATTCGCAGCCTTGGTCAGTCTTTTAAAGTGATATGGACCATGCCGCATCCCAATCTTGATGATATCTTTTGCAGGGAATTTATGACAGGAATGCCGGCACATGATAACCGCTTTCGGGAAAAAAGGCATTCTATATACTGTTCTTTTTTGCCTGAGAAAAAGAGCTTCGGTTTGACGGTTATCAGTTAAAATCGGTAGGGGTTGTAAAAACTTTTGCACCGGTTGGAATATCTCCCAATCAAGATAACTTGGACAGTAGAAAACAACCGGTAAGGTTTTTTTCCAGCTGTTCAAAATCTTGTAGATAATCGTGTAAGGTATCCGATATAGATAATAACTGAAAACCATGCTGACTCCGTTTCTTCTTCTTGATAACTAAAAGAAAAACAACTCTCTGTTGCAGGCAAAACCCGTTTTTACAACAATGTGTCAAGAAAAAGAACCATAACAGCGGCGATTGACCCCCGCAAGAATGAAAATGAAAGCTTCTCTTAGCCTATCTCGCTCCGATTATCAAAACTGGGTAAATCAGCTTAAGGAAATCCGCAAAAAGAGTTTTTGGTGTCCCTTGAGCGATTTGAGTTGTCGTGAACAATTTCAACTATTGAATCACCTGCCAACTATTCTCCGGGCATAGAGAAGAAACCAAATCCTTGACAAAAAAAGAGTTTGAGAGGATTTATTCAGAGTAATGATATAGAGGCAAGCAAGGAGAAAAATGAGATGACTTCTTTGGAATTATTGATGAAACTGACACTAACCCCCGGAGTCTCGGGCTTCGAAGAAAAGATTTCCGGAATTATGATCGAAGAATTGGGTGAAGATATCCCCTATCAAAAAGACAAACTCGGCTCAATTGCTTTTGAATACAAGGGAGAAAGTGACAGTCCGAGAATTATGATAGTCGGACATCAGGATGAGATCGGTTTTATTGTAACCCGGATTGAGAAAAACGGATTATTACGTTTTCATAATCTCGGCGGCTGGGATTGGAGAACGCTCCTGTCTTCACCCGTAACTGTTATTAACAGCAAAGGAGAATTGATAAACGGAGTTATCGGTTCAGTCCCAATTCACTACGTCAGGGGTAATCTGACCGAGCTAAAACTGGAAGATATGTTCATCGATATCGGAGCAGTTTCAGATGAAGATGTTCTGGAAGGTTTTGCGATCAGCCCCGGATCACCGGTAGTTCCCACCCCTCACTTTGTCCACCAGAAACGGAACAACCTGATCTTTTCCAAGGCTTTTGATGACCGGGTCGGAATTGCAGCAGCCATAGAGACCGGGAAGTATCTCTCCCGGCAGGCTCATCCCAACACCGTATATTGCTGCGGCAGTGTTCAGGAAGAGGTTGGTATTCGGGGTGCACAGACTCTGTCTGCCCTGATTAAACCCGATATCGCCGTCATCGTGGAAGGGGTTCCGGCTGATGATTTTCCCGGTAATGAAGGGAAAGCGCAAAACTGCTTGGGCAAGGGTGTACATATCCGGCTCTTTGACCCGACCATGCTGACTAAGCCTCCCTTAAGCAGATTTGTTATAGCTCTGGCAGAAAAAAACGGGATCCCCTATCAGACTTCAGTTCGTACTTCCGGCGGGACGGACGCTAAGGTTATTCATGTTAGTAATACCGGTGTTCCTTCAATCGTATTGGGAGTCCCCGTCCGCTATGCTCACAGTCACAATGGAATAATGTCACTTGCTGATTATGATTGTTGCCTGCAGTTAGTGAAGGAAATTGTCAAAAACCTTGATAGCCATAAATATAAGGAGATTTTAAGTTGAACGGTAAACCGATAGGGATATTTGATTCGGGAGTTGGAGGTTTAACCGTCTTTTCCGAAATACGTAAACGCTTTCCTGCTGAGGATTTGATCTATTTTGGTGACACCGCCCGGGTACCTTACGGACCGAAATCTAAGAATACGATTGTCGATTATTCGGTGCAAAATACCCGTTTTTTAGCCGGCTTTCAGGTGAAACTGATTATCGTTGCCTGTAATACATCCTCAGCAGTTGCTATTGATCTTCTCCGAGAACAGTTTTCGCTTCCCATAATCGGGGTCCTGGAACCGGGAGCTGAAAAAGCAGTGGCAGCATCTAAAAGCGGCAGGATAGGGATTATCGGGACCGAAGGGACGATCAACAGTTCTGCCTATCCCAAAGAGATTAAAAAGCTCAATCCCTCCGCTGCTACATATTCTCAATCCTGTCCCCTCTTTGTTCCCCTGGTAGAAGAAGGATGGCAGGACCACCCGGTCGCTTTTGAGATAGTTAAGGAGTACCTTGCTCCTCTGTTAGCAGAAAAGATTGATACACTTGTTCTGGGCTGCACTCATTATCCCATTTTAAAAAAAATGATCAAACGGGTGGTAGGAAATGATATTGCTTTGATCGATAGTGCAGAGACCATTTCGGAATATCTTGAGAACTATCTTCGCCTGCAAGATAATAATCCGGAAGCAAAAAGTCCTGACCGGCAGAAAGGGAAAGATTACTTTTATGTCAGTGATAATGAAAAGAAATTCAAAGACATAGCCTCCAGGATTTTACAAGAGAATATCGAGAATCTTGTCCGGGTTAAACTGGCGGAAAGCTGGTTCATCTAAGGGAGAGATTAATGAAGATCAGTGGTTTTTCATTTGTTCGTAACGGGATAAAACTATACTATCCGGTCGTTGAGTCCATTCGTTCCATTCTTCCTATCTGTGATGAGTTTGTCATTGCAGTGGGAGAAGGTGATGATGATGATAGAACCCGGGAAGAGATCAGCAGGTTGAAGGATCCCAAAATCAGAATAATCGATACCGTCTGGGAAGAGAAGTATTTTGACAGAGGAATTATCAACTCCCTGCAGACAGATGTCGCTAAAAATGCCTGTTCCGGTGACTGGCTTTTCTATCTGCAGGCTGATGAGGTTGTCCATGAACGATATTTACCGACAATAAAGGAGCGGTGCCGGGAACTTTTAACCAGGAAAGAAGTCGAGGGGCTCCTCTTCCGCTACAAACACTTTTGGGGAGACTATAACCACTATCATTCGGGGCATGGCTGGTATCCTCACGAGATAAGGATTATCAGAAATCACCCCAATATTCACTCCTGGCAAAGTGCTCAGTCATTCCGTTTTTTTTCCCATTATGACAACCCCAGGCAGCCGGAAGGAACGAGAAAACTAAACGTTGCTGCTGTGGACGCTGAGATATTTCATTACGGCTGGGTCAGACCCCCACATCTCATGCAGAACAAGAGCAGAGCTCTTAATTCCATACACTGGGGTAAGAAAAAGGCAGATCAGTTCTATGAAAAAGCACCGGCAGAATTTGATTACGGACCCTTGAACCTGTTATCGGTTTATCAGGATACACATCCTGAAGTTATGCAGGAGATGATCGCTGCCTTGAACTGGGAAGCCAAATTGCAGTATTCGGGTAAAAAGAGCCCTTACCGTGAACCTCATAAACATGAGATGTTCAAATACAGACTGCTTAGTTTTATGGAGCGGGTACTGAACAAAGGTAAACATATAGGTGGTTTTCAAAACTACAAGCTATTGAAAATATAGATAGTCATCTCAAGATGCCGGTTAAACTCTCAGTTACAATTATCACCAAAAATGAGGAAAAGAATATCGGGCGGTGTTTAGAATCGCTGGAAGGGGCAGATGAGATAGTCGTTGTTGATTCCGGTTCTACCGATAAAACCCTGGAGATCTGCCGGAGCTTTGACTGCCGGATCGTTGAAACGGAGTGGCTTGGATTCGGTAAAACAAAACAGTTTGCTGTAAATTTAGCAGCGAATGACTGGATTTTATCAATAGATGCAGACGAAGAATTATCCCCGGGATTGAAGAGAGAGATAATCGCCCTAAAAAGGGAGGAATTCGGGAACAAAGCTTACAGAATCAAGAGAAGCTCTTTCTATTTGGGAAAGATGATCAGATTCTGTGGCTGGCAGACCGATGCCCCTCTGCGGATTTTCAACAGGTTACACGGAAACTTTAATGATAAACCGTTGCACGAATCTGTGGTCACCAAACAGCAGGTTACTACTCTCAAAAACAGAATGTATCACTACACTTACCCGACCCTGGAATCACACTTCACGAAAATGAGATCCTACGGAGATATTGCAGCTCAATATTTACACAGTAAGGGAAAAAAGAGCTGCCAGTCCGAAGCATGCCTGCGGGGAGTTTTCAAATTCCTGAAGATGTTCATCCTGCAACTTGGCTTTCTTGATGGATTGACCGGCTATAAACTATGCAAGAATTCCGCCTGGGGTATAAGGTACAAGTACCAAAAATTAGCAGAATTGAATAGATGAGAGTCTTGCATATCGATACCGAAATGAGTTGGCGGGGAGGGCAGCAGCAGGCTGTATATCTTTATGAAGAGATGCTCAAACGGGGATTTGAGACATGCTTTATCTGCCGTCCGGGTTCTAGAATAGCTGAATATTTCCTTTCCCGAAACCTTCCCTATAAGCAGATACCATTTTGGGGTGAATGGGATTTTTTTCACGGTTTAAGGTTAGCTCTTTGGGCTAAGCAAGAGAGATACAATATACTTCACCTGCATTCTGCTCATGCCCTTTCCTGGGGTCTATGGACAAAGATTTTTTTTCCTAAGCTCAGGCTTGTAGCCGTCAAAAGGGTTTGCACTTCAGTAAAGAGGAATCCATTATCATCCTTAAAATACAAAAACAAGCTGCTGGATGTAATCATCACCATCTCCGATACGATCCGTCAGGGATTAATCGCCGATGGTCTGGAAGAGAATAAGATTATTACAGTCTATAGCGGTATTGATCCGGACAAATTCAGCAAATATAAGATGAATAACAAAGATGCCGACAGCTCTCATGACTCCTTGCGGTTGGGCACTATTGCTGCTTTTACCCGGGAAAAGGATTATCCGAATTATCTGAGAGCTGCATCTCTGGTAATCAGAGAAAGACCTGCAATACATTTTCTGGCAGCCGGTGACGGATACCTGCTCCCTGAAATGAAGAAGCTGGCTAAAGAACTGGGAATAACTGCTAATTTTACTTTTACAGGCTTTCAATCTGATATTGGAAAGTATTTGGCTTCCATCGATATTTTTGTCCTGGCTTCCCGGAAGGAAGGACTGGGAACATCGGTACTTGATGCTCAGGCTGTTGGTCTTCCTGTAATAGCAACGAAGACAGGAGGAATACCGGAGATTATCAGTGACGGTGTAAACGGAATTCTTGTGGAACCAGGAAATCCCGGAAAACTGGCTGCAGCAATATTGAACTTGGCAGATAACCCGAAGAGAAGAAAACAGTTAGGCGACAAAGCTAAAGAGACTGTTCAAAATTTCAGCATCGAAAAAACCGTAGAGAAAAACATTATGGTTTACAAGGAACTTTTTGATGATAAAAGCAGATAGAATTCTGATTGTACAAACAGCCTTTATCGGAGACGTAATACTTGTTACTCCCCTGATCCGGGAAACTAAAAAACTGTTTCCCGCCTCAGAAATCGATATTCTGGTGATTCCTGCTACTGCTGCAATTCTTGCCAATAATCCCTATCTATCCAATATCTATGTCTTCGATAAAAAGGGAGAGAGGATCAAGTCTTTCTTTCGGATTTTAAGAACTCTCAAAAACGGAAATTATGACCTGGCTCTGATACCACACAGCTCATTTACGACTGCCTTACTCGTCACTGCTGCCGGAATCCGAGAGCGGGTGGGATTCAAAGGGAAATTGAAGTCACTATTGATGACTACTCTCATTGATCCCCGGGGGGCTGACCATAGGATAGATAGAAATCTCTCATTATTGAAACCTTTCGGTCTCTCCGAAAGAAGTCGGCAGACGGAGCTATTCCCGTCAGCAGAGGAGAGAAGTTATGCCCAAAATGCCCTTAAGGGAACAGAAAAAACATTAATAGCTGTTGCTCCCGGTTCCGTATGGAGAACGAAATGCTGGCTGCTGGAATACTACATTGAGTTACTGAACAGCTTGAAGGAGAGAGCCTTTTTTGTTTTGATTGGCTCAAAAGAAGAAAAGGAGTTATGTTCAATGATCATCAAGGAATCAGGATGCGACGGCTTGAATTTTGCCGGTAAAACCTCTATTCTGCAATCTGCCGCTCTGATTGATCAATGCAGTCTGATCCTCTGTAATGATAGTGGTGCTCTTCATCTTGCCAATGCCGTGAAAACGACTGTTTTCGCTTTTTTTGGTCCTACGGTTCGGGATTTCGGGTTTTATCCCTACCGGGAAGGGGATGTGATTTTCGAAAAGGATATTTCCTGCCGCCCCTGCAGCCATCACGGTCCGATGAAATGTCCTTTGAAGCATCACAATTGCATGAGGCTGATAACCCCGGAGATCGTCCTGGAGAAAATTAACAAACTGATCGATTAAGATTGCAGTTTCGTGAATCTGCGCTCTCAAAAAGGTCTTAGTTATTCTTGAGAAATGAACATTAGCGGTTATCTACCAGAGTTTTCCGGGGATATCTCAGAAAATAATTGCCAATAATAGCCGGGACAATTTTATGTCTCGGTAATCAGGAGGAAGTAATGGAAAAGAATGGTACCATTAACGATCATATTAATTTCGAGAACTTGTTAAAACATGGCTATGCCGTTATCGACAGTCGCTTTATGCAATACGAAGTCTGTCCCCCGGCAACCAGTAAGTATGTGATTATCAAAGTTTCCAACAGGGATACTTTTTACCAGGAGATGTTTAAACAGTATTTTGGCATTGATGTTAAAGAAAAGGATATTTACGCTATCTGGCAGAATATTCTCGATCATAAACTTAAAATGAGCAATGTGCTGGCCAGAGATGTTTCCATAAAAGTAGCAGCTCTCGATTACTACAATATCTACGGATTATAATCTTTCCTCAGAAGGAGTTATAACTATGACAGAAGATACTCTGTTATTGATAAAACCCGACGCCATAGCAAAAAGGAAGATCGGAGCTATCTTAAACACGATAGAGGATGAAGGTTTTGAGATCATTGCCCTGAAGATGTTCACAATGGAAAAAGAGACAGCAAAAAAACTCTATTCGGTTCATGAAGGTAAACATTATTATGAAAGGCTTATCCGCTTTATGACCGGGAGTAAAATTGTCGCAGCTATCCTGACCAGGGATAATGCTATTTCTCACTTACGAACTGTGGTGGGAGATACAGACCCTTCTCAGGCTGAAGAGGGTACGATCCGAAATCTTTACGGAGATCATAATACGATAACTTATAATGCCGTTCATGCCTCTGACTCACCAAGTCATGCCGCTGAAGAAACAGCCATTATCTTTCCTGAGTTATAGAATACCTCCCCGGCTGAAACTCTTTTCTGACTCAGATCGCAACCATTTCCCAACAAATAAATAAAAGATAAAATACAAGAGGTATCAATGAAGATATTAACCATTAACTGCGGCAGTTCATCCATCAAGTTCAGTTTTATCAATACAGAAAAAGAGATCACTCTGGCTGAAGGTATCGTTGAGAGAATCGGTGAGACCGTTGGTCTCTTTACCTATATCAGTGACAAATACACAAAGAAAAAACGTGAGATCATTGTCGAAGATCATGAAAAAGGTATTCAGCTCATCCTTGATACTCTGTTAGATAAAACTCACGGTATCATTGAGCATGAAGGAGAAATTGACGGTGTCGGTCACCGTCTTGTTCATGGAGGTGAATTCTTCTCAGGTTCAGTGGTCATTGATAATCGCGTGATTGAAGTTATGATCGAGTGTTCTGACTTTGCTCCCCTGCATAATCCGGCGAATATTAAGGGTGTGCAGGCAGTCTCCAAACAATTGCCTAACCTCCCCCAGTGCGGTGTCTTTGATACGGCATTCCATCAGACAATGCCTTCCAAAGCCTATCTCTATCCCCTCCCTTTGGAGTTTTATACGGAGCATAAGCTCCGCCGCTACGGATTTCACGGAACTTCCCATAAATACGTTGCTTTAAAGGCTGCAGAAAAGATACAAAAAGATATCACCGATTTGAAGATCATTACCTGCCATGTAGGAAATGGTGCTTCAATAACGGCTATCAATAAAGGAAAATCGGTTGACACGTCCATGGGTTTTACCCCCCTTGAAGGTCTCATGATGGGAACACGGTGTGGTGATCTGGATCCGGCAATTCCGATAATACTCCAGAGACAGTACAAGTATTCGGTTGATGAAGTTAATACCATAATTAATAAAAAGAGCGGTATGCTGGGTCTTTCCCAGATCAGCAACGATATGAGAGAAATTGAAGAAGAGATTCTGGAGAGAAATAATGCCAAGGCTATTCAGGCTTTTGAAGTTTACACTTACCGGATAAAGAAATATATTGGTGCCTATGCTGCTGTTATGAACGGCCTTGATGTCCTGGTCTTTACCGGAGGGGTTGGTGAAAACATGCCGATCTTACGGGAAGATGTCTGCAAAGACATGGAATATCTCGGAATGAAGATGGATTTCAAGGAGAATAATCAATTCACTAAAGGATTTTTAGTCCTCAACGAAGCTGATTCTCAAGTGGCAATCTATAAAATACCGACCAATGAAGAATTAATGATCGCCCTGGAGACAAAACAATTATTGGAAAACCGGTAGTCAGTCAGTTAAAACAGTATCAAGTATAATATTTTAGTATTCTCTCTAAACAAGGAGTAAAGCTAACTCTCCTTTTTAATCGGGAGGTAAGGGGCTTCTAACCGGTAGCTATAAACAGCGATGATCTTCTCATAAATGAATAGTATTGCTGTCTGAGGAGGGATTTATTTGATCTGCTTAGCTTTTTTCTCGGAATACATATCCTTATCAGCTATTTTCAGCAGGGTATCAATGTCTTCGGCATCAATCGGATATACACTTGTACCGAGACTGAATCTGATGATCTCCTTCTTCCCTTTTAGCTTTATAGGTTGTTCAATACCAGCTGTTAATCTCTGGATGATCGCATCCAGTTCTACCTCAGATTGCAGATTATAAAGTGCTACCATGAATTCATCGCCACCGAATCTGCCGACAAAATCGAATGGTCGGATCAGACTCTTGAGTCTTTCAGCAACCTTAACTAAAACCTTATCACCGTAGGAATGACCGTAGGTGTCATTGATCATCTTGAAATTATCGAGATCAAGAAACAGAATCCCTATCCTCTCTTTTGATCTCTTGGCAGCTGCAATCATCTTTTCCGTGTAATCATAGAATAAAACCCTGTTCGGAAGTCTGGTCAAACTGTCGTAAAGAGCCATTTTTTCCAGGGCAAAAACCTGTTCTTTATGATCAGTAATATCAAAGTGAACACCGATTAGCCTGACAGGTTTCCCTTTTTCATTCCATAAGGCATGTCCACGATACAAAAACCAGCGGTAGGTACCATCTTTACAGCGAAGTCTTATCTCCGAATTCAGAGACGGTTCTTTTCTGGTAAGATAACTTGTTACCGACTTTCGGAATCTTCTCTTGTCTGCTGAATGGATCAAATCAAAAACAAATTGTCGTTCATTTTTTATCTCTTCTTTCTCATAACCGAGCATTTTCTTCCATTGTTCGGAAAGATGGATCTTATCCGTTCTCAAATCCCAGTCCCAAATACCGCCAATAACGTAATCGATAATTACTTTCCATCTCTCTTCCTTTTCATCCAGCTCTTTACTTTGAATATTGACCTTATCTTCAAGAAAATCCCTCTCCTCTTTTAATTTGTCTTCTGCTTTTTTTAACCTGAGAAGAGCCCGGATCTGGGCAATCAATTCCGTGCTGTCAAAGGGTTTATTCAAAAAAGCCTCAGCTCCTAATTCCAAAAACTTTGTTTTCAGATCCTTCTTGTCTGTAATACCTGTAATAACAATAATGGGTATATATGCTAATTTATCTTTCTTGAGGATTCGGCAGACTTCACAGCCATTGATATCCGGCAGTTTAACATCCAAAATGATCAGATCAGGCAGTTCCTTCTTGATCAGTTTCAGAGCTTCTCTGCCTGTATGTGCCGTAAAAAACTCGCTTTCGGGAATGAACCGGGAAATCAATTCAATTAACAGCTCTGTTAAGTTCTTGTCATCATCAACGATAACAATTCTTGCTTGTCTAATCACTAAACCCTCTCATCAGTCCATTTTCTCTCAACGTCTGTAATGCTTAATGCAACTCATTGAGTTAAATATGTTATCTTTCTGTCAAGGATAGTTTTGCTTTCCGGCAGCAACTTCGAGGAAGCTTCGCAGTCGAGATAAAGATCTGTCAGCAAGAGCCAGTTTTTTCATACGCTTATCTTTTATAGCCACAACTAAAGGGGGTAACAATCCATAATTGGCATTTACGGGAGAAAAGACTCCCTTTTCTCTGGTTAAGATCTTTCTCCATAACTGACCGGTAACAGTCTCTTCCGGGAGATCCTTAACTCTGCCGCTTATGATTAAAGCAATCAGCAATCCTGACATTATTGATTCCAGATAACCCTCCACCCCTGATAGCTGACCTGCTATATAAATATGCTTACGGTTCTTTAAAGAGAGATCAGCATTCAGAACCTGAGGGGAGTTAAGGTAAGTATTCCGGTGAATAGACCCGTAGCGGAAAAACTCTGCCTTCTCAAGTCCCGGAATAAGACGGAAAACCCTTTTCTGGCTCGCCTGGGTCATCATAGTTTGACAACCGACAAGATTATAGGCGGTTTTATCCTCATTTTCGGCTCGCAACTGTATAGCGGCATAGGGACGTTTTCCGGAGACCGGATCCTCTAAGCCTACCGGTTTCATTACCCCATAACGGAGCGTATCATCTCCTCTCCGGGCAAGCTCTTCGATCGGAGTGCAATTCTCATAAAAGATCAGATCATCACTCTTTTTTAGTTCGTTAATGTATTGCTTCTCGAAATCCTTTCCGATATATTTTTCACTCTCCCTAAGCGCCTGGAGAAAGGTCAGGTATTCAGTCTTAGTAAAAGGACAGTTGAGATAATCAGCTTCTCCTTTGTCATAGCGGGCTTTATAATAAGCTTTGCTTTGATCAATGCTTTCTGTGGCAATGATGGGAGCGATGGCATCATAAAAGAAGAGATTCTCAAGCCCGAGAATCTCTTGCAGATTAGTGATCAGTTTCTCGGAAGTCAATGGTCCGGTCGCGATGATCGTTAAATCATCACTCAACTCCGTAACCTCTTGCCGGATCAACTCTATTCTCGGATTCTCATCTATTCGTGCTGTTACCTCCCGGGCAAAAGAATTCCGGTCAACAGCGAGGGCATTTCCTGCCGGTAAGCTGTTGTTTTCAGCTATCGTCAATAAATCACACCCCAGAAGTCTCAATTCCTCCTTTAATAACCCGGAGGCAGTTGTCAGAAGTTTAGATTTTAGTGAATTGCTGCAGACCAGTTCTCCCAAAAACTCTGTTTGGTGGGCGGGAGTTCTGTTACCGGGTCGCATTTCGTAAAGAAGCACTGACCATCCGAGTCTGGCGAACTGCATTGCCGCTTCACAACCAGCTAAACCTGCTCCTATAATTATTATTCTCTTGTGCTTCATCTTCTTTTCCTCTACTCGCTGCCAAAGATCGTTTTCCGAATGAGCAGCAATAATTTCAGCAAACTGATCTATTTACCAAGCAGGTAGGGAAGTGGATCTATCAACCCTGCTTCCCGGAAAGCCTTTAGTCTTAACTGACAACTGCCGCATTTACCGCAGGCTATCTCATTCTCTTGGTAGCAGCTCCAACTATGTTGGAAAGGAACATTCAACTCCTTACCGAGCAGCACGATCTCTTTTTTGGTCAGGTGCAGCAGAGGAGCTATTATCTCAATGGGGAACAGCCCTTTCGTGCCTTGGTTAATTGCTGTCTCAAAAGCAGAGAGAAAGCTTTCCCGGCAATCCGGATAACCTGAACTGTCCTCTTCTACCGCTCCGATGTAGATTCTTCCGGCGGATATTACTTCAGCCCAGGAAGCAGCAATAGCCAGCAGATGTGCATTCCGGAAAGGAACATAGGTATTCGGAACCCTACCCTTCTCTGCTTCGGTTTCTATCGGTAAGTTTTCATCAAGCAAACTGCTCTGCCCAATCTGCTTCAGATAGCCGATCTTGCAAATCAGGGAATCGACCGGTTGGAAGTGATCTTTAATTTCTGAAAATGCTTTCAGTTCTCTCTCTTCCGTTTTTTGCCCGTATTTTACATGTAAAAAATTGGTCTCTTTACAATCTTTCACCGCTATGGCGGAGGTAACCAGGCTATCCATGCCGCCGCTCAATAAGACAATTGCTCTATCTTTCATTGATCTTTCCCTGCAAATTGTTTAATTCTCCCTTCCTTTATCATCTCTGATGCTTCACGCAATGACAAGGGATCAACATATATAGTTTTCTGATTTTTATAGATTACATATCCCGGCGGGCTGCCGTGAGGTTTTGTGACAAACCGGATCTTTGTATAATCGACCGGAACGTTCTGGGAATTCTTTGCTTTGCTGAAATAGGCTGCCAGTCTGCTTCCCAGATTTATCAATACCGGAGTGATCTCGCTCTTTTTATAATTCCGTAAAATGATGTGCGCTCCATGGAATATTCTCGTATGAAACCACCAGTCTTCGGGTCGGGCATATCTGCAGGTTAACTCATCATTTTCTTTGTTAGTTCTTCCAATAAAGATTTCCCAATCTTCATTGATTTTAAGCTTCCTGAACCGGTCGCTCTTCTGTTTTTTCTTCTTTAGGGTCTCTTTCTGAGTCTTTTGAACTATCGAATTGCTCTCTTTGAGCTCACTAATGTCATTCTCCAGGTCGAATATCTCTCTGTCTAATTCCTCAATCTCTTCTTCGGTTCTAATTATCTGTTCCTTGATAATCGCTTTCCCGTTTATCCCCTTTCGATATTTGCGAAATAGATAGTTCATGTTTTTCCTCGGTGAGAGATCTTTTCTGAGAGGAATGGTCACTTTCTTATCTTCTGTAGAATAATAATCAGTTACAATTACTTCCGTCATACCCTGCCGAATCAAATGAAGCTGACTTTTTAGCAGTTCAGCCCTTTTTCTGTAAATCTCAGACTTGTCACTCTCTTCATATTCTTCCCGGAGTTTGAGCAGTTTTTTCTCTTTCTTTTTCTTGAGTTTTTGGATGTTTTTTTTCTCCTGCTCAAAAGCTCTTCGAGTTCTTTCCGGTAATATGATATCATAAACGAGAGATTCATAAAGGTCATTGACATTATCAAAATACTCCTGCTTCATAATGGGAATGGATTTGTTGCCTTTACCCGAAATGAAATCTTTAATGAACAAAGGGTATTCAACTTTTTGGGGAGAAAGGGTATGATAGTTTGCATTATCAACTCTGTCAGGAAGCTTGTAAACTGAACCCGGTAAGAGCTGCCTGGTGGTATTGGCAGAGAGTGAGATATACTTCCAGCACTCGATGATATAGTCCTGATCCTTGTCCTGCCTGGTGAGTATTATATTACTTCGGTGGGGGATCAGTTCAAGATAGAGGTTATAGCAGACCAATGTGTTGAATATATCGGTTTTTTCCAGAGATATTCTGACAATCCGGTCATTATTGACGATCTCTGCCTCTTTTATCCGGGTATGGCTTAGATGCTGGGCAAAAGCTTCTATTCTGTTGTCTTTTTGGAAAGGGAGGGAAGTTTTATCAGTGATGAACAATAAAGGGTTTGTGCTGTCTAAATAGACCTGAAGATATTGCGCTTTCCCTTTAAAGTATAAGCTTATACTATCCTGTATTCGCTTTACCTCTACAATAATGTTTCCGCATAAACTGTTTCTCTCGCACGCTGCCCATTCTCTAATATATTTAATATCCATCTATCTTCTCTGTTTCCTTGAATAAATTAAAGCCTGAAGAGTATTTCAATTGCGCAGCTGTTCCAGATAAATCAAGGCTTGTCTTCCCCAATCGCTGTCTCTTCCGTATTTGCGGATTACATTCTCCAGGATGCTGCGGGCATTGTCAATCCGTCCCTGTCTAATATATGACTCTGCCAGTTTTAATTCAGCAATCGCATTCCATTGATCATATTCCGGATAAAAATAACCTACCTTAAGATATTCAGTGGCGGCATTATCGAATTGATTAAGACTGAAATAGCTCTCTCCTATCCAGTATTGTGCCTCAGCCTTCATTTCCCTGTCCGTCAAAAGAGGAATAGCTTTTTCAAAAGACTTAACGGCTTCACCGTATTGTCTGTCCCGAAACTGGCAATAGGCAATGTTGAAGAAGGTTTCACCTTCAATACCGCTCTCTCCCCAGCGCTCCAGAATAATATGGTAGGCTTCAATCGCTTTCTGCCATTCTTCGATGGTTTTGCAGACAATAGCATAGTTCTTTGCTGCATCAAAAGCGAGATTCCTCTTCAGATCATTCTGAATAACATAATAGTAATGCTCTAACGCCTGTTGGAACTGCTCTTTGGAAAAACTGATTGTCCCCAGTTTCAAATTAGCCTGATTGCGTAAATGCTGATCCTCAGCCTGGAGTACCTCCTGAAAATCCTTTCGGGCCTCCTCGGTTTTTTTATTCTCGAGATGATTAACTCCCCGCCAAAAATATGCCTCTGCTCTGATCTTTTCCGGTAATTGCTGATTACGGGTCAGGCTTGTGAAGCTTTTTTCTGCCTTGCTTCGATTTATTGACATCTGATAGATTGCCTCATGGAGTTCGATCTCAGCCGTAACGACAGGATCGGTTTCAAGAATAGTTTTGAAGCGCTTTAAAACCGCATCTGCCCGTGGTCTGTTACTGACCCGGAATAAAGAAATCACCATCTCTTTACCTAACCTTTTTAGATCTAAAAAGGAATATTGGTCATAATCGGTTCTCTCTCCAATCTCCTGTAGTAGCGATTCGTAAATCGTGACCGAACCTCCGTAATCTTCCTTGATAAACTCAAGATGTGCCAGATGAGACTTGGCAGTTAATCTGTTCTCCTTATCTGAAGTTATCCGGATTATATCATTATAGGTGATCTCTGCCATCAAGTAATCGTCTGTTTCGTAATGCAGTTCAGCTAATTTGAAGAGGACTTCCTCGTCTTTCTCAACAATAAACATCAGAGATTCTTTTGCTCTGTTCTTGTTACCGGTCATTAGAAAATCATCTGCTAACCGGAGATAATAATCCCTGTCCCTGAGATTCTCAGGGTACAATAGCATGTAGGCAATTACCTCATAATGATCTCCGCTCTGCCGGTAGTGATCGGCAATCAATTCAAGAGCTTTATAGCGGCTGGGAAAGAAGTGAGCATTTTTTACCAGGAATTTCAGTTTGTCCAGGCCTTTGGATTTTTCGTCAGTATTTAACAGAGCAACGGCATAGAGAAACAGCTCCTCCGGTCTGTTAATATTTATCCTGTCGCTGATTCTTTCTACATAGCTGATAGCTTTCCCGAATTGATCATTCTTGAAAAAATACTCTGCCATTTCTAACATTGAGTTCACATACTCTCGCCCTGGTATCTCCTGATCTTTAACTACCAGGGAGAACATCTCGTCTGCTTTGGCATAAACCTCTGACCGGAGATAATGAAAACCAGCCATAAAACGAAAACGGTTGGCAGCAATAGCTTGAGGATATTGATTGATGAACCTCTCTAATCGTATGAGTTCTTCGACGGAGAGAGAGTTTCCCTTGAGAAAATAATCTCTCTCTATTTCCAGCTCATCTTTCCATTCAGGATATAACTGTTCATCTAATTTAGCTATCTCCTCTTCTAATTTTTGCAAATACCGGTCTCTCTCGCTGCTCCTGTTCTCAAGGTCTGCTTTTTGTAATGCTTTGAGATAAGCTTTTCCCCGGAAATACCCCCCCTTTCCTGTCTGGTCGTTTTCTAAGAGCAGAAGGACACCCTCGGTATCCTTCTTATCAAACAACATCACTGATATCAAGTCATTTCTTAGTTTTGCTTTATCGTCTGTTTCAATATAACGGAAGAGAGAGCCGATCAATTTCGAAGATAATTGCTCAGTATCAACGATCTTATACCGGCTGAGCAATTCGATCTGTTTTAAAATCTCCTCTTTAGAAGTCTCCTCTGTAACCGTTTCAATATCTATCTGAGACAATGAATTCAGAGCGGCTCTATAATCGTTTAAAGCTGTATAGCATAATGCCTTTTTATAGTTAGCCTTCCAATGATAATCACTCTTAAAACCCACATCGGTGATTATCTGGCTATAGTAGTTTATTGCTGACTGATACAACCGGAGCCTCTCAAAAAAGATATCGCCGATTCGCATCAGTATCTCTTCGGTAATAACAAACTGAGGATAATTGGAAATCAAATCGTGATAATCATTGATCGCCTCCAGATAAACTCCGTTTCTCTCTTTCAGCCGTGCCTGCCAATATTTTAACTGGTAACGGTGCCTCTCCTCTTCAATTATTTCTTTGAGATCATCAATAATGAGTGAGGCTTGCTCAGTTCTATCGGTTAAATAATATGTTTCGATTACTTTCAACTGATAGTCAATAAAGAACGGTGAGTCACTGAGCTCCCTGAGATCGATTTGTCTGAAAAGCTCAATAATCTGCGGATAGCGGATTAGCTCAAGCTGCGATATCGTATAAAGGTATAGATATTCGGCTAAACCGTCTGATCTGTCGAATTTGTCAATTATCATCCGGAGTGTTTCCGCTGCTTTTTCGTATTTATCTTTCGTTATATAGAGATCAGCAATCTCCTTAAGGATTACCTCCTCATATTGCCGGGGTATGGTTTTAAGATCAAGATTCGTCAGATATTCCAAAGCTGCTGTTTCTCCCTGTTCCTCAAGAATCAATCGGTTTTGAACAATGACTGCTTCCCAGCGGGCATCGGAAAGAGGATGATCTCTTAAGAGCAACTCAAACATATTGTCTGCATCATTTCTCCGGTTCAGGTTTAAGTAAGAAACTCCCATCATGAAAATTACATCTGAAATCCTTGGGTCCTGAGGGTAAGTCTTGATAAAATGCTGCCCCTTGGTTATCAGAGCCTGGTATGATGACGTTTTTTCATAACACCGGAGCAGATAGTAGATAGCAACAGCTTCATGAGTCGATGCCGGATAGGTTTCGGTAAAACTGCCGAAGAGATTTATAGCCGCAGAATACTTTTCCTGTCTGTACAGGCTGTATGACCAGTAAAAAAAGGCATCTTCCCGCAAATCACTTCTGGGATACCTTTCATAGAATTGCTGATAGAATTTCTCAGCTTCCCTGAATCTCTCCTCTTTCCTGTGTATCTCAGCCAGCAGGAAGAGTGATTCTTCTCCCTCCGGTGAAGTGGGTCTGCTCTCTGTTATTCTTTCGAAAACGAGAATTGCTTCCTGATAAAAGCCATCCCGGTACATTCTTTTTCCGAATTCAAAACTCTCCTGCTGAGCAGCAATATACTGCACAGTAATAAAGAGTAAGAATAGCGCTAAAGTCGTTTTTCTCATCTCTATTCCTCAATAATTGCTAATGCTGTTTCCTTTATCATTGTTAGTTCTTTCTTATGATATCTGCTTGGTCATTACTTATTCTGATACTTCAGGCAGTAAAAACAGTGACTTCGACTTTTATCCTGTCCGGATCTTCGAAAAACAGAGCATAATAATCTTTTCCCCCGGCATAAGGATGTCTATCTTTATAGAGTATTGGAACACCTCTGTTCTTTAACTCAGCTGTCAATGAATCTACCTCCCCCCTACTGTCAGCATAAAAAGCTATGTGATTTAACCCGGTATGACAGCGATGATAGGGAAAACTCAAATACTTTTTTTCTGTTTGCACTAAGACAATATAAGTCTTCTCCTTTACCCAACTCTTGCCCATATCCCAAACCTGATAAGACTCATACCCCAGATAAGTTAAGAGCCAATCCCAGAACTCAATTGATTTTCGAAGATCACTTACATAGATCTCAATATGTGATAAAGTACCTTTAATTATAGCACTCCCGGCTTTTAGTCTTGCTAATCTCGCTTAACTCTGCTCTTGTGTATTAAAGATGTTACATCTTTCTGCTTAATGATAGAGTAAATCGTCTAAGCGTTTAATACTCCATCAAACCTGTCAATTCCGAAGGATCAAACCAAATTGCCGTCCCCTGAATTCTATCAAGTTCATTCTCCAGCAGCTCTTTGTGATTGTTCTCCTCCTCCACGAGTTTCAGGAAAAACTCTTTTAAATCTCCGTCAACACTCTCTTCTGCCATATACTCATATTGATCTGCCATGGCAAGTTCCCTGTCCATTGCATATTCAAGAATTGTTTTGGGATCGGAAAGATCTCTCCTGATATCTATTTTTGGCAGAAGCTCCGTATCAAATGTTGTTTTTGAAGTATTAAATTCCTTTTTAAAAGCTGCAATGAGTTTCTCCTCATGGATCTTTTCCAAGGATTGCAGAAGATGAAAAGTCTCGATCGATTCCTCATTTTTAAAGCTTTTGGCGAGCATCATATAGAGATTTTTCGATTTAATCTCGTTTTCTATTGCTAAAACATACGCCTCTTTTCGGTTCATTGTAACTACTCCTTCTTTAATCTTGCTCTTGATTATCATATAGAACGATTACATAATCAGCTATATTACTAAATTCCTTACTATATTCATATTTCTCTCCTACCGGGACAAGATAGGGACTGATCGAACTGATCTTCAAATCCTCATCAAGTAGCTTCAATTTAGTATAGATCCCTAAGCGATTCCTGATATGAAAATCTCCGGTTAGATGGACTACAATACCTTCCTCCGTCTTCTCCCGAAAAAGAACAATACTTTCTGCCATCGTATCGTCTTTCAGGGACTGAGCAGCATAGATATTGAAAAGCCTTTGATTTGACTCCTCATCATCCCCGTTCATATGGTGAGCCATAAACTGCATTGTCTCAAAGAATCTCTCCTGATACTCATCTTCTGTAATGATGACCTCCCCGGCAAGATAGTCTCTCTCCTCTTCCGGGATGTTTTCCATAAAGGAGAGACCTACTCTGCTCAAATCAGCAGCATATCTGCGGGGTACATTAGCAGCAATGACCGATAAATCATTCTCACGGGCATATTCGATTATTGGTCTGTAGTCAGTTCTGTAATTGTTCCATGCTCTTGCTTCAGCTATGAACTCCTCTTCCTCAATATAACCTTCCAAATACTTATCCAGAACTTCCTGCGTATCTCTTTCGAACATCTCCATAGAGATCACCAGCTCAGGTTTTAGCTCGTGCAAACGGGCAATCAACTCAGCCTGAAACCGGTGAATTTTCTCATTTCCGTGATATTCTCCCAGAAGAACTATTTCGGAATCTGATAGCTTAGCTGCCAGTTCCTCAAGAGATACCTGACCACCTGTTTCCGTATCAAAAATCTGATACTCCTCTGCCCGGAAAGAACAGGAGCATAGAACAAGGCACAGCAACAAAATGCCAGCCATTAAGATTTCTCTTCTCTTCATCTAACCCTTCTCTTAAACTTTGATCAGTACTTAATAATTCTCGAGAAACAAATAAGTCAATAAAAACCTTGCTCTCTAAACGGAGTTATAAAAAATGTCATAAAAAAATTAAGGAGTTTAATATGGCTTTTAACCTGAGAAATCGTCATCTATTGACACTCTTGGATTTTACCCCTAAGGAAATCCTGTTTCTTCTGGAGCTTGCTGAAGATTTGAAAAAGGCTAAATATGCCGGTACGGAACAACCCCGTCTTAAAGGCAAAAATATTGCCCTCATCTTCGAAAAAGCTTCGACAAGAACAAGATGTGCTTTTGAAGTAGCTGCCTTTGATCAAGGAGCTCATGTAACCTACCTTGGTCCGAGCGGAAGTCAGATTGGAAATAAGGAAACAATGAAAGATACCGCCCGGGTTCTGGGAAGATATTATGACGCCATCGAGTACCGTGGTTTCGGACAGACAATAGTACAGGAATTAGCCGATAATTCAGGTGTTCCTGTCTGGAACGGTCTAACCGATGAATACCACCCAACCCAGGTATTGGCTGATTTGCTGACCATCAAAGAACACATCAAAAAACCTTTTGCTGACGTAGTATTAGCTTATGCCGGTGATGGCAGAAACAATATGGCTAATTCCCTGATGATCGGTTCGGCAAAGCTCGGTATCGATTTCCGCCTCATTGCTCCTGCCTCTGTTCAACCGGAAAAAGAACTCGTTCAGAGATGTCTTGCTATTGCTGAAGAGACTGGAGCAAAAATTACTCTTACCGAAAAAGTCGAAGAGGGAGTGAAGAATGCTGATGCCATCTATACCGACGTCTGGGTTTCGATGGGTGAACCGGACGAAGTCTGGGAAAAGCGGATTGCTCTCTTAAAACCTTACCAGGTCAATAAAGAAATGATGAAAATGACAGGGAAGAAGGACACAATTTTCCTTCACTGTCTTCCCTCATTTCACAATAGAGATACGAAAGTAGGGGAAGAGATATTCAAAAAATTCGGTCTTCCCGAAATGGAAGTAACCGACGAGGTTTTTGAAAGCTCTCAATCTGCCGTTTTCGATCAGGCAGAGAATCGAATGCACACCATCAAAGCGGTTATGGTCGCTACTTTAGGATAATACGATCTTGAGGAGCAACTCCCTATCACTGCAATGATTGGATCATTAATCTCCCAGTTAATTGATTAGATTTTTTGAGCAGTGAACACCGGGTTGCTCCCTTTATTGTCTCTGTAAGATGCCCTTCAAAAGCTTGTCTGTCTTCTTATTCCTCATCCTGTGTACCCCTATGACTGCAAGAGTATTTCAGGTTAATCAGGAACAAGCGTACCTTAACATTATCATCGGCTCTTCTTTAGAATGGACAAACAATCTCTATAATGAGAAAAATATCAAAAACCTTTCTGATGATGAACTAAATCAAGCAACGAAATCCGATGTTCCCTTCTTCGACAGATGGTCAATGAGAAAGTATGATCAGAGTCTTTCCGATACAGGCACCTATCTTACCCTCCTCTCACTCGGCAGTACAGTTCTCCTGAACAGCTGGGATGAACCATATACATGGGATAATCTGCTTGTCCTTAGTGAGATACTCGTTGTGCAATCTACCCTTAACGGTTGGTCAAAAAGCCTGACTCAGCGGAAAAGACCTTATGTTTATGATGATAATGCCGACCAGGAGTTCCGTACCGATAATAATGCCCGGTTATCTTTCTACTCAAGACATACTTCAACAGCTTTTGCTGTCGCTGTGTACGGTCACTACTACCAGTACCATACTGCCGGGAATATCTACCTGATCACTTCTTCTTATGGTCTCGCTGCTTTTATCGGGATGAGCAGAATATTTGCCGGTGAACACTTTTTCTCAGATGTCGTGACCGGTGCTGTTATTGGAAGCCTGACCAGTTACCTTCTCTGCCGCTCTCACCGCTCAGCCTTAATCAGAACGCTCCATATCGGGCATAACTCCCTGAGTCTGCAATTTAAGTTTTAAGCAACAGTCACGCTGCGATCAATGATAGACAATATTCAGACGGTTTATTGACATCTATGATAAGCGGTTTGTATTCTCCCAGAAAATAAAAAAGGACAGAGAAGATCAGCTCCGATGATCTCTGTCCGTTGTTTTGTATTACGTATCTCAAAATGAGTAAATTTTTTAGCTTCTGATCAGATATATCACTAATTCCTTTGAAATCTCTTTTGGAATGAGTAGGGAGGCAACTGCTTTGATGTCGGAACGCGCCATTGCATCATTATTTCATAAGCCTTTGCTTTGAAGCTATCCGTAAAGAAGCTCCCCGGACGCTCTTCGATCTCTACAGCTTCTACCTGCCCATTGGGCTTGAAGAAGAGAGTAACCTGAACAGAACCGTAAATATTACGTACTTGCCTTTCCTGGATGAACAGTTCGTCCAATTGGCGCATGTTAGGATCAACATACTGCCTGATACTAATCACTGTTTCTCTTGCTTCCGGAGGCAAAGTCTCAATAGCAGCCTCATCAACAGTTTCCAAACCTGCCGATAAAGCTCTTTGTCTGGCTCTGCCAATCGCCTCCAATTGATCAGTCCTGGAAATCTGGGTGTAAGTAATTTCTCCCGTTTCTCCTCCAAGCACACTGGCATCAACGTCTCTCATACCAAGTCTTCTGGCTGTATCAATATCTCCCCGGAACAGCTCACCGGTCGGCGGGGCACTGGGTGATACAGCACCTACGTCAAAGCTGGAACGTGCTCTTCCCGGAGGTCCGGGTGCTGCAGTTCCCGGTCCGCTACCGCTTCTGCCTGCCCCTGCTCCTGAAGCTACAATTTGTTCACTGACAGTAGCTACTGCTGGTCCTGATGGTACTTCAACAGCAGGACCGGTAACCTCTCCCGCATCAAATCCAAGAATACTCGCTGCTCCTCTTCTGGTAGCAACAGCATCGGTTGGTGCCTCTTCAGCAGGCGGACCTGTTTGCTCTTCAGCCGGTCCTGTTTCCTGTGTTGGCGGAGGTGGTGGCGGAGCAGGAGGAGCAACTTCCCGCGTAATTTGTACTCTCTGAGCAAGTGTTCTTTCGTAAACCGGTGGAGTATAAGTGTTTTCAAATACAACTGCTCCGATAATCGCAAGCAAGATGGCAATGATAAACACATTTCGAACTAATTTTGCCTGTGAGTCCAGTTCCGGGCGCCGGTGATATTCACGGATCATTCTTCTATCTTCATCAGTTACCACTCGGTGATAAGGTTTTACGAATTCATAGGCAATGCTCCAGTCTCCGGCATAAGATACATATCCGGTGGTATTCTTATCTAACAGCAGTTCATTGTTTTTTAGGAGTTTTTGAGAACGGAGACTATCTTCCGTTAGAATCTCATCTCCCTTCTTCACTGTCAGTTGCATCCCTTTGTGAAGAATGAGTTTGAAACTGTCTGCTGCTTTCTTAATCAGTAAGTGCCGTTTGGGAAATGACTTATCCAGGATCTGCCAATGAATGTGCTTATCACTTCCTACTACAAATTTGTCTTTTATATCTCTGTTTTCTTTGGCGATATCGAGATTTTTACCTTTGTAGTAAAATCTCAAGCTGAGTATCTTATCTTCGGTCATAAATCCCCCTTATCATGATCCATAGAGTAACTGCGGATCATCCCCTCTTACCGTTGAAAAGTAAATATTGGCAAAGTCGGCATCAGCACCCAAGGCAACAATGTCTGTTATATAACGGCATTGAATCGTTTCATCTGCTTGTATCAACAACAATGGTAATGAATCAGGATTTTGAGCAACAATTTGAGCTGACTGCTCACGCATAAACTGCAACAATTGATTTCTGACATCAGTATCGGTCATAAAATCATCCGGAGTACCAACATACATGTTCTCAGAACCTAACAGAATCTGATCAGTGAATACCTTGAGAACAACACTTCGCCCGCTCTTTTCAAGCTCTTCTGCAACTATCGAAGAAGGTAAAGCCATTTGATCCGGAACTGTTAATCTCTCAGCATCAAGAGATACATTCTTGATCAAGAAAACCAACAGAATGGTAAGAATGTCGATAAGGGAAGTGATGTTCAAGCTTCTGACTTTCTGGATCTTTCCTCTTGCTTTTCGCGGACCCCCGCTTGCTGCTCGATTTACTTTATAGGATATCTTTTTCATTATTATCTCTCCAAATAACCTTTAAAATAACTCACCTTCGGCAATTCTCTAAACAAAGAAGCGAAGTTTTGAGCTATTAAGTGTTATAATACCATTACACGTGGTCGTTCATATTTAACTTCGGGGAAACCCCGCAGCTTTGAGATGTCAATAGCTCTGATCAAAGTTCCGTAATAGACATCCGGATAGGGAGTAATACCAATTTCAAAAACATCCTCATTCCGGCTTTTGATCTCTGTCAGATGATCATCAAGAGCCAGGTAATCATGTCTCGTTGACCCGTCTGGGGAGAAAATGGCCGGTATTAAAATGGGATCACTTACACCCTCTTCTCTAATCTCAATCCTGTCTGTATAGAGAATGATCTTTATCTCTTTAACTTTTTCGACATCACTCGCTTCTCCCCCTTCTCCGCCGGCACCTTCTCCGCCGCTGGCAGCTAAGTTCAGGGATAACAGAGCCATATGAACTGTTACTGTGATCATAAGGAGCATTGGTATAATGGTAATGAAAAGGTTCATGATCGGCATGAGATTTAACTCTTGGACGTCTGAACCTTTTTGTGTCCTTCTTTTTGATACTCCTGAAGCCATAATGTTATTCCTTGATCGTGTTGTTGATTTGATTAATCATTTTCACACTGTATTCATCAATATCATTAATTACTTTTTCTGCCCTTGATGACAGAAATCCTTTGATAAACATTGTCGGAATAGCAACACTCAAACCCATTGCTGTTGTTCCCATAGCCTGCTGGATACCATCAGTAAGAACTCTTTGTTGATCAACCGGTAATGCTACCGCTAAGCCCTTGAAAGCTACCATAAGACCGTAAATTGTACCCAGAAGTCCTAAGAGAGTAGCAACCTGAGCGATAATATCAAACCAGAAGAGACCACCGTCAATCTTATGGATTGTCTGTAAACCTGCTTCATCAAAAGCATTTTGCAGAGTGCTCTTCAAATCTCTACCTTTTACCCCGGCTTTACGAGACTCGTTAAAAACTCTCAATCCGCTCCAAAAAATGAACCCCAGGGTAGTGCCCTTAAAGTTCTCACTAACCTTTATTGCTTCATCAAAACTCTCGTTTTTGATATAGCCCTTCAATTTAATATAAAAACTCTTTGCATCCAATCTCTCTTTGACTGATAATTGTATAAACCTTACTATACCCATAATTATGGCACAGAGAAAAAGAAAAGCAATAATATGGGAAAACCAGCCACCACTATTATAGATCTCTGCTACCTGAGGCCTGGGAGATGATTCTTGTGCGAATAAAGATACATTCATCAGAATTGTTCCCAAAATAATAACCATTTTTTTCATAAAGAACTCCTTTCTCCTTAATTTGTCAGTATAACTCTTTATTTGATTCCAGTAAAATCTCTCTGAGATAATTCAAGGTAAAATTTATTTCATCCGTTCTGGTTCGAGGTTGAATAGAGGCTTCAGGAATTCTTTCCACAATCTCATCATCAAACACTTCTGTATCGACTAATACTCTTGTACCGCCTCTCCGCGTAGTTGTTTGCCCGGATTCCTGTGCTATCAGTGATACCGAAAGAACAAAGACAATCAAAATTGCTAACAGAACTATTATACCTGTCCGCTTGTTTCCCATGGTCTATCCTCCGATTATCGTTTACTAACCATTACTTCCATATTGAAAATGATAGCCTGATCATCAGCGCTGCCATCAGTTTCAATCAGGATGGTGTTTTGTCCCACAACAAAATTCTCTATCGGTATATTTATATTGTGGATATAATACGACTTTTCTAATTCTTCGTCATACACTATTTCAGGCTCAGATACTATTGAGTAGCCGTTGAGCATAATCATACTGGTATCGTAAGCCACAAAACTCAGAGAAGCTTCAACCACTTCCCCATCAACTTCGAAATTTCTCATGAAATATGCCTTCTCTTCTCTGGCTTCAACTTCGCTATCCAAATTGAGGGTATCCGGTTCTGCGATCTCTGTTTCTGCTGCAGACAACCATATCGGAACAGCTTCTGTCTCATCCATTCCGATCATCTCTTTCAATCTGGAAACTTCAGAAACTATTGCTGCTGTATTCCAATCAGCCATATCCAGATTGTCAATCAGATCGGAACGGGCAGCTAACCAGTCATTATTAGAATATAAATACATTCTTTCTGTTAACAATCCCCAGTCTCCAAGTCTCTCCATGGCTGCTTCGGTGAATTGGTCACTATATTCCAAATTGTAGACAAAATTTGTGACAAGATTGTTGTACCAGCCGGCACTTTCATACCGGAGAAAGTTAACATACGGTTCCCGGTAATTCACGTTAAAAGAATCGATATAGACGTTGTATTCATCTTCATCGTAATCACGCAGTTCTCTCATCTGATTTGATACATTATAGAATCGTTCCATCTGGATATCAACGACTTCGGCAGCATAATCATATACTCTTCCGATAAGGTAGATAGCCCGGGTGTTAAGTTCAAGACTTACGCCTTCTTCATAATCTCGTGCCTGTACGAGCAGACCCATAATAGTATCACGCTGTTTGTCAGCTTCTGTTATGATACCGTCTAATCTTTTTACACCTCCCGCCATGTGCTCCATCCAGGTTGTATGCTGATTGACCCTGATCAGATCATTTGGTTCGGCATTGACAAAATTCTCTTCGATTTCATCCAATGTTCTTTCGAAAGCAACCAGAAATGCCCTGTATTCTCTGATCCGTTCAACTGTAAAACGGAAATCCTCAAAATCAAGATAAAAATCTTCCAGGTCCAGAACCAGATTCTCTTCTCTGAATTGACGGTCTAAGTCCCTGAATTCTTCGATTGCGGCAAACATTTCATCAAATTTTTCTTCGCTTAACAATTCTACAATATCATCATATTTCTCCAGAATTCTATTTCTGGCAATATTCTCATATAATTTGGAATCCGGATTTCTCTGAAAGATATAACGGGCAAGTTCTTCGAATTCTTCCTGCATATCCATTTCCAGGTATTGCCCGGCAACATATTCCAATAGACCGTCAGTTCTGGGATCTTCGGAATACCTCTCAGTAAAACCTAACATCAGGGATACTAAGAATTCTTTGTCTTCCGAATCGTGATATAGATTGATCGCATCATAATATATATCTTCTGTATTATCATCTCCGTGATCAATCCTGCCGGCAACTGCGTCTTCATGGAGTTCTAACAGCATATCTGCTGCCCGGTACTTAGTCTCCTCTTCCCGTGCCAGCTCTTCGATTATCTCATATCTTGTCCGGTAAGCTTGATTAGAAGCAGGATATTTCTCAACATATTCATGTCTTATCTCATCTCTTAGAATTTTATCACTCATCAAAGTATCAGCAATATCCCAGGCAGACACATAAAGAAAATATGCCTCCTGCGGTTCACTTCTGTACTCTGACAATCCGATCAACAGATCAATGGCAGTTTCATATTCTTGAGCCTTAACATAGGAATTGATGGCTTCGTGAGTTAAGCCGACAAATCTGGAAACATCGGTAGTCCTGAATTCTTCAGCAAGCCTGAGATACTCCTGAGCAGCTTCCACATAGGAACTGTCGGCGGCGAGAGTATTTGCTTGTTCTTGCATCAGACGCCGGTAATTGTTTCCGATATTCTGTCTGTCATCTTCATCCAGAGCAAAGTCAGCAGCACTTCTGAAATAATTCTCTGCCTGCAGATAGTCTCCCCGAGTTCTGTTTATATCAGCTAAATTGACATAGACCTCTCGTTTCAATTCACTGGAAATTTCCAGATCCAAGAGTGCTAACATATCGGCTTCAGCCTCAGAATACATCTCTTTGTCGAGATAGATCAGACTTCTCTTGTAATATGCTCCGATAATGTCTTCCAGATAGTCTTCAATAATCTCCGGATCAGAAAAGGTATCAATGAATCCCTGAGTACTGGTAATATATATATCTGAAAGGTCTTCTTTACTAATAGTCAGATCCTTTTCTTCATTGCTGTATGGTTCTTCCTCTAATTGATCATTAAGCTGGGTATAGAGATTTTCAATAACCAAAAACTTGCTGAACTCATATTCCAGATAATCATCATTATCCGGATACATCTCGTTGAAGTCAGTAATTATCTGATATGCCTGCAGATAATAAAAGGGTTCCTCTTTGGATTGAGCAAAATCGAGAGCACCGCTTACAATACTGTTCTGAGCCTGCTTTAACCATTTCTCCCCCCTCTCATCGCTAAATTCGGGAAACTCCTGATAGCGGGCAACAAACTCACGATACTCAGCAAAACTATCATCACTTCTATCTGTAACAAAACGGTTGAAATATCTCGGCTGCAAGAATTCATAGGCAGAACGGATCAATTCAATTTGTTCGCTGATATCATTTTGAGAGTTGTGTTGATACCACTCAGTATCTACGTGGAAAGCTGTTATCAGTTTCTCTTTCTGGGCATATACTCTGTTTCTGACTTCTTCTTCATCGGTGATCATATAGGAATATCGTTGATACATTGTTGCCATGGAATCAACTATCATCGGATTCTCTGGGGCGAGAGGAAACATCTCCAAAAAAGCTTCCATATAATTTACAGCGTGAAAAGGTGCATTCAAATCGAGCTTAAGCTCGATAACCCGGCGTATGATGCTGTCTGAGTATTCATCGCTATCAATTAGATCAAACAGATTATCTTGAGCAAATTCCACCGATTTGGCTGGAGAAAAGTAATCCCCTTCATCCATTCTTTCCAGGCTATAGGCAATATTCTCTATCGCATCATACTCGAAGTACGATCTCAATATCTCGTCCTCTTCAACTACATTCAGAATATCAGAAAAATCCTCAATAGCTTCGGTGAAACGTCCCGTGCTGAAGTTAGCCCAGCCTCTTTGATACAAACCAAAATAACGGTAATCATCTTTGTCTTTTTCGACTACCTGATTCAGCAAATTCTTTGCCCGTTCATAATACTCTCTCGGCACATCTGCATCCAAACCAATTTCATAGAGCAAGACAGCCAGTCGATAGATACTCTCGGAATGATATCTTGATTCAGGAAAACGTTCGATTATCTCCTTGTAGGAATCTACAGCCTCTTTCAGACTCGCTTCCGATAATCTGTACTCACCTTCCCAGGTTAAGATTGGCTCTATTCTCTCCTCTTCCTGCAACTTGCGGATATACTCCGCTCTTCGTTGATCACGTTGTTTTTTGGCATAGTCGGAAGAGTAGAAGGCAATATTGTAGAGAATGACATCACGCATGGGATGATAAGGATTGATCTCTAAGACTTTCTGATAATTCTTCAGTACTTTTTCCGGCTCGGTCAGGTAGATCTCCGAACTCAGTTCTGCTAATTTCAAATAAAGCTCATCAATGTTGTTATAATCGGGATGCTTTTCGATAAAATCTTCGATTGCTTCATATACCTGATGTTTATACGTCAAATTATTATCATAGATCCGAAGAAGTTCCTTTTCCGAAGCAAACAAACTTGCCGCACCAAATACAAATATGAATAACAGTCCGAGTAATAACGACAGACGACCATTGTTATGTTTCATCATTCGTCCTCCCCTTCAGAAAAAGCCCTTTCATCCTGCTCCATCAAATACCGGTACTCCTGATTTCTTCTGATGTTTTCCTGGAAAAGAATATCTAACAATGCATACTCATATCCCTGATTGATCTGCTCAATGTCGCTTCTGGTTTCCTTTATACTTTTCAGTATTGTTGTATGTGTCGGTTCACTCTCCTGGAATGACTCGATATTCATTCTCTCAATTCTATCTGCCATTCGTTCGTGATAAGATTCAGCAGCCTGAGCTTTCATGGAGATCAGGCTTGTTCTGGTTTCGGTGACAGTTGCCATCTCCTGCATTATGTCATTCACATAAGGATCCTCCTGATCAATGTAGCCAAACATCAGATCTGCCTCTTCCTTATAAAGATCCAAAGTCTCTGCTACAAGTGATTTGTCATGCTCTGACAATCTCTCCTTATTATCTTCCAAAAAATTCTGGTAATAGACTATTCTTGTAGCTATTGATCTCGCTTCTGCTGCTCTCGCGTCCAGCCATTTCTTTCGTTCCGACATGTATAAATGTCTGGCATAAGCAGTATTACCCCGTCCTCTGACAGATTGAGGAACAAATTCATCCATTACATTATTAACATACACCTCAGTCAAAAGATCGACTTTCAATGTATCCAGATCATAGATTTGATACTGGATTTGCCTGACTATCGGGTCATTCGGTCTGGTTCTTACAATCTTGGCAAGTTCGTAAGTCTCCGCAATAACTTCCAGTAAGCCGACATATTCTTCATTGATCATCTTATTGACATTAAGTGTGTACCAATCAATTCCGAAAACTTCCAGATTCGTTTTCCTCTGAGTAATCTCTTCATATTGAAATATATTGTTGAACAGCTGATCTATTACTTCCAGATTATCTTCGTAAACTATCTCTTCTACACGATCTCTCATTCTTTCAATGAGTTTGGTTTCATATTCCAGAAAAGTATGATAGGTCCTGTTAGTAAATAAAACATCACTGATAATATCCTGTGATACCTCAAAACCTTCGGTAAATACTTTAATCCCGGCTATCTGTGTCAGAGCCTTTTCGTATATCGGACTCTGTTCTGCATATTCAATAATCTGCTCCAGATAAGACAATGCCCTGTCATAATCACCCAGAGCATAATAGATCAAAGAAATCTCATATAACAGCTCATCAGTCAGCTGATTATCGATTATGTTAACGTATTGTTCATAGTACTGCAGAGACTGGACAAAGTTACCCTGCTCTCCATAGATACGAGCTAATGTCAGGATCAAAAAGCCATAGTACTCTTGACTTTGATCATACTGATCTGCTAAACTTTGCAAAATGCCTGTTGCCTGTTCCGTATCAAAGGTGGCATAGGCAATAATTCCCAACATTACCCGGGAACGGAAACCAAAGTCAGCATTAGTACTCAGATTTTCGAATACCCTCCGGGAATTATCGTATTCCCTGAGATTGAAGTAGGCATGCGCCAACCTGTAGCTGCTTTGGGGACTTGAGAATTGGGGAAATCTGATATGGAGATTTACAATTTCTCTGTTCAATCCCTCTCTGAAATAAAGAGTATCAAGAAAGCCAAAAGCCTGCCTGATCTTCGAGGATTGCTGATAATTATCGACAAAGTAAATCAGCTTGTCTTTTGCTTCAGCAAAGTTTTGTTGATAATAATCATAGAGAGCATCATAAAATCGGTAGAGATCTTCCACATACTCAATATCTCTGTAAACTATTCTTATCTCCTGATGTTTTCTCTCAATGAACAAAACATCATATTCACTATAAGCTGCCTCTAACTCATTAACTACTCTGTTGAAGGACTCTAAGATCAAACCCCGGTGACCTGCTTTCTGATATTGCTCGATCAAATCCTTTTGCTCGGTAAGATAATTAAGATACTGCAATTCTTCTTCAACACTATCCAGTAATTCCTGTTCGGCTCTTATGTCGGCAAACAATAGATTAGGGTTGGAAAAAAATTTCCCCGAGATCAGAATTGAACCAATAAATAATATATGTAGAATATAAATTACCTTTCTCATAGTTTCCATCCCATAAAATGGCTTGTTAGTGGGTAACTCATGCTGCCGAGATCACTATTATGGTCTTTAAGTTTTTTTTTGGATCCGGATTAATCCTCTTCCAACAACAATCTTCTGATCTCTTCCAGTTCTCTTTCAGCCCTTTCTCTTTGACGTCGGATTCTCTGCAATTCATCGAGGGTTTCCTCGTCTGTTTCCCTTCTGCGGTCTCTGATCTGTGGATCACCGGGTGCCGCTGTTCTTGGTGTTGGTAAGATCACAGCCCGTTCATCCGGAGAAACATAATGGTCGAAAACATAAGAGAGAGTCAGAGCAAATTTCGGATCACGCCTGCTCCATTCCTCAACCCGATAGAGATCCACACGGGCAGAAACGTTGTTATTAAAACTATATTCAGCACCCATATTCAAGTTGTGTCCGTCAATCTCAAAAATAGTGGAAAGATTCCTCATTGGTTCAAACTGGAGAGCTCCAAAAATACCGCTGAACTGCTCTGAAAAATCTACGGTCCCCTGAAAACGATGTGCCCCGGCACCCAATGTTACCCTTGCCGGGATTTCTCCCATTTCAGGAAAGGCGGTAAAGAGAGTTGTTTTGGATATAGCTACATACATGGAATTACCTCGGTAATTGTGCTCATCAATCATATCAAGGTAATCTTTCGTATTGGGTTTAGCAGAAACTGTCGAGAAAGCATTATCCAGACCGATGGCTATATCTGGCAGGGTTAATGTCTCTCTTAATATTCTTCCCTTGAGATGAGCATAATATACTTCATCACCGGTAGCCACAAATCCGATCTCTCCATAATTCAAAATCCCAATATTGACTGCACCTGCCCAGTTATAGGCAAAATCGTCACCTTTCAGATTATTTTCTGGGTACATGTAGTTATTGATCGAAATTTTCCCCATAAGATGAGGCATAACTCGGGCATCAGGTACTCTTATATTACCGTAATTTGCAAACGGAAAGGCATTCAAGTATCCAATGAAAACTAAAAAAACGATACAAAACACAAAGCACTTTTTCATTTTAACCCCCTAAGGTTTACTCTGTTATAGAAATTATCTTAAGCCTATAACCTAAGCTCCTAATCTTTTTTTCAGGGTACAAGTCCCTTACAATTAAATTACTTAACTGAAAACATCTCAATTTATAGTCTTACCTACACTGCTATCTTTTATACCTGTCAATGGATGTCAAGCTATTTCTCAATATTTTTCTCTCCCTTCTAAATCAATTGATTTCGGTTTTCGGTTTGCTTTCTTATAATGCTTCTATAGTTAACGATTGTTCTTCTCTACACCGTAAAGTTCTCGTTCCCTGATTATGCAATCTTCTCATTGTGAGAAAGTCTATTCCCATTGTTTTTTAAAATCGGTCTTCAAGAAATTGCTAAGTCTGGATAGCGGGTTAAGAATAAGCACTTCTCGAGACAACTCATATCATGTTTCCGTTAAGAATTGTCTAAGATTACCATGCAAGTAATTTCAGGACTTTACAATTAGAAGACCGTTCTCAGGCAATTCAAAAACTCTATCCTTTTGGAGAGAAGTGGCAGGAAAAGAAAAAAACTCCACTTTTAGCGTATCGCTGCAGAGAATAAAAAGAATTGACTAATCATTGTTAGCCACAAAATCTGGCAAATAAATATAATTTTAGAGGTTTGTATGAAGAGGATACAATTCAGCAGTAACAAAGAGATAGATTCTCTGCTTAATAATGTAGTTCGTAAGATAGACAGCTTTGTCCAGAAGCAGCGTAATAAGATTGAACGCCTGACTAATATTGGTTTAGCCCTCTCCTCCGAAACAGATATTAACGATACCTTTGAGACCATTCTGGAGGGTGCCCTCGATTTCACCTCCGCTGATGGAGCTACTCTCTACATTGTCTCGGCTGATAAACAGGAGCTGGAGTTCAAGTTGGTTTATAATCGTTCTCTTCTGGTAAGATTCGGGGGGAAATCAAAAAAGCCGGTTCCCTGGCCCAGTGTTAAGCTCTACCATAACGGTGATGAAAGAAATCTTAATACCATGGTAACCTACGTTTTTCATACAGGGAAAGCGTATGTTGTTGATGATGTATATGAACAGCGGGATTTTGACAATTCGGGAACACTCAAATACGATAAAGAGAACAATTACCGCTCCAAATCAATGATCGGCGTTCCTCTCAAGAATAATGACGGCGATGTTCTGGGGGTTATTCAGCTTCTGAATGCTACCTCCTCCAACGGTAAGGTCGTCAGTTTCTCTGAGGAGCAGGTAGTTCTGCTCAAATCATTGGCATCTCAGGCTGCCATTGCTTTGACCAATAAGTCCTTGATTGCTGAGTTGGAAAGATTGCTGCACGATTTTGTCAAAACGATTGCCTATACACTTGACCAGAAATCCCGCTACTCGGGGAAACATATTTCACGGGTTGCCACATTAACAGAGATGCTCTCTAATAAAGTCCATGAATGCGAATGTGAAGCCTATAAAGATGTCTCCTTTTCAGAATCTCAGCTGGAAGAGATATCCATGTCGGGCTGGTTGCACGATATCGGGAAGATCGTAACCCCTGAATACATCATGGACAAATCAACGAAACTGGAAAAGATCATAGATCTCATCGAGATTATCGAGCTTAGATTTGCCTTAGTAAAGACTGCTGTTGAAAAGAAGATCTTACATTTGCAGCTCGCCGGAAAAGCCCACAAAAAAATTGTTGAGTATGAAAAATTGTTGGCAGGATTTGATGACGATCTGGAATTTGTCAGGAAGCTCAATATCGGAGCTGAATTTGTTGAAGATTCGGCCATAGAGAGGTTGAAACGAATCCGGGATTTCAGATTTAACGACGGCGACAGGGATTATTATCTGATCTCCGAGGAAGAGCATTTTTTACTTTCGGTCAGAAAAGGAACTCTGAGTCCTCAGGATTTGGTCATAATGCGGGAACATGTTGTCAAGACCGACGAAATATTATCGCAGCTCTCCTTTCCGAAGAAGTTCGGGAATCTTCAGCTTTATGCTTCCTCCCATCACGAAAAAATCAACGGCAAGGGTTATCCCAAAGGTTTAAAGGGAGAAGAGCTTCCGGTCCAGGCAAGAATAATTGCCATCGCTGATATCTTTGAGGCAATAACTGCTGCCGACAGACCGTACCGGAAAGGTAACAAACTATCAGCAGCCTTGAAGATCATGGCTTTTATGGTCAGAGATGGGGAACTTGATAATAATCTCTATACTCTTTTACTGGATTCGGGTCTTTATCTGGAATATGCAAATAAATATCTCAAAAAAGAGCAGATAGACGAAGTAGATATCGAGCAATTAAAAAGTATTGCCGCAATGATCAAGTTCGCTTCCAATTAAGCGAACAGTGAATTATTGCTTCACTAAATCCTGGAGAAACAGCCAAACAAGTTAGCAACATTGAGCTTTCTCCACTTCAGGATTTCCATCAGTTCCCTGCATGATAAAATTGCTTCCTGATTTTTTCTCTTAAGAAACTATTGGATAAGGAGATAGGCTTTATCTGACCTTAAGAAAACAGTAATCCCGGAGGAAAAAAACAAAAAGAAGGTTGACAAAAAAAGACCCTTTCTGAGTTTGACGAAACAGATGAATCATGTGGGCCTGTAACTCAGCGGTAGAGTATCTGCCTTTTAAGCAGAGAGTCGATGATTCGAATTCATCCAGGCTCACCATTTTGATGGCCCCTTCGTCTAGTGGCCTAGGACTCCAGATTTTCATTCTGGCAACAGGGGTTCGATTCCCCTAGGGGTCACCAAAATATTCATCTGACCCATTCGTCTAGTGGCCTAGGACTCCAGATTCTCAGTCTGGCAACAGGGGTTCGATTCCCCTATGGGTTACCAATTGCATAGTCATTGCCGGACGGTAATGGCTATTTTTATTATAGAGTGTTCTGAGCCCGGAGTTGACGAAAGAATCATTTTGCTCGAGATAAATTTGTAATAAAATTTCTTCTCGATACGTTAGTCAGTTGTGATGAGTTACGAAAACCGGTAATTGAAAAGAGACAGGTCTCTTCGATAGTATCCGGAGATAATGGAATAATGATTGTATCTCACAAAACAAGCTTTCAACTAAAACTATTAAGGTTAAGGAGCCAATATGATTCGAATTGATAATTTGACCAAGTATTATGGTTCTGTCAGAGCAGTCAACAGAATCAGCTTTCAAGTCGGTGAGGGTGAGATTCTCGGTTTTCTCGGCCCTAACGGTGCCGGTAAATCGACAACCCTGAAGATCCTCACCTGCTTTCTGACCCCAACAGAGGGTAATATCTTCATCGATCAGTATAATATCTATGAGAACTCCACCAAGATCCGGGAACTGATCGGTTATCTTCCTGAAAACAATCCCCTTTATCTCGATATGACAGTCTATGATTATCTCCGTTTTATCGGTGAATTACGGGGTCTGAGCCAGACGGTTTTTAACAGGAATCTGCGTAATGTTATTGATAAGTGCGGGCTTACCGGAGTTGTCTCGAAACCGATTCATACTTTATCCAAAGGTTACAGGCAGAGAGTCGGGATCGCCCAGGCAATTCTCCATGACCCCAAGATCCTGATCCTTGACGAACCAACAGCGGGACTTGATCCCAATCAGATAATGGAGATCAGGGACTTGATAAAGGAATTAGGCAAGGAAAAGACCCTGATCCTTTCCAGCCATATCCTGCAAGAGGTTCAGGCTGTCTGTAACCGCATAATCATTATCAATAAAGGTGATATTGTCGCCGACGGGACAATAGATGAATTGCAGTCAGCTCTTCAGGGTAAAACGAGGTTAAATCTGGAAGTAATAGCTGAGGGTTTTGAACCGGAGGAGCTGAAAAGCAGCATTCCCAAACTGGATATCCTCAGTATCTCTGCTAATCCTTATCTGAAAAAGAGAGACGATATAGAGAAGGAACAACCCGATAACCTTTATCTTGTTGTTGAATATAACTCTGAGGAAGATTTACGGGAGGTTATCTTCAATTACTTCAAAAACCATAACTGGACAATCCTGGAAATGCATAGAGAATTTATGAGTCTGGAAGACTTGTTCAGAACACTCACAATCGAAAGAGGAGTAGCCTGATGAAGAACAAAACAGCTATACTCATCGCCCATGAATTAAAAAACTATTTTCATTCCGCAACAGCCTACGTCGTTCTGGTTGTTTTTCTCTTAATAACCGGATGGTTTTTTGCCAGCCCCTTGTTTCTCGTCGGACAAGCTGAATTAAGATCTCTCTTCAGCACCATACCCTGGATATTCCTGCTCTTTATCCCGGCAATAACAATGGGCAGCATAACAAAAGAGAAAACCTCCGGAACCCTGGAAACTCTGGCAACTCTCCCTTTGAAGGAGAGCCAGATCGTAATGGGTAAATACTGGGCAGCAGTTCTGCTGACCTTAACCGGAATTATTTTTACCCTCGTTCATCTGGTAACGATCGTTCTTTTGGGTTCCAATATAGATTACGGAGCCATTTTTTGCGGTTATCTCGGTCTGGTTATGATCGGAGCAGTTTACTCGGCAATAGGGATTTTTACTTCATCACTGACCAGTAATCAGATCGTAGCCTTCATCGTCAGTTTCCTGTTCATCTTTTTCTTTGTCATAGCCGAATTTATTCTCATTTTCCTCCCTGGTCCGCTCGTTGAAGTTTTTCAATATCTCAGCATTGGCTATCATTTCTCGAATATCTCCCGCGGGGTCATTGATACCAGAAACGTCATCTATTTTCTGAGTTTGATAATCCTCTTCCTGCGGCTGGCGGTGGTAACCCTGGAATCGAGAAAGTGGAAATAGGGGGCAAGTCATGAAGAAAAATCAAACCTCAACCAATGGAAATGATCTCAGGAAAAACAAGAACAGAAGGATTCATCACAAGGGAGTAATCTTTAACATTGCCGTCATTCTCGGTATTCTGATTGTCGTTAATCTGATCTCGATCAATGTCTTTGCCCGTCTTGACCTTTCCCGCGGCAAGATCTACTCTCTTTCCCGCTCCAGCAAAGAGACCGTCAGAGAATTACCGGACAGACTATTGATCAAAGCTTTCTTCACCCAAAACCTTCCTGCTCAGCTGGCTGATGCTCACCGCTATACCAGAGACATGCTCGCCGAATATCAAGCCTATTCCAGAGGAAGGATCCGTTTCGAGTTTGTCGATCCGAGTGACGAAGAACAACTCCGCCAGGAAGCCCAGAAAAATCAGATCATGCCGGTTTCCATGAGAGTAGTGGAAGATGACAAGCTCGAGATCAGAGAAATATACATGGGGCTGGTATTCTTCTACCGGGGAGAGACAGAATCTATCCCCTTCATTCAGGATACAAGAGGACTGGAATATGATATTACCAGCACAATTAAGAAGATAACGGACATCGGGAGAAAGAGTGTCGGCTTCTTCAAGTCAGAGGAGGAAATGCCTCCGGTAATGCCGGGCAGGCAGCAGCCTCAGACAAGATACGAAAGATTTACGCAGATGATCTCCGATCACTATGACCTTGAGACCATAGATCTGATGTCTCCCGTTGAACCTCATATTAAGACAGTAGTACTGGGAGGAGTCACTGACTCTCTGCATATAGAACAGCTATACAATCTCGATCAGTTCATCATCAGAGGAGGCAAAGCCCTGATCTTTCAGCAAAGGGTAAAGGCAGACCTGCAAAACATCTCTGCCGCTCCGATCAAATCTAATCTCTTTCCTCTTCTGGAACATTACGGGATAAGGATGAGAGAAAATCTGGTAACCGATGCCAATGCCGGTCAGATCCAGGTGCAAAGACAGCAGGGGATCTTCAGTTTCGCTACCCCCGTCAACTACCCCCCCTTCCCGGTAATCAATAATGTCAATAAGGATAATCTCATCACCAAAAATCTCGAGAATATCCAGCTTGTCTTCGTCTCGGAACTTGCCATCCCGGAAGAGCAAGATAACCCGGCAGTTACCCCTCTCTTGAGAACTTCCGATTTTTCAGGAGAGATTTCAGCTCCCTCGTTTGATATCTCATTCGAAAAATACATGCAGCAGCGGGATTTGCGCCGTATCTTAACTGCACCGGCAAAAACTGTCGGAGCCCTCTATGAGGGAGTCTTTGAAAGCTTTTATCTCGATATGTTCCCTGAGGAGACCGATCCTCTGTCCGAAGATTTCCATTACCGGACAACTGATGCCGGAATCATTCTGGTCGCTGATTCCGATTTCATCAAAGACGGTGCCGGTGCCGGCGCTAATGCCAATATGGACTTCGTTCTCAACTCCATCGACTATCTGATGGGAGACACCGCTCTGATCGAGATCAGAGCGAGAGAGACTGTTTTCAGACCCTTAAGAGAACTGAGCAGTACTCACCGCAAATTTGTCCGCTGGACAAATATCCTGCTCCCCTCCTTTCTGCTGCTGGTATTCGGATTGGTCTATTACCGCAAACAGATCCGGAAAAGAAAACTGATCAGAAAGATCTATGAGCAGGAATGATGAAAGCGAATCATCAAGTAAGAAATTAAGAATAACGAAGAGAGAAACTGAATTGAAGGAGTATAGAAATCATGAGTAAGAATAATAGAATCCTTATCCTGCTGCTGGCAGTTCTCACAGCCCTGTTTTTTATTGTCAGGCATTCAACGGATCACACAGAGAAACGGGCCCGGCTGTTTGATTTCAACCATAATGATTTAACTGCCGTCGAGATGATAACGGCAAGAGATACTCTCAGGATCTCCCGTCAGGATTTTACCTGGGTCATTGAATATCCTTTCTATTTCGATGTTAACCAGTCACGCCTGGATAGTTTCTTCGACCAGGTTCTGCCGGTAGAAAAATCCAGTATTCCGGTGGCTTTTTCCGAGGACTCTTTCCCGAAATATCAGGTAACCGAAGAGAATGGAACTGTTCTAAACCTCTACGATACCAATGACCGGCTTATTGACTCTGTTATTATCGGGAGGAGCGGTCGCTTTGCCTATGCCCGCCGCCCTGAGATTAATGAGGTCTATCAACTGACTGAAAACATCTCTTTCACGGTCAATCCCGGGTTAAATCAGTGGCGCTCTAATATCATCGTCTCAATTCCCCGAAGTCAGATAAAAAGCTTAGAAGTAAAATATGAACTAAATAATTACACCCTGACTGCCACCGACACCCTCTGGCTTTTTACCGACAACGAAAACAGCTTCTCAGTCGCAGAGAATACTAATGCCATGAGCAGATTATTGTCAAAGATCGAAAGAATGAACTCTTTCGCCTTCAAGGATTTTGCCTCCGAAGAATACGAGAATCTGCTGCAAGATCCTCAGCTTATTCTTAATATAAGGACATTTGACGACTCTGTTCTCTCCCTGGCTTTCGCCTATCTCGAGGATGAGGAAAACTTCATCGTCCGGAGAGATGAGATGATCGACCATCTCTTTGTCATTGATCCCGAAACAGTTGACCTCTTTACCAAAGACCCGCAGCATTTCCGGTGAGCTATTATAAGATCGTGACCCAGGAGACTGTTCTTTTGGCTGGCAGGCGGATTTAGAAAAACAGTCTCTAACCCGGTTACCTGCTGTTTGATTATTGATTTCTTGACAAAATGAAGAGAGGGAGTTGTTTATCAGTTTATGAAATTACTTGAACTTTTACGAAAAAAAACAGTGTTCTTGCTTGCTTTGACCGGCATGGTTTTCTTCCTAAGCAGAGCCTTTTCTCTGGTTGACTCACCCCAGCTTGCCAGACTCCATTATGACGGTGGAGGAGACTGGTATAACGACCCCGACGCTCTCCCCAATCTGGTCAGCTTTGTAAATGCAGAACTTAAAACAAACTTCTCTCCGGTCCAGGCAGTAGTCAGACTCTCGGAAGCGAGTCTTTTCGATTTCCCCTTCCTCTACCTGACCGGTCACGGCAATATAAGTTTCTCCGAACGGGACATCCGCAATCTGAGAGACTATCTGCTGAAGGGGGGATTCCTCTATGCTGATGATGATTACGGGATGGATGAAGCTTTCCGGCGGGAAATCAGAAAGGTCTTTCCCGACAGGGAAATGACTGAGTTGCCGGCAGATCATCCGCTCTTTCATTGCTATTTCCCCTTTCCCCGGGGCATTCCCAAGATACACGAACACGACGGAAAGAGACCTCAGGCTTTCGGGATTTTCGATGATACAGGGAGATTGCTGGTCTTATATACCTATGAAACCAATGTCAGCGACGGCTGGTCCGATGCCCATGACAACCCTCCGGATGTAGCCGAAGAAGCCTTCCGGATGGGAACGAACTTGCTTTACTTCCTTTTTACTCACTGAGCCGGGAGTAAATCTTGCGAGTCTATATAGTCTCTGACTTTCATCTCTCTTTTTCAGCGAAAAATCCTGCCGAAGAAAAGAGGAACAGCGATGTCACCGCCTTTCTCGGAACTCTTGCCGGAAAAGCCGATATCCTGATCTTAGCCGGAGATATCTTCGACCTCTGGTACGACTGGCAGAACACCATTATCAAAGGCTACTTTCCGGTTCTGAAAAAACTTGCCGATCTCTCTGAAAGCGGTTGCCGTTTGATCTTCATTGCCGGTAATCACGATTTCTGGTTCGGTAATTTCCTCACCTCATATCTGAACTGTGAGATTTATCCCGAACACTTTTCCGAAGTGATCGACAACAAGCGGGTCTTTATCGCCCACGGAGATGAACATACAGCCAACGATATCCGCTATCATATCTTCCGCTCAGTACTCCGGCACCCCATTGTCCGCTTCCTCTTTGCCTCTCTCCACCCTGAAATTGCTCTCCGCCTGGGAAGACTGATCTCCCGGACAAGCAGGAAAACGAGCCCGGAGCAGAAAAGAAAGAACCCTTCTAACCGCTCTTCCGGTCTTGACCGGGCTGCCCGAGAACTTGCCGGCTCTCACGACCTGATTGTTTTCGGACATTCCCATAAACCGGTCAAGATGCCGTTCGGCAATGCACTCTATGTCAACACCGGAGACTGGTTAACTCACAGATCTTACCTGCTGATGAATGATGGAGAGGTTGAACTCCTTTATTATCAGGACTGATAAGTAATTCCGTTTTCCGGTCGGATAAAACTAACATCTTGGCTTGACTAATTCCTTATCCTGAAATATTTTGCCTCTGAGAGTCAAGAAACTTTACCTGACAATTTTTACCTGATCATTCATGATAGTGATCATGAAAAAAATACTGACAAAGAAATAAATCTTGGAGGAAAAATGACAAAAGCCGATATCGTTAAAATCATATCACAAAAAACAGGATCTTTGCGCGAAGAGACCGCAGATATAGTCGATGCCTTTCTCGAAACGGTCAAAGAGAGCATCATAGATGGACATCACATAGAGATCAGAGGCTTCGGTACAATGAAGACGAAAGAGAGAAAAGAAACCGTCGCCAGAAACCCCAGAACGGGAGAAAAGGTCAAGATCCCGGCCAGAAAAGTTCCGACCTTCAAATTCTCTCAGGATTTCAAGGAAGCAGTAAACAAAAAATAGTTAGTATTCGCCTCTACCCCGGTTTAGAAATTAATTCTGAGAGCAAAACCCTGTCTCAGATACGCTGACTAAGCAATTAAACCCAAGGAGGTCTGATGAAACCGTTGCTTTCTAAAAAAACAGGCAGCTTTCCGGCAGTAAATAGCATTCTTTTCCTCCTCTTTTGCCTGCCGGCTGCTCTCTTCTGCCTGAGCGATGAGGAGCGTAATATACCGGGAATCTCTCCCGCCATTACCATAAAACTACCCGCCCCTGCTCTGGATAGTGATTTCTCAGTCGAAAAAGCTCTGGAAAGCAGACGCTCGGTCAGAAGATTCAAAGACGAGTCTGTCACTATTCAGGATGTCGGTCAGATTCTCTGGTCAGCTCAGGGCATTACTCATCAAGAGCGGGGATACCGTACTTCTCCCTCTGCCGGAGCCACTTTCCCCCTGGAGATCTATCTTGCTGCCGGGAAGGTGGAAGGCTTGGCACCCGGTCTCTATCATTATGTGCCCGCAGATCATCATCTGGTAAAGATAGGGTCTGAGGATCTCAGGGCAGAGCTGTCCGCTGCCGCTCTCCGTCAGACCTCTGTCAGGGACGGAGCTTTCGTGGTGATTATTGCAGCCCGATTTGAACGAACTACCGGCAGATACGGAGAACGGGGAATTAAATATGTCCACATGGAAGTCGGTCATGCCGGGCAGAATATCCATCTTCAGGCTGAGTCACTCGGATTGGGGACGGTAGTTATCGGAGCCTTTAACGACGAGGAGATGCAGAAAGTGCTTGATCTTCCTTCGGGTCTTGTCCCGCTTTACCTCATGCCCCTGGGAAGATACTGATAATCATATATATCGAACTCCTCTTAACCTATAAAGATAAACTCAAAAACAAGGAAGTTATCATGAAGATTTTCGCTTCTCTCCTGGCAATAACTCTCCTCTTGAGCACTCTTCCTGCTCCCGAGACCCGGCAGCGGGAAAGAGAGGAAATGGTCAGACGGCAGATAGAGGCACGCGGAGTAAGCGACCCGGCAACTTTGCAAGCCATGAGAAACGTACCCCGCCATCTCTTCCTGCCGCCGGAACGCAGCAGACAGGCTTATACCGATTCACCCGTTCCTATCGGACAGGGTCAGACCATCTCCCAGCCATATATCGTAGCCTACATGACCGAAATAGTCCGGCCGGACAGGGAGCATCGTGTCCTGGAGATAGGTACCGGTTCCGGTTATCAGGCAGCCGTTTTAGCCGAAATTGTCTCGGAAGTTTATACGATAGAGATTATCCCCGAACTCGCCCACTCCGGGGAAAAGGTGTTAGGGGAACTCGCTTATCAGAATGTTAAGGTAAAAGCGGGGGACGGTTATTACGGCTGGGAAGAATATGCCCCTTTTGATGCTATCGTGGTCACCGCAGCCGCCGAACATATCCCGCCACCCCTGATCGAGCAGCTCAAAGAGGGGGGAAGGATGATCATCCCTGTCGGTTCTCCCTTCATGACCCAGAACCTGATGCTGGTCGAAAAACAGAACGGCAGAATAACCACAACCTCTCTCATGCCGGTGAGATTCGTTCCCTTCACCCGTCAGAAAGACTAAGGGCTTAACAGAAATCCTTAACCATTCTGATGAGAAAGCTTCTTATACGAAGGAATATTTTTCTAAGCAGGAAGCAGCCGGATGTGTTTTTCTTCCGGCAGGAGAACAGCAGACCGGATTAGCACCCGTATTACTTAAAGCATGAAGAACTATCTCCCAATCTTTCTCGTATCACTGGCTATAATTGCCTATCAGCTTCTCCTGATCCAGGTTCTTTCTCTCGTTCAATGGTACCATTTTGCCTACATGATAATCTCTATAGCCCTGCTCGGCTTCGGAGCAAGCGGGACTCTCCTCTCAGTTTTAAGAAGACCGGCAATCCGGCATGCCCGCGCGCTCTCCCCTCTTTTTCTCTGGTGCTGCGGCTTACTGATGATGATTTCCCTCAGATTGAGCCAGACCTCTTATCTCGCTTTCGATTCCTATCTCGTTTTTCAGGATACTGCACATCTGCTGAGACTCATTGCCGTCTATCTGCTTTTCCTTCTCCCCTTTCTGAGCGGTGCCCTCTATCTTGGTCTCCGCTTCCGGTTAGAACCGGAAAACATCGGCAAACTCTATTTCTTTAATCTGACCGGTTCGGCAGCCGGCGGACTCTTAGCTATCTTTCTCCTCCGTTATCTTGCAGCTCAGCAGGCTATTGCCTTCATTGCCCTCTTCCCCCTCGCAGCAGCAGCCCTGACCGCTGTCCGGAAAATTAAAACCGCTTCGGTTCTTCCCCTAAGATGGCTGATAATTATCACTGCAACCCTGGTCATTGCCATAATGGGTATCATCACCCCTCACCGCCTCTATCTCTCGGAATACAAAAGCCTGAGCAAAGTCCTGAACCTTCCCGAAACCTCAATCATTGCAGAAAAGACAAGCCCCTACGGTCTCCTTCAAGGGGTCTCTTCCCCCTATCTCCGTTATGCCCCGGGACTCTCCCTCCATTACAGAGGAGAGATCCCTTTCGAGACTGTCATCTTCAATAACGGGGAGTTTACCGGACCGCTCTTCCCTCCCCAGGAAGAGCTTTCCGATCACTTCTACGACTATTCCACCCTCTCCCTCCCCTTCCGCCTTGCTTCCTTGCAACATGCCCTGATCCTCGATTCCGGAAGCGGAGATCTGGCTTCTTATGCCCTGCACCGGAAATTTCCTAAGATTACCACAGTCACAGGCAATCCTGCTCTCGTTGCTTTCATTAAAGAGGATCTGAGAGCCAAGGCACACTCTTCTGTCTATGACGACCCTGCTCTCCGTGTTGTTTCCCAGGAACCTTACTCTTTCCTCCTGACCGATAAAAACAGTTATAATCTGATCTCCCTCCCTCTGACCGACGCTTTCGGCGGCTCTGCCGGTATCTTCGCAATGAATGAGACCTATCTCCTGACCGATGAAGGTTTCCAGCAGATGTGGAACAGACTCTCCTCGGACGGTATTATCACCATCTCTACCTGGATAGACTATCCTCTCCGCTACCCTCTGAAAACACTCGCTGCCCTGACCGGGCTGCTGGAAAACAACGGGATATCCGACCCCGAAAGCCATATCACAGCCATCCGCAACTGGTCTCTGCTAACCTTCGTACTCAGGAAAAGCCCTCTCAGCGAAGCCGATATCTCCCTCACCCGCTCTTTCGCAGCTGAGATGGGATTCGATCTGCTGCTCCTTCCCGGACTCCGGGAAGAGGAGAGAACAAAGTTCAACGTCCTGAGCGACGATTCCCTCTTCCGTTTTTCAGATAAGATCATCAGCTCCGGAAGAAGCGAACTGTTTCATAAGTACCCTTTCAATATTGAGCCGGCAACTGAAGACAGACCCTATTTCTTTCAGTTTCTCAAGCTCACCTCGATCCCGGAACTGCTGCAAGATTTCGGCATCCGGGAACTCCCTTTCCTGGAACTGGGCTATCTTCTTGTTATCTTCACCTTCTTTCAGATAGTCATTCTGACAGCTCTCCTGATAATCCTCCCTCTCCTCATCAAAAGATGGAGTTCACCCGGCAAGCTCCGGACTTTCTTCTATTTCAGCTTTCTCGGACTCGGATTCATGATGCTGGAGATCGTTCTCATCCAGAGATTCATCTTCTATCTCGGTACCCCTCTCTATTCTACCGCTGCCGTAATCTCCGCAGTGCTCCTCTTTTCCGGGATCGGCAGCAATTTCTCCTCCCGCCTTTCCGGAGAGAGAAAACATTTCTCCCTTATCCTCGCAGCTATCGTTGTTCTTATCTTTATCTATTCCCTTATTCTCAGCCCCCTGCTCCACGCCACTCTCCACCTGAACCTCCTGCTCAGAATACTGCTGACCATCATCTTCCTCGCCCCTTTAGCCTTCCTTCTCGGCTTCCCCTTCCCTCTCGGGATCAGAACCCTTGCCCAAAAAGATCGCAGCGATAACATCACCTGGGCTTGGGGGATCAACGGCTCCTTCTCCGTCGTCAGTACCGTTCTGGCAACTATCATAGCAGTCGAATACGGCTTCACCATCGTCATGTTCATTGCTGCCGGATGCTATTTTGCTGCTATTTTCAGCAATCTTCTCCTTCGGGAAAAGTAGAATGTTGACAGAATATCATCTCCCTGCTTTGCTTACTCCGGTTTTCCTCTCCGGTCCTGATAAGCTTCCGTAAGCAGGGCAGCAGTCATTGATCCGGAGAAGTATTCCCGGGAGAAGATATGAGTTCCGCAATGAATAAGGTGAAACTGCTGTTCAGCATCGTTATCTTTCTGATATGTATTCCGCTTGCTCCATCTCCCCCTCATCCCGGGAATGACGACCTTTATCTGATCGTCCGCAAAGACCACAGACCCCTCCTTCCCCTGCCCGAATGGGGTGAAATAATATTTGCTGCAGATAACAAAGCTCTGGTCAGAAGCGAACAGCCACCCTACATCGCTGACTACCCTGCCGGTTACCACATCCTCAAAATATCAGAAGAACAGGAAAAACAGCTCCGGGGAGAGATCGAGGGCGAAACCGGATTCCTCAATTATGAACCTGCTGTCCTGAATACTCCCGTCGTTTCTGCCCTGATCTCTTCCCTGCAGGTTTCCGGTCTGGAGAACTACATATCTCACCTGGAAAACTACCGGACCAGATTCTTCCTGCATCCGAACCGTTATCAGATAACCTCCTGGCTGACCGGGGAGTTTCATTCCTACGGCTTCACGGAAGTAACGGTTGACTCCTTTTACATCGATGAATACAACTGGGGAAACTTTCCCCCGGTCTGGCAGTCAAATGTCATTGCCCGCCTCGAGGGAACAACCTACCCGGATCATTATATCCTGATCGGAGGACATTACGATTCCATCATCTCCCCTCAGTTCGGAGACCCGATGGAAACGGCACCCGGAGCTGACGACAATGCGAGCGGTACAGCCGCTCTGCTGGAAATAGCCGGAATTCTCAGGGAGAACAATTATCAGCCGAAAAAATCGCTCCTTTTCGTGCCCTTCGGTGCCGAAGAGATAGGGCTTATGGGGAGCCGCTACTACAGCCGCAAACTAAGGAATGAAGGGTATGAGCTGGAACTCATGCTCAATAATGATATGATAGCCTATACTCCGCCGGATAATGACGACTGGAAGGTGAAGATCTTCCCCTACGGCGGCTACACCTATCTGGCGTTATTAGCGGCAAATATCTTTGAAGAATATACTCTCGTCGAACCGGAGATCAGGCAATACAATAACCCGGCATCGGACAGTTATCCTTTCTATGAGCAGGGATATCCCTCTCTCTTTTTTCACGAGTATAATTTCAGCCCTTATTACCACAGACCGGAAGACCTGCTGAGCAACTGCGATGTTGCTTATGCCCTGGAGATCACCAAAGCTTCCCTCCTGACCATGCTCTATTTTGACAATATCCCGGTAAAGGTAACCGGTATCAGTTTTACCGATGCCGGAGACGGAAGAGAGGTTATTGCCGGCTGGAATTATCCCGTCCCGTCAGAGATCAGTCACTACAATATCTATCTCGGCAACTCCTCCGGCGAATACCCCGAAGTTTTCTCTACTACTGAGCAGGAGTTCAGTCTCAGCGGTCTGCAAGAGGGACAAGAATACTTTGCCGGTATCTCGGCAGTTGACCTCAACGGTCAGGAAGGGGTAATAACCGAAATGACCTTTATCCCCTCCTCCCTGCCCCAAACTCCGGCAAATTTCTCCGTCTCTTCCTTTAGAGACCACGTGATCCTCTCCTGGACCGGAAATACCGAACTGGATCTGGCTGGATACAATATCTACCGTTCAAGCCACTCCCCAGCCTCTCTTCCCGAACTTTATCTCGAAAACTATCCCGATACCCTCTTTGCCGATTACGATCTGGAGAACTTCGAATACTATTATTATACGGTTACTGCCCTTGATCTCCAGGGAAATGAGAGCGAACCGGCAGAGATGATAAAAACCCGGCTCTTTTCGCTTTGCCGGGGAATCCTGCTCCTCAATGCCGCCCCCGGAGGGGACGGAAGCTTTCTCATGCCGGAAAAAGAAACCCTTTTCCGCTACTATGACTTCCTCCTTGGCGGTTTCCGTTTCAACTATCTCACTCTGGCTGATGTTTCCGGATTATCCCCGCTCGATATTGCCCCCTATTCCAGTCTCATCCTCTGTAATGACACAATTCTCAGCCCCGTTTATCTTCCCTCTCTAAAGGAAGCCCTGAAAGAATACCTGGACAAGGGGGGTAATCTGCTGCTCTCCGGGTTTAACCCTCTCTCCCTTTTCACTGGCGATATCTCCTATCCGCAGGAGTTCGGACCGGACTCTTTCGTATATCAGTATCTGGGGATCGAATCTGCTTATCATTATACCGGCTCATATTTCCGCTCTGCTCTCCCTGTTTCTCCCGTTTATCCCGGACTGGAAACGGATACCGCAAAGACCCTCCCGGCACTTGACTATCACCTTTTCAATATTGCCGGATTCCATAATACGACTGAAACTGAGGCTGTTTACCTTTATCACTCCGGTTATTCTCCGGATACTCCCGCAGGTGCAATGCAGAACAGCATAACAGGTATAGAACATAAGAACCCCGCCTTCAAAACCGTGACCCTCTCTTTTCCTCTCTATTTCATGAAGGAAGCCGATGTCTCAGCTTTACTGAACCATCTCCTGCCGGAACTCTTCCTCGAAAAACCCTGGGAGATAGAAGCCGAGACCGGAAAGAAGAAAAGGATAGCTCTCCTCCCCAGTTATCCCAACCCCTTCCGCCGGGAGACCGTTATCCCCTTCTACCTGGAAAACGAAGGAAAGGTCAGGATAGAGATCTTCAATATCAAAGGAAAGAAAATCAAAACCCTCTACGATGGTGCTGCTGGTTCCGGCAGGAACAAAATAGTCTGGGACGGCAGAAACAACAATGAACAGCTTTGCCCCACGGGGATCTATCTCCTCAAACTGAGCCAAGGCAATCAGACCGCAACCGGAAAACTCCTCCTCCTGAAATAATCCCCCCCTTTTTTTTGATTATATTCAGTCCCTCCCGCAGGCTTTATGCGTATACAGAACTTCCAGCTCTGGTTTTTACAAGGGCAGAGACGCCCTTGTTACTTTTCTTCTCTGCTGCTCTCCCTCCGGCTTTCCCGTACAACAAGTTGGTAACTTGTTTCCTGCTCCTCTCCCACCGGCTTTTCCCGTACAACAAGTTGGTAACTTGTTTCCTCTTCCCCTCCCTCCGGCTTTCCCCGTACAACAAGTTGGTAACTTGTTCTTTTCCGCAAATTAACAATTTGCGGTACATTCTCTGCTAAGCTTCCGCAGGATTTTTCCCTTCTTCGAAGCTTTGCACCCTATGGTCTTGCTTCTCCTCCCGCTGGGGCATCTGAATATCTTTGCCTGCTTGGGTGGCGGGTGG
>Ga0334890_1000443_pt1 | contig 74250 bp, 61 predicted proteins | sample GraSluR1_MG_3_FD_207220 | JGI IMG/M metagenome (GOLD analysis project Ga0334890, IMG submission 207220) | Sludge microbial communities from methane-producing bioreactor in Wageningen University, Netherlands - Granular Sludge_31_08-R1 | ecosystem: Engineered > Bioreactor > Anaerobic >... | reverse complement strand
CATGGATATTTCATCCCTGGCGGCTTTCTCTCTCAGTTCGTACAGCCTGCGCTCTTTTTTATTCTTTAAGAAGATTTGTTCAATAGTCATGGCTTTGCGGACACCAGGGTTGGTCATAGCTATCTCCTCCATTTCTTTTCCTTCCAGGTTATTGAAATACATCAGCCATTCTTCAAGCGCATCTTGGGGCCTGCGTTTGAGTTTGGTGATTTTGGGCAGCTCCAGGAAATGGATTTCCAGGTCCTCGTTGAGCAATTCCCCGGTTTCGTCTTCCCGGAGCCGGAAGGTGTGATGGTACTTCTTTTGAGCCTTGAACCAATTAAATCCCAGAATGTTGATGGTGATGGTTTTTCTGAGATAGATAAAGTTTTCTCCTCTGGACAGTTGCCCATAGTAAAGCCAGGCCCAGTAGAAGAGGGTACGCTTGTCGATGTTGTACTGGTTGTTAATCAATGATATTATATCAAATTCTCTGCTTGTCCGGAATCTTCTGTTTTCAGAAACATAAGGCGGCGTGTAAACGTTACAATAAAACAATGAATCCACTAAAAAAGAAAATCCTTCCGGAAAATGTCCGGTACAGCTTCATCCCCCTCCCGGGATAACAAATAATATACGGAAGGTTTTTGAGGTTGTACGGCTGGATTTCCATATATAGGTTATTTAAGCTATCCGAAAAACAATTACTATACACCGGTTCATGTTTTTGGTAGGCTATAATAAAGGAAATAAATACGAGCATTAAGAGATGGAATACCTGAGCTTGAGATGAAGAAATCAATCATTAACCTGAGCAGCTGGATTTTTTGGATATTCTGTTGGAAGGCCCTTAAGCGAGGATCAAGATTGATAGGATTGTAGGGGAAGGCTGATTAATGCATGGTATAGGCAGAGTGCTTGAAAATTCATTTCTATATGCATTTAGCTCATTACTAACAAAGGCAATTGGGTTTCTTCTATTACCGGTTTATACCACATTTTTAACACCGGAAGATTACGGCATTACGAATCTGGTAAATAGCTTTACCGGAGTTGCCATATTTATTGTAGCATTTTCATTATATTCGGCAATTATCCGGTTTTATGTTGATTATAAAGATAATCGCGAAAAGCTGAAAAGATTTTATGGTACATTAGTGACATTTATTACGTTGTCTGGCAGTATTTTTGTTTCTTTCATGGTTTTACTTAGAGGTTTTTTAATTGCGTGGTTTTTTGAAGGAATAGCGTTCTATCCTGTTGTTGTAATTGCCTTACTGGGTTTAACGTTTGCATGTTTGCATACGGTTCATCAAAGCATATTGAGGGGGATGCAGGCAGGTAAGAAACTGACTGCCATTAATCTTATTGTATTCACTCTTAGTGTGGTATTTACTTTGGTTTTTATTGGCATATTTAAAATGGGGGCAGTTGGTGTTTTACTGTCGTCCCTTCTTATAAATGTTCTTTATGTCGCATATATGGTATGCGATCTGAAAAATAACGATCTTATCACATTTTGTATTGATAAGACAATCTTAAAAGAAGCATTAAGATATTCTATTCCCATTATGCCGCATAATTTGTCCACTCATATTGCCAGCTTTGCGTCCAGGGTTTTTATTAATAGAAGCGCTTCATTGGCCACAGTAGGTTTATATAGCGTGGCAATGCAATTTGGGACTATAATCGACATGATCCAATCTTCCGTTAACCAGGCCTTTGCCCCCTGGTTTTTCGATGTAATGAGCCGGGGAGGCAACGCCGGAAAACGGGAGGCAGTTGTTCTATCTAGATTCCTGCTGATAGGGTATTCCCTTATATATATGGGAATTGGTCTTTTTTCCCCAGAAGTATTGATGATTATGACCACTGAGCGTTATCACCTGGCCTGGACAGTAATCCCTATATTAGTTGTCGCTTTTTCAGTTAAGTCAATTTATTACTTTTATGTCAATGTGTTATTTTATTACAAACAAGCGGCCAATAAGGTTTTTATTTCAACGATAACTGGAAGCTTTGCGGACGTTATTTTGGCCTCGATCCTTGTTAAGATATTGGGAATGTATGGGGCAGCGATAGCTTTTTTGGTTGCAAAAGTGATTGTTGTATCAATTGTAGTGGCGATGAGTAAATTATACGAGGATGTAGGCTACAGGGTTACTGATATGTTGAAAATAATAATCCCCAGCCTGATGTTTATGGGGGTGGGACTGTATTTTAGTTATACTATATATCTTACTGCATTCAGTTGGCTTAATTTACTATACAAAGCAGGTGTTCTGTTTGCTTACCTGGCATTTATTTATTTTACTAATAGAAATGGAATCGATGAATTAATTAAGTCGGGAAAATTTCAGGAATTTTTAAAAAAGAAACGTATCATTGGAATAGGCCGAGCTTAAAGAATAAAATGGATATCCAGTGGTCTGTTAACAATAATTCTGTGGTTCTTACCGGTAAAGCCGCAGCCGATAATTCCGGGTATATAATGCCCCGCCAGTATAGCGTTCACCCGTAACAGAATGTGAGCATCACATAGAATGGGAAGATTAGCAGGCAGAAACGGTTGCCATTACAAAAATCGACACCATTAAATGTTGCCAAATAATAGAAGGTAGGTTTTGGCAGATGAGTATTAGGCTTAAGTATGCCCGGCAGACATTTAGATTGATTTTGGCTTTTTTGCTAACGAAAACATTTTGCAGGCATCTCTTCAATAAGGAGATATGGTTAATAGGGGAAAAGAAAACCGAAGCCAGGGACAATGCTTACCATTTTTTTAAGTATGTTAGGGAAAATCACCCCGAAATAAATGCTTATTTTGTTATAACCAGGGATTCTTCCGATTTGAGCAAGGTAGAAAGATATGGCAATATTATATATCACAACACAATAAAACATTATGTTTATTTTTTATCCGCTAAAAATAATATTAATTCACAACTTCCGCATAGTATGTTCCCAGTTTGGTCTTCATTAATAAGGCGAATTCCTTTCTTGCTGAATAAAAAACAAAATTCTGTATTTCTTAAGCATGGGATAATATATACAAAGATGAGCCCCAGGGATTTGGACTATAAAGAATCCGGGTTGGCCATTATATCGTGTTCAGCCGAAAGAGAGAAAAATTTTATCTGGAAGACTTATGGTTATCCTGAAAATAATATACAGTTATTGGGTTTGTGTAGATTTGATAATTTGCACAACATTGATTCTAATATCAAAAGACAGATATTGGTAATGCCCACTTATCGCAGTTGGTTAGTAGCTTCTGATAGAACAAAGAGGGCCAGTACCATGGAAATGCAACGTTTTGCCAACAGCAGATTTTGCCAGACCTATTTATGCTTTTTGAATAACGAAATTCTGCACCAGTTACTTGAGTTGTATAATTATAAAATGGTGTTTTATCCGCACTATTCGTTTCAAAGTTATATAGATCTTTTTAAAGAGATGGTCATCAATAGTAGAATTACAATAGCGGACAGATTTCATTATGATGTCCAAGAGCTTCTTATCAGCAGTGCGATAATGATTACTGATTATTCCAGTGTGTTTTTCGACTTTGCCTACATGAAAAAACCTGAGATATTCTTTCAATTTGATGAAGAAGAATTTCAGGAAAAGCATTATCTTAAAAAGGGTTATTTTAGCTATAAAAATGATGGATTCGGATCAGTGGTCAGGAATATTGACAAATTATTAAAAGAACTTGAAAGAGTTATGTTGAATGACGCTAAGATAGAAGATAAATATCTAAAACGAGTTGAAGAATTCTTTACAGTGCATGATACCAACAATTGCAAAAGAACATTTAATGCCATAAGTAATTTGAAGTGATCTGTCCAGATAAATGAATCCGTGTTGCCGGCCTTTTTCCCTCTGACCCGGACCGTAGTTTTACTTATATTGGGGTCTGTTTCCAAATTGACGGATGCGGTACTTGTTTGGCTAAGACTCATAAGTACCGCAAACCATGATAAGATAAGATGCAATCAGTTCATTGCTGAGTCAGCAAAAAAACCACAGAGGTTTTTTAATCTATCCAAAAAACAATCACTATACACCGGTTCATGTTTTGGTAGGCTATAATAAAGAAAATAAATACGAGCATTAAGGATGGGAACACCTGAGCTTGAAATGAAGAAATCAATCATTAGTAAAAGTAAACTGCTGCGGAAGCTATTAAATTGCTTGTTTCGTGATCCCCTTAAGGTTGCGAGAAAAATTGTATTAATTTTAGGGCAAAAGCCTGGTTTATGTGTGCTTGTGCCTTCGAAATATTTTATTGGTTTGGAATACAGAGAGGTATTGGGAAAGAAGCTTAACTTGAACAATCCTCAAAGCTTTAACGAAAAGATACAATGGCTTAAGGTTTACTGCCACCGTCCTTTTTTTACCCAATTGGTGGACAAGTATGAGGTGCGAAAATATATTGAAGGGGTAATAGGGGCGGAATATTTGGTGCCCCTGTTGGGTGTCTATAATAATTTTGCTGATATCAATTTTGCTGTTTTGCCTGATCAATTTGTTTTAAAACCGAATCATACCTCGGGGAATGTATTCATATGTGATGATAAATCCAAACTGGATCTGGCAGAATTAGAGAGGAAAACAAATATGTGGTTAAAACGGAGGTACTTTTGGGTTCACCGGGAAACCCCCTACAAAAATATAAAACCCAAAATTATTTGCGAAAAATATATGGTGGATGAGTCCGGTACGGAGTTAAAGGATTATAAATTTATGTGTTTTAACGGCGAACCAAGAATAATTCAAGTGATGAGCCAAAGAAAGAACAACCAATATTTAGTCAATCATTTTGATTTAGAGTGGAACGAAATTAATATGCCGAGGAAAACTATAAAAGCAAATTCAAGAGCACCCGTAAAGCCTGATAGATTAAGTGAAATGATTGAGATAAGCAAAATATTAAGCAAGGGTATACCCTTTGTGCGGATAGATTTATATGAAACTGCAACGGGGGTTTATTTTGGTGAAATCACCTTTTACCCTGTAAGTGGTTTTATGGATTTTGCGGATCACCAAACGGATTATTTGCTGGGTAGTTGGATTAAACTGCCGCAATAAATAAGAGGTATTTTTAAGGGATAGGTGATTTAAGTGTATAATCCGGAAGGCTATGATTGTGATTAAGGTTGCTATAATGGTTCCTTCCCTTATGACGGGGGGGGCGGAAAATATGGCGGCACAGCTGGCGGCCCATATAAGCAGGGATAAGTTCTGTGTTGAGCTGCTTGTGCTGGATCCGCACCGGGCAACGGTTATAAGCGAAACGGTTGAGCAGGCCGGAGTTAAAGTGGTTTATTTCAATAAGAAAGCCGGCTTTAGTTCTGGCGCCCTCTACAGGATATTCAGGCACTTGGATAAGTTTAAACCCAACGTAATTCATACCCATTTGGGCGCATGTTTGTATGCAATGCCGTGGGCGGTATTGAATGGCGTTAAAATCATTCACACGATACACAGCCGGCCAGGATACGAGCTTAAGCATGCCGTAAGGAAAGTACTTGGACTTTTATATAAAAGAAACATTGCGATTCCGGTAGCTATTTCGGACATTATGGCTAAAGAGGTCATGGAGTATTATGGGCTACCGGCGGGCTGGGTGGAAACCATCTATAATCCCGTTGATATATTTAGATACTCACGCCTGACCGTGAGAAGGGCGAACCCCGGCGGGATTGTATTTGTTAATGTTGCCAGGTTTGTGCCCGGGAAAAATCAAATGGGGCTGATTGAGGCCTTCAATTGCGCTCGCGGGGAAATTCCCCAGGCCAGGCTGATACTAGTGGGGGATGGGGCGCTAAAAGACAGAGTTGAAGCCAGGGTAAAGCAGCTGGGATTGGACAGCGCGGTGGATTTTACGGGTGAAGCCTCCGACGTTCCCCAAAGGCTTGCCGGAGCCGACATATTCGTTTTGCCTTCGGAGCACGAGGGATTGCCGATGACCATACTGGAGGCCATGGCCGCCGGCCTGCCGGTTATTGCAACGGCAGTGGGCGGTGTGCCTGATATAGTAAGGGATAATGGGATACTTATAAATAAGGGAGATATTGGCGGACTGGCAGGGGCTATGATAAAGCTGGCGAAGGATGAGGAATCCCGCCGGACGATGGGTGAATGCGCGCGTACGAGGGCTCAGAAATATAACATTACAGGGGTTGCGTCACAGTATGAAAGATTGTACAGGCGGTGCGGGGGAAGTTAAGGTAAAAAGAATCATGTTTGTTATCCCTTCCCTTTGTGCCGGGGGTGCGGAACGGGTAGTAAGCGAACTGGCAAACGAGTTTTCTAATATCGGCCTGGATGTTGGTATACTTCTTGTTTCTAAAGATGCCGTCGTTTATGATCTTAATCCGGCTATAAAACTAATTTCCCTGGAAGAAGGGATGAAGGGGCATAAATGGGTAGCCAGTATGTTTAAAAGGTGCGTGTTGATTAGGGGCGGTGTTAAGCGGTTCAACCCGGACCTGGTGCTTTCGTTTTTATCCGTAATAAATATATACACGTGTGCTTCATTGTTGTTTAGCCGGTACAAATTAATTGTAAGCGTGAGAAATGACCCCGGAAAGGACCCACCCGACCCGATAAAGAGAAGGATAAGGGATTTTGTTTACAGGTACGCGGATGGATATGTGTTTCAGACGGGATTGGCCCGGGGATATTTTCCCACAGAGATCAGGGAGAAATCCGCGATTATTCCAAACCCGCTGAAAAATGACCTGCCGGGCCCGTATAACGGGGAACGGGAAAAAAGGATTGTTGCCGTGGGGCGGCTCGAAGGACAAAAGAATTATCCGTTGCTGCTAAAAGCCTATGCGTTATTAAGAAACGAACACCCGGATTATATTTTGGATATTTTCGGAGAGGGAAGTCAAAGAGCCTGCTTGGAATCGCTGACGAGGGAATTAGGTGTGGAAAAATGGGTAAATTTCAGAGGTGTCGTCAGTAATGTTCACGATTTAATGGAAAAAGCATCACTTTATGTTTTGACTTCGGACTACGAAGGTATGCCGAATGCTTTAATGGAGGCCATGGCAATGGGGCTGCCGTGCATTGCATCTCGCTGTCCGTGCGGAGGGCCGGCGATGCTTATAAACCACGGCGAGAACGGGTTATTGTTTGAAGTGGGGGATAAAAACGGTCTTTTGCTGAATATGAAAAAGGTGCTTAAAGATGGGGATTTAGCCGGGAAACTTTCAGCCAATGCTGTGAAAATTAAAAGTACATATCGACTGGCGGATATTGCCCGGCGCTGGCTGGCCTTTGCTGAAACAGTTGTCAGCAGGGAATAGAATAAAAAAATGCCGGGAGTGGAAGCCATACCGATCCTCATTTTACCAACTATGAACCTTAAATTAAGAGAGGCATATAAAAATATTCTCATAATCTGAGCAGCTGGTTTTTGGATGTTCCGGCTGGAAAGCCCGGGAGCGAGGATCAAGATTGCATGATACTAATAATTGCAAAAAAGAACATTAGATGCCGTAAGTAATTTGAAGTGATCTGTCCAGATAAATGAATCCGTGTTGCCGGCCTTTTTCCCTCTGACCCGGGCCGTAGTTTTGCTTGTATTGGGGTCTGTTTCCACATTGACGGACACGGTACTTGTCTGGCTATGATGCATAAGTACCGTAAACCATGATAAGATAAAACGCAATCAGTTCATAGGTGTTTTGATATTATTGCTGCTTAAACCGGCTTATATCCGGGATATATTGACGACAATGGCGAGGGTGCACAGGAATGAAAGTTTTACACATTTTGCGAAGTTCCCGGCTTTCGGGCGCTGAAAATGTAGTCGCTGATATTTGTATGATGTTTGAGGGTGAGCACGATATGGTTTACTGTTCGCCCGAAGGACCCATACGCGACGCATTGACGGACAGGGGTGTGGAATACCTTCCGTTAAAAAGACTATGCGCCGGCGAAATAAAAAACGTTATCAACTTATTTAAACCGGACATAATACACGCCCATGATGTCTGCGCTTCTGTGCTGGCGGTTTATAATTCCGGCGGAATACCTGTTATATCACATATACATGGAAATAGCGATGATATGCGAAAATTGGGGATAAGACCATTATTATACTTGATTGCTGCAAATAAGGCAAAAAGAGTTATAGTTGTATCCGAAAGTTGTTTGAATGATTATATTTTCAAAAAACAGATTATTGAGAAGACTGTATGCTTGCGGAACATCGTATATACCGCCCGTATTAACATACTCCTTAACAAAGATCCAGTGGATTATAATTTTGATTTTATTTATGTTGGAAGATTAAGCTATCCTAAAAATCCTATAAGGGTTGCTAAAGTAGCATCTGAGGTACTGAAATTATGTCCGGGGGCAACATTTGGCGTAATTGGCGGCGGCGAACTTGAGAAGGAAATGATGGCAGTCTTTCAAGGTGAAGGCGTTGCAGATAGAATCACATTCACAGGTATGTTGCCCTACCCGTATAAAGCGCTGAAACAGGCTAAATGTATGCTGATGTGTTCCCGTTATGAAGGGACACCGGTTGTTGCGCTGGAAGCAGTGACCCTGGGAGTACCTATTGTCGGTACACCGGTCGACGGCCTTAAAGGTATTATTCATAACGGGATTAATGGTTATTCATCCCATGATGATGCGGAGTTGTGTAATTATGTTGTTGAACTGATTAAGAACTCTCAGTTGAGGCGAACACTCTCCCATAATTCCATTAAGATGGCCCAGACCATGAATAATGTAACCAGGTATAAGATATCCCTGCTAGATATTTATAACATGTGAAGATGAAGGCGAAGTAATGAAGGAAATCGGCGGATACTTTGAACTTGATAGGTATAACGGCTCAATCTTTCACGAGGGTGCAGTGGCACTCAATTGTGGCAGAAATTGCCTTGCCTATCTGATTAAAACAAAAAGAATAAAAAAGCTGTATTTGCCGTATTTCTGCTGTGATTCCGTGGCTCAGCCCTGCCGCAAGTATGGTGTGAAAACTGAAAGATACCATATTGGTGCAGATTTCAGACCAGTGTTTGGCAATGTACTGGGCGCTGACGAGTGGCTCTACATTGTCAACTTCTATGGACAGATAAGAAATGATGAAGTCGAAGCATGGCAGAGAGAGTTTAAACGGGTTATTTTCGACAATGCGCAGGCGTATTTCCAGAAACCTGTTCACGGCACAGACACACTCTATACGTGCCGTAAGTTTTTTGGCGTAGCCGATGGAGGGTTCCTTTATACACAGGCCAGGATGGATGGCCTTGAACGTGACGAATCTTTTGATAGAATGCGATTTGTCCTGGGCAGGTATGAAAGAACTGCTAATGAGTTCTATAAAGAATCAGTGGATAATAACAACTTCTTTGCTGATGAGCCTGTAAAATTAATGTCGAAATTGACGATGAATCTGCTGCGGGGGATAGATTACAAGGTGGTAGAACGCCGGAGGAGTGAAAATTTTAAATATATGCATGTAAGGTTGAGGGAAAAAAATAAATTGGACCTGACAATACCGACCGGCGCTTATATGTATCCGCTCTATTGTGAAAACGGCACTTTGATCAGAAAGAAATTGCGGGCACAGAATATCTATATTCCGACTCTCTGGCCAGACGTGATTAATAACTGCAATCCTGAAACGTTGGAATATGAATATGCAGCTAATATTCTACCGCTTCCAGTGGATCAGAGATATGAAATCGGTAATATGGAATACCTGATTAGTTTTTTGGAGAGATACATAAAGGAGCATGTCAAAGCTATAGAAAAAATGTAGTCACCCAATCAGACACCGATTAATTCCGGAGCACGTTCAGAATTCCAGCTATTTTACGTGAACCAGAAGCAATATACTTCACATTCTGCTTTGATTAACGTGGAAGGACTCCTATTCAACGGTTTACAAAAGACGAAAAAAGAAGAATTATTCCTGTAATGCAGGAACAAACACCCGCTCTTGTCGAATTCTTTCCTTTGCATATTTAGCCTGGGACCTAAAACAAGAAAAGGGAATATTATGGTTATGATTACAACAGATAAAACATATGAGGTGAACACCCCTTGTCCCAAATAGCAGTAATCGGCGCCGGCTACGTCGGCCTGGTATCCGGCGCCCTATTATCCGACTTTGGCCACACCGTAACCTGTGTTGACTTAGACCGGGCCAGGATTAGCGCCCTCAAAGAAGGCGTCATCCCCATCTACGAGCCCGGGCTGGATCGCCTGGTCCAGAACAACTACTACTACAAGCGCCTGCACTTTACCGCGGAAATCCGGCTTGCCGTGGAAAACAGCGATATTATCTTTATCGCCGTGGGCACGCCCCCGGCGGAGGACGGCAGCGCGGACTTAAAGTGCGTGCTGGAGGCGGCGGGGGACATTGCCGCCCATATGAACGGCTACAAGGTAATTGTAAACAAGTCCACCGTGCCCGTGGGCGCCGGGCAGAAGGTAAAGGCCGCGGTGCAGTCCGGCCTGGCCCGGCGGGGGGTGGACCATCCCTTTGACGTGGTGTCCAACCCGGAGTTTTTGCGGGAAGGCTCCGCCGTCCACGACTTCATGCACCCCGACCGGGTGGTTATCGGGGCGGAAAGCCAGCGGGCCTTCGGCATCATGAAAGAAGTCTACCGGGTCCTTTACCTCAACGAGACCCCCTTTGTGGAAACCAACCTGGAAACAGCCGAGATGATCAAATACGCCTCCAACGCTTTCCTGGCCATGAAGATCACCTTCATCAACGAAGTAGCCAACGTATGTGAAAAGGTGGGCGCCGATGTACAGCAGGTAGCCAAAGCCATGGGGCGGGACGGGCGCATTTCCCCCAAATTCCTGCACGCCGGCCCCGGCTTCGGCGGCAGCTGTTTTCCCAAAGACACCAGGGCACTGGCCAAAATAGCCCGGGACTGCGGCGAGGTCATATCCCTGGTGGAAGCCACGGTGGCGGCCAACCAGCGCCAGAAGCTTAAAATGGTGGAGAAAATAGCCGGAGCCCTGGGGGACCTCAGGGGCAAAACCCTGGCCATCCTCGGCGTCACCTTCAAGCCCAACACCGACGACCTGCGGGAAGCCCCGTCCTTGGTAATCCTGCCGGAGCTGGTCAGGGCCGGCGCCAGGCTCAAGGTGTACGACCCTGCCGTCCGCAAGGAGGGAAGCTGGCGTTTTGCCGGTATCAAGGAAAGCCTCACCTGGTGCGACAGCGCCCCGGAAGCCCTGGCCGGTACCGACGCCACAGTTATCCTCACCGAGTGGAACGAGTTTCGAAACCTCGACTTTGCCAGTTTTAAGGAAATCGGCGCCGGCGGGTATTTCTTTGATCTGCGCAACATTTATGATAAAAAGAGCATGGAGGAAAAAGGCTTTAAATATTACGGTGTGGGTGTGTGATGATGGAGCTTAAACCGGTTGACAGCAAAAAGACCTATCTGGTGACGGGGGCGGCCGGTTTTATCGGTATGCACGTGGCCCGAAGGCTTTTAAATTTAGGCTGTACCGTTATCGGCCTGGACAACATCAACGACTATTACGACGTGGGTTTGAAGCGCGCCAGGCTTGCCGTCCTGGCCGGGTACGGGCGGTTTACCTTTTACAAGATGGACCTGGCGGAGCAGGCCTGGAACACAGACAAAAACCCCGGATCTGGGCCCGGCGGGATTACTTTTTGCAAGAAGGATCTGGAAGAGCAGGCACGGTACACAGACGAAAACCCCGGGCCCGGGCCTGACGGGTTAGCCTTTTATAAAACGGATCCTGTTGAGCAGGCCCGGAAAACAGGTAAAAGTACTGGGTCCGGCGGGTTTGCCCTTTGCGAAAGGGACCCGGCGGAACAAGGGTCCCCGGGGAATGTGCGGCCGGAGCCGCCTTTGCAAGCCCTGTTTCGCGAACATGCCGTCGATGTGGTTATCCACCTGGCGGCCCAGGCCGGGGTGCGCTACAGCATGGAAAACCCCAGAGCCTATATCGACTCCAACATCGTGGGGTTTTTTAACCTCCTGGAATGCTGCCGGCGTTACCCGGTGCGGCGCCTGCTGTACGCTTCTTCCAGCTCGGTCTACGGGAACAACCAAAAAGTGCCCTTTGCCGTGGACGATTTCGTAGACCACCCGGTGAGCCTTTACGCGGCTACCAAAAAGTCCAATGAGCTGATGGCCTATACCTACAGCCACCTCTACCGTATACCCGCCACGGGCCTGCGCTTTTTCACCGTCTACGGGCCCTTCGGCAGGCCGGATATGGCCTATTTCTCCTTTACCAAAGCGATCCTGGAGGACAGGCCCATTAAGGTATTCAACAACGGCGACATGTACCGGGACTTTACCTACATCGATGATGTTGTCGGCGGCGTCCTGCCGCTTATCGAAAACTCCCCGGCGCTCACCAGTACCGGCGCGCCCCACAAGCTCTATAACATCGGCAACAGCCGGCCGGAAAAGCTCCTGGATTTCATCGCCGCCCTAGAAGACGCCCTGGGCAAAAAGGCGGTTAAGGAGTTCCACCCCATGCAGCCGGGGGACGTGTACCAAACCTATGCGGATGTGTCGGACCTGACCCGGGATGCGGGCTTTACGCCCTCCACGCCCATAAGGGAAGGCATAGGCAAATTTGTGGCCTGGTATAAGGGGTTCTATCAGAAGAACCGGGGGGACTAGCACAAGTACCGGCCACTTCTGTAAAGGCTGCCGCAGTAAGAAAACCGCCCTTGAGGATGGCGTTTTTGGAAATAGATAAGGGTCATTCCAATATTGCAATAAAATCTCCAGGGGAGATTGCTGGAACAGGAGAGTTAAAAAAATCTTTCAGGTTCCTTGTGATGATATAATCAATTTCCAACTTTAAAGCGCAAATGATTTGCAAAGCGTCTTCGTAATCAGAGATATCAAGCTCCAGAGCTTTTTCGCAATCAGTTTCGGTAAAATCAATGATTTGGAAAAGAGAGAAGAGCTTTAAAAGGATTAACTTTGCCTCTTGGGGACTCTGCAGGTGTTTGCGAATTAGATAATATATATCTGTGACACTATTGGCAGTGATAGATGCTGTAATTTTTTCTTTGGCGGCAAAGTAGAATATCTTCTGGGCGTTATCGTTAAAAGGAGGACGGTTAGACAGAGCATCAAGAATTACATTAGTATCAATCAATACGTTCATGGCGGCTTAATCTTTCCTCCCTTGCTTGCTCTAATGTTACATCAGAAGGAAGGACGCCGATTAAGGATTTCACTATAGCCATTTTATCTCCTGTGGCGCTGGTTAACCTGGCTATACGCCTGCCATTTTTAGTAATAATAATATCCTCTTTGTCAGCAAGGTCCAGGTACTTGCCTAAATTTTTTTTTAATTCAGTAGCCGTAACAAACACGGTAAAACCTCCCGCAAGTTTTGGTACTTATATTATAGCAATTATGTACGGAGTTTCAACATAAATCGAACAATGAAATTCAATAAAGTTATACATATTTAGATGTTTTTTGAGAGTTCCACGGTCGGTTATGCCGATACTGCGGGATCATTTCAGGGTTTACGGACCTATATACTCTCATTGGTGAGAAGGCTCAGAATTCGGAGGCAGGCCTGCAGTCGATATGGTAAGTGCAGATTAATGGGAAAGGCTGGGTGCGATGGCGGACTATTTTGTCCATGAAAGCAGCTATGTGGACGACGGCGCGTCCATAGGCTGCGGCACGAAGATATGGCATTTTTGCCACGTCCAGAAAGGGGCGCAGATAGGCGAGAAGTGCTCCTTAGGCCAGAATGTGAATGTGGCGGATAATGTCAAGGTGGGCAATGGAGTGAAAATCCAGAACAATGTTTCCGTATACGAAGGGGTGGAGCTGGAGGATTATGTATTTTGTGGTCCTTCCAGTGTGTTTACCAATGACTTGACGCCGCGAAGCAAGTACCCTAAAGGCAGCGCCGGCTATAAAAAGACGCTGATAAAATACGGAGCTACCATAGGCGCCAACGCTACCATTGTTTGCGGCCACACTGTGGGCAGGTGGGCAATGATTGCCTCTGGCGCCGTGGTGACCGGAGATGTGCCGGACTATGCCTTGATGACGGGGGTCCCGGCTAAACAACGGGGCTGGGTATGTGAATGCGGGATGACTTTGAAGGATGGGGCCGGTTGCAGGGATAACGGGATGACCTTAAAGGGGGGGCTTGAGTGCAATTGCGGCCCGGCTCTGCAAGGTGGGCTAAAATGCATGGACTGCGGCAGGGAATATACGCTGGTTGATGGAAAACTGGAAAAGAAAGCATTGGAGCTAAGCGACATATAGCGTTACCGCGTTCCGGGATATTCTTTGATAAACAGGGTTCGCTGCCGCTGGTTTTTATGAAACTCTGCAACCCCTGGCACAACGGAAGAAATTTTAGCTTAAGGGGGCCGCTGGCTCGCAATTAGAGCGTTAAATCAACGGATTTAACAATACTGATGTTGCTTTTCGTTTTTAGCCTATCGTATCCCTTCTTTGAATCGAAGCCGGGTATGTCCGACATGCAGTCCTCCAGGATAAAAATTTTCCGCAATATGTCCGGCCTGTTGGAATAGCACTCCAGGAACTGTTGAACTGACCTTAAAACGCAGTGGCTGGCAGCTTCCCCGGCGATAATAATTTTGTGGTATTTTTCAAACAGGTTAAGAAAGTCCGTATTAACATAGTTCTTTTTATCGTATTCCGGCTTGATGACGCCGTACATTTCGGACAAAGGATCCGTTCCCTTGACAATACTGATGGGGGTGCTTTTTTTAGCCACCGCGTGGAAGTAAACCATGTTGCCCAGCTGATTTTCCAGGCTGCAGCCGAATGTTCCCTGCATACAGTGGTAGGTCCAGATAAATAAATCCATGTTGCCGGCCTTATTTAATCCGTTCACGTAATCCACGCTGTCAGCCGGGCAATATACGGGCCTCCATTTTCCGCGGTCCAAATCCTCTTTGGTAATTGGGGTAAAGGGCGGGGGATTGTTGCCGTCTTGATCGACCCACCAGCAGGGGAAAAAAATTTGTTGGGGCGTATGGGTATCCAGGGTTATGGCAACCCGGGAGATTTTATTCATGTTGTTGTACATAAACCAGGTAAGATTCTCCACGTCGCCATGGGAACCGGGAACACCCAGGCTCCCCTTTTCCATAAAATCGTTTTGCATATCGATAATAACCAGAAGGTTTTGTTCCCCGTCATCCGCCCCTGGGGAAAGTTTTTCTTGGCTGGCCAGGGGCAGGATATTATTTAAATCCCTGGTATTCCGGGCCTGTCCAATTGCCCCCACATCAACAATACCGGCAAAAGGTGTTTTAAGCATAGTTCAGCTCCCCCTCCTGTTTCCTTATATAATTTTTAGGTTTACCTGGCCTAAATACTTATATTTTAAGGTTATTGCCATTTGGTTGCAAGGGATTTCCCCCCTGTTCGCTCCTTATCCTATCTTAATAACGAATATTGCAAATGGTTTTTCCGGAATATGTTCCCCAAAAACCCAAAAAGTACATGAGAGTTCCCAAAGACGTTGACAGGTCTTGGAAGGTGCGTTTTATTTATCGCCTTACTGGGGACTGCTATAGTTATTTATGAAGGGAAATGGGTGCGATAAATTGAATAAGGTTAAATCCCAGTATTGCCGGATGTTTTACTAAGATAAAAACGGTGCTTTGAATAATGGCTAATCAAATGACCAATAAGGTTATGTCCCCCCTTTTTTGGAAGTTCATGGAGCGGGGCGGGACCCAGGGCATCCAGTTTATAGTGCAAATAATTCTGGCCAGACTGCTTTTGCCCGAGGATTACGGACTAATCGCCCTGGTTGTAATATTTACTTCCATCGCCGGTGTGTTTGTTCAAAGCGGCTTTAATTCCGCCCTTATTCAAAAGAAGGATGCGGATGAAACCGACTTTTCCTCGGTATTTTATTTAAGCCTGGGCCTGGCGTGTATGATTTACGCCCTGTTATTCTTTACCGCGCCATTGATTGCGGGTTTTTATGGTATGCCTCAGATTGTTCCCGTGTTCAGGGTTTTGTCCTTCACTTTGTTGTTTGGAGCTGTTAATTCCCTTCAGAATGCTGTGATATCAAGAAACTTTCAATTTAAAAAATTGTTTTTCAGCAGCACGGGGGGATTGCTTGTATCCGGCGCCGTGGGGATTTATATGGCTTACATGGGCTATGGGGTGTGGGCTTTGGTGGGGCAGCAGCTAAGCAATCAGCTGCTTATTACGCTGATTCTGTGGTTTACCTTGAAATGGAAGCCCCGTCTGTTGTTTTCCATCAGCAGGTTAAAGGTGCTTTTTTCCTTTGGGTGGAAGTTGCTGGTTTCGGCGCTGATGAATGACTTATATGGGAATTTACGCAGCCTTATTATCGGCAAGATGTACAATCCCGCGGTGCTAGGTTTTTTTAACAGGGGTCAGCAATTCCCCTCATTAATTGTTTCAAACATCGACGGGTCCATACAATCGGTGATGTTTCCTGTTCTGGCTTCCCAGCAGGATAACAGGCCCAGGGTCAAAGATATGATGAGACGCGGGATTGTTACCAGTTCTTTTATAGTTTTTCCTATGATGGTGGGGCTGGCTGTTATAGCCGAGCCCCTGGTCAGACTGTTGCTGACCGATAAATGGTTGCCCTGCGTTCCTTTTTTGCGGATTTTCTGTGCGGTTTATGCCCTTTGGCCGGTCCATACAGCGAATCTTCAGGCCATCAACGCACTGGGGAGAAGTGATCTGTTCCTCAAACTGGAGGTTATTAAAAAATGCTGCGGGCTTGCCATATTGGGTGTAACGGTGTTTTACGGAGTCTACGCCATTGCCCTGGGGGGCGTAATCAGCGGGCTGATTGCTACCGTTATCAACGCTTATCCAAATAAACAATTGCTTGGTTACAGCTACAAGGAACAGTTGCGTGATATTATGCCCTCGCTGTTATTATCCCTGTTTATGGGGGCGGTGGTTTACACTATAAAATGGACGGGCTTGCCGGTCTTAATCACGCTGATAGTTCAGGCAGGCGCCGGGGCTGCCCTTTATGTGGGCCTGGCCTGGCTTTTTAAGCTGGAGTGTTTTAACTACCTGTTGGCGGCTGTTAGGGGTATTTTCACCGGCAGGAATGGGAAAACGGCATAAAAAAATTAGAAGCAGGCCCCACAAAGACGGGGCGGGAAATGGGAATAGTCATTTAAGACGCAAGGCTTTTAGAGTACGGGGTGAAACTAATAATGAAAAACGAAATTATGGTCAGCATAATTTGTACAGCATATAATCACGAAAATTACATTGCCGGCACTATAGATAGCTTTTTAAGGCAAATAACGGACTTCCCCTATGAAATACTGATCCATGACGACGCTTCTACGGACAGGACGCCGGAGATTATCAGGGAATACGAATTAAAATATCCTGGTTTGATTAAACCCGTTTACCAGAAAGAGAATAAGTATTCCCGGGGTATTTCCCCTGCGCATTATCTTTACCACAGGGCTAAGGGCAAGTATATTGCAATCTGCGAGGGGGACGATTATTGGATTGATCCGGACAAATTGCAAAAACAAATAAATTACATGGAGAGCCATCCGGACTGCACGTTTTGTTGTACGAATGGCAAGATAGTTGATGCCGGCGGAAAACAAGACGATCGGGTATTTGTACCATACTCCCCGGAAAACGAAGCTTATTTCAGCGGCGGCAACCGGACCTATAACGCCGGGGAGCTGGCCCTGCTGGGTTTTATTCCTACCGCATCATTTGTTTTCCCCAGAAATATTTTTGAGGATTTACCGGAATTTTATTATCGCAGATTTCCCGCCGGAGATATAAAATTAAAACTCGTGGCGGCGTCAAAGGGCTGCGCTTACTACATAAATGATGTTACCTGTGTTTACAGAACCAATGTCAGCGACTCCTTAATGACCAAATGGAATAGTTATAATCGCCGGCAGGTGATAGACCACAATCAAGGCTATCTGGATTTGATTGACTTAATAGATGGATACACCAATTATAAATACACCCGGGAATTTGATCAATTAAAAGTCCCCTTTGAGCTGAGCAAGCTGATTGCCCAAAGAGATAAAAATGTTTTTAAAAATGAAAGATACAAAGAACGGCTGGGGGAAATGGGTAAAAAACAGCGGATGGCCGTAATTGGCTCCATATATTTCCCCAAAATGTATGGCGCATATGAAGCCTTGAAAAGGGCTTTAGGAAGAGGGTGAACATGCTATTTCGACTAGTTGAAATAACTTGTTGTTTTCTGTTGAAAATATGCTGTTAACAGTTTGAAGTTGTATGCTCTTCTGGGTTTAAATAGCTCACTGTTCATGATGGGGCAGTGTGGATGGAAGGGAATTTGATGAGATGAAAAACATTCTGGTAACCGGGGGGGCCGGCTTTATCGGCAGTAATTTTGTGAGATATATGCTGGGCAGGCCCCGGGAATATAATATCATCAACGTGGACGCCCTTACCTACGCGGGGAATTTGGAGAATTTAAAGGATGTGGCGGATAACCCCGGTTATTTGTTTATCAAGGCGGATATCAGGGACAGGGCCAGGCTGGATGAGATATTTGCATCCCGCGGCATCGATACGGTGGTCAACTTTGCCGCTGAGTCCCATGTGGACCGGAGCATCGTTGAGCCGGAAGTTTTCCTGACCACGAACATCATCGGCGCCCAGGCGCTTCTAGACACCGCCAGGCAGCACTGGAAGGTTAAGCCGGACGATAAATATTGCCGGGAATTCAAACCCGGGGTTAAGTTCCTGCAGGTGTCAACTGACGAAGTGTATGGCGCCCTGGGCCTAAGGGGGATGTTTGTGGAAACCACGCCTTTAATGCCCAACAGCCCCTATGCCGCCTCCAAGGCAGCTGCCGATATGGTTGTCCGGTCTTATCACAAGACCTACGGCCTGCCGGTGAACATTACCCGTTGCAGCAACAACTACGGCCCCCGCCAGTTTCCGGAGAAGCTGATTCCCCTGATGATTAACAACTGTTTAAACAATCGGGAGCTGCCTGTCTACGGCGACGGCCGGCAGGTGAGGGACTGGCTGCATGTGGCTGATCACTGCGCCGCCGTCGAGGCCGTGCTGGAGCGGGGCTTAAGCGGGGAGGTCTATAATATCGGCGGCAATAACGAAAAGGCCAATATAGAAATTGTCAAGCTCATCGTAAAAACCCTGGGCAAGCCGGAAGAGCTTATTACATACGTCAGGGACAGGCCGGGGCACGATCGCAGGTATGCCGTCGATAACACCAAAATAACCACCCAATTGGGCTGGAAACCCTCCCGCACCTTCGAGCAGGGCTTGAAGGAAACCATTGCCTGGTACCTGGACAACGGGGAATGGATTCAAAGCATAGTTACCGGGGACTATACCAGTTACTATGACAGGATGTATTCCGGCGCCGGCCAGGCGGCCGCTGCCGGAGGATAGAAAAGGGCGCGTGAAAAAAGTTAACAAATGCTAAACCATGATCATTGGAAAAAGCAGGGGTATTATGGGGTATTACTTCCAGTTTGAAACATGTATCTTGTGAGGTTTTGTAAGGATGAAACGCTTGCTTTTCCTCGGGGGGTCCGGTCAGCAGGTCCCGGCCCTGGTATATGCCGGGAACAAAGGATATTATACGGTGCTGTGCGATTATCTGCCGGACAACCCCGGACAGCATTACGCGGCTAAATTTTACTGTGTGAGCACAACAGATAAGGATGCCGTATTGGCTGTAGCCCAAAGGGAGAGGGTGGATGGCATTGTGGCCTACGCTTCGGATCCGGCTGCCCCTACCGCCGCCTATGTTGCGGAGAAATTGGGGCTGCCCGCCAACCCCTTTAAGCAGGTGGAACTGCTGACCAATAAAGATAAATTCAGATCCTTCCTGGCTCAAAACAGTTTTCCCAGCCCCAGGGCCGGGGGTTACGGCTCCGTTGAGCAGGCGGCCGGGGAAATAGGGGAATTCAGGCTGCCGGTTATCATAAAGCCGGTGGATTCCTCGGGGAGTAAAGGGGTAAGCAAACTAACCCATCCTTCCGATTTGAATGGACTCTTTCACAAGGCCCTGGCTTTTTCCAGGGTAAAACGCGTTATTATTGAGGAGTTCGTTGAAAAATCCGGGTACCAGGTGGCGGGAGATGGTTTTTCCGTGGATGGGAAACTGGTTTTCAGGTGTTTTGCCAATGACCACTTTATGGCAGACGGCCTTAATCCCTTTGTCCCCGTCTCGGCCAGTTTTCCCTATCGCGGGCCCGCCGGCCTGCACGATAAGATTCACGGGGAAATTCAAAGGCTTTTAACTTTGCTGGGGATGAAAACCGGCGCCTACAATTTTGATATCCGGGTGGATGAAAAGGAAAACATTTATTTAATGGAGATAGGCCCCAGAAACGGTGGAAACTATATCCCCCAGGTTATAAGATACGCCACCGGTATAGATATGATTGGTTATACCATTAAAGCGGCCGTGGGCGAATACTGCGGCGATCTTAAGATGGCGGAACCCAGGGGCTGTTGGAGTTATTACGCGGTCCACAGCCGGACACCGGGGATTTTGAGGGAAATAAAAATAAAGGAAAAGGTCAGGGCGAATCACATTATAGAGAGCCATTTAAACTATAAAGCAGGGAATCGGGTACCTGCTTTTACCGGCTCCAACCAGAGTATTGGGATTTTAATTATGAAATTTGATTCCATGGAGCAAATGCTGGACCTGATGGATAACCCGGAAAAGTGGATTCAGGTAATCGTGGATTGAGCGGTTGGTAAGGCAGAGGAAGGGAAAATAGATTCTTAACATGGCCGCATCAAGGCATTTTTTCCGTCAACTAATTATATTTAGGGGGGAAGTTAATGGCTAAAAGAGTAATGATTTTGGGTGCCGGCAGGGGACAACTGCCGTTGATTAATATATGCAAAGAGATGGGATGTGAAACAATTGTTATCAGCCCCGAGGGCAATTATCCGGGTTTTAAGTATGCGGATCGCTGCTACCTGCACAATGTTAAAGAAAAGGAAGAGGTTTTGAAGGTTGCCGGGGCTGAGAAAGTAGAGGCCATTTTAACAGATCAGTTGGACGCGGGTGTTTTAACGGCCGCCTTTGTCTCCGAAAAATTAGGCATTCCCGGTATCGGATATGACGTTGCCCTGAAATTCACCGATAAGTATGTTATGAGGAAGGAAGCGCAGGCTCTTGGTGTTAATGTGCCGGTGTACTTCGGCGTTGGCCATGTGCAGGGGGCGTGCGCGGCGGCAGAAAAGACGGGTTACCCTTTAATCATGAAGCCCGTCGACAATGGGGGCAGCAGGGGCGTGTTTTTAATAAACAGCGAAGCGGAGCTGCGCGAAAATTTTGCTGCCAGTCTGCAGCATTCGCTGATCCGTACTGTAATAGTGGAACAATATATTGCCGGAAAAGAATACTGCGTTGATTGTTATACCCGTAACCACAAAGTTAAAAGCCTTATAATCGGTCACAGGGATTACTTTAATCTTAAGAACAGGTTTATTCCCAGGGCCACTGTTTGCACCGACGCGGATTCAGCTACCGGCGCCGTTGAAAGGCGGATTCTGGAAATAAATGAAAGGCTGGTAACTGGATTTGGTTTGAATTCTGGGATAACTCATGGCGAATACATGTATGATGATAAGGCGGATAAGATCTACCTGGTAGAAATCGCTGCGAGAGGCGGCGGCATGTTCGTTTCGTCGGATTTAATTCCCCTGGGGTGTGGAATAAATGCAATCAGGTTGTTGGTGGAAAATGCCCTGGGATTGAATTTATCTAATTATCCTGTGAACCTTAAGCCCGGTGCGTCGGCTTACTTTAGCTTCCTTCTTCCGTTAGGCAGGGTTGTCAGGATAGAAAATGCCGCTAATATCAAAAAACTGGCCGGGGTGAGTAAGGCATATTTTGACAACCTATCCGTGGGTATGAAAATTGGCCGGGTTAAAGATAAATCGTCGCGCAAGGGACCAGTTATAGTGTACGGCAAAACCAAACAGGACTGCTACGATGTCATCAGCAACGTGAAGGAACTATTGCGGATTGATGTGGAAACACCGGATTGCGGCATAAAGGGGATCCGGTGGGACGGATAAATGGGATAACGGCTTGGGGTAAACGGTGTGGATAAAACAGGAAATTTAAGACTGGAAGGGTAAATGGGAAGGGCAGAAATGAACAATCAGATTAAAGTAACCCGTTCCTCATTGCCGGACTTTGAGGAATATGTGGAAGAAATCAGAGACCTGTGGGAAAGTCGTTGGCTGACCAATATGGGGGTAAAGCACAGGAAGCTGGAGGCCGAACTGATCCGGTATTTAAAGGCGCCCCATGTGACGCTTTTTGCCAACGGCCACCTGGCCCTGGAGTGCGCCATCGCGGCTTTCAACTTGACAGGCGAGGTCATCACCACCCCCTTTACCTTTGCCTCCACCACCCACGCCATCGTGCGAAACGGCCTCGAGCCTGTTTTCTGCGATATCAACCCCGTTGACTACACGCTGGATACCGGTAAACTGGAAAACCTCATTACTGAGCGGACTTCGGCCATCATCCCCGTCCATGTCTACGGCAGGGTGTGCCGGGTAAGGGAAATTGAAGAAATAGCTAAAAGGTACCGGCTCAAGGTAATCTACGACGCGGCCCACGCCTTTGGGGTTACGGTTGACGGGGTCGGTGTGGCCAATTTCGGGGACGCCGCCATGTTCAGTTTCCATGCCACCAAGGTCTTTAACACCATAGAGGGGGGCGCGGTAACGTACCCGGACGCCGCCCTTAAAGGAACCCTCAACAATCTTAAGAACTTTGGTATTACAGGGCCGGAGTCGGTGGAGCAGGTGGGCGGCAACGCCAAGCTGAATGAATTCCAGGCTGCCATGGGGTTGTGCAATCTGCGCCGGGTGGATGAAGAAATAGGCAGGCGCAAAGTGCTGGCGGAGCGGTACCTGGAACGTTTGGGGGATGTCAGGGGTATTACCCCGGGCGGGCCGCAAAAGGGGGTGCAGAGCAATTATGCCTACTTCCCCGTGCTCTTTGACGGCTGCAGGTTGAACCGCGACCAGGTTTTCGAGGCCCTCAGGACGGAGAATATTTACGCCAGGAAATATTTTTATCCGCTTACCAGCAGTTTTCAGTGCTATAGGGGCAGGTTTAATCCCGCCGCCACGCCGGTTGCCGGGTCTGTGGCCGAAAGGGTGCTGACCCTGCCGCTCTATGCTGATTTGCATCTGTCCCAGGTGGACAGAATCTGCGATATTGTTTTGGGAAAGAGGTGAGCGCAAATAAGAGGGATTATATTGGCGGGGGGCAACGGTACCCGGTTGTACCCCATAACCAAAGCGGTATCAAAACAGCTCTTGCCCATTTACGATAAGCCTTTGATTTATTACCCGCTTTCCGTGCTGATGCTGGCGGGGATCCGGGACATCCTGCTCATTTCCACGCCGGATGATACCCCCGCCTTTTGGAAGCTTTTGGGGGACGGTTCCCAGCTGGGGCTGCAGTTGTCCTATATGGTCCAGGACAAGCCCCGGGGGCTTGCCGACGCCTTTATCCTGGGCGAGGAATTTATAGGGGACGAGCCCGTCTGCCTGATCCTGGGGGACAATATATTTTACGGCCAGGACCTCACCCGGGTTTTAAAACGGGCCGCAAGTCTGAAAAAGGGCGCCGTTATTTTCGGCTATCCCGTTAAAGACCCCCGGCCCTTCGGGGTGGTGGAATTCGACCAGGCTCGCAGGGTCATCTCCCTGGAAGAAAAACCCCTGCGCCCCAAATCCCATTACGCTGTCCCCGGGCTATATTTTTACGATCAGCAGGTGGTTGATATAGCCGGAAGGGTAAGGCCCTCGAGCCGGGGGGAACTGGAAATAACCGCTGTGAACAAGGCCTATCTGGAAAAGGGTGAACTCAGCGTCATCCCCCTGGGCAGGGGGATGGCCTGGCTTGATACGGGGACCCCGGAGGGCATGCTGAAAGCGGCGGAATACGTGGAGGCCATTCAGTCCAGGCAGGGCTTTTACGTTTCCTGCCTGGAGGAAATCGCCTGGCGCAGGGGGTTTATTACCGCAAGCAAGTTGAGGGCGATTGGCGAAACCCTTAAGATGACCGATTACGGGAAATACATACTCTCCCTGGCCGAGGAGGAGGGGGAATGAAAGAACTTATCAGTGTAATCGTACCGGTATACAAGGTTGGAGCATATCTCAATAAATGTGTTGATTCCGTCCTGGGGCAAAGTTACGGCAATTTTGAGCTAATCTTGATCGACGACGGTTCCCCCGACCGCTGCGGGGAAATTTGCGATGAATATGCCGCAAGGGACAGCAGGGTCAGGGTGATCCACAAGGAAAACGGCGGCCTGTCAGCGGCCCGGAATTCAGGTATCGAAATCGCCCGGGGCGACTATTTAACTTTTCTGGACAGCGACGACTGGATCCATGGGCTGTACCTGGAGAGATTGCGCGATTTGCTCTTTACGGCATCAGCGGACATAGCAGCGGGCAATTTCATTTGTACGGCAGGGGAGGACAGGGAAGTCGGCTTAACCAACCCAAAGGTAGAGGTGTTTTCCAATTTGGAAGCACTGGAGCAGCTCACCGGCAGGTTGTATGTCCAGATGGTTATAGCTTGTGCAAAGCTGTATAAAAGGGACTTGTTTACAGGGATCCGGTTCCCCCCCGGGAAATTTCACGAGGACGAGTTCACCACCCACAAATTATTGTATAAGGCCGCTAAAATTGTGGTCACTTCGGAGCAGCTCCTTTATTACCGGCAGCGCGAAGACAGCATTATGGGCGGGAAATTAAATATCAAGAAAAGATCCCACGTTGCCCAGGCCTTCAGGGAAAGGGCGGAATTTTTCAATGAAATCGGCCTGAAAGAAGCCGGGGACAAAACGTACAAAAACACCTTTTATTTTTATAAAGAGGTCCTCGAAAACAAGGAAGACTTTAAGAGCCTGGGCAATAGGGCAGAGGTGCTGGAACAGTTCCGCAGTTTGCGACCCGTGCTTAGAAAAGGCCGGCATAATTTCAAATTCAAGGTGGGTTATGAGTTATATTACCTTGTACCGGGTTTAATGAATATAGTTTACAAATTTTATGATAGGGTATCCCGGAGAAAATGTTAATTTCAGTGATAATACCCGTGTATAAAACCGGGCGGTATTTAAAAAGATGTATCGAATCTGTGCAGGCTCAGACCCACAGGGACCTGGAAATCATTTTAATCAATGACGGTTCGCCGGATAACAGCCTTGAGATCTGCTGTTATTATGCGGCAAAGGACCGGCGGATTAAGATTGTCAATAAGGAAAATGGCGGGGTGTCTTCGGCGCGAAATGCCGGCATTGATCTGGCGTCAGGTGAATATATAGGTTTTGTGGATTCGGATGATTATATTGAACCGGATATGTTTGAGCTGCTTGTGCAGCTCATTACCGGACACGGGGCGGATATATCCATATGCGGCTTTTATGAGGAGCGCGACGGGGTGACGTATGGGGAGTCGGAAGAAACCGGGGATGTTCTGGTTCTGGACCGGGACAGGGCCCTGGAATTGATGTTTTCCTACCGCTACTACCGGGGTTATTTATGGAATAAACTATTTAAGTCTTCGTTGTTTAAGGAAAGTAAGATTCGCCTGGACGAAACTGTAACGCTCTGTGAGGATTTGCTATGTGTCTGCCGCTGTATATTGGAATCAAAGAAGGTCGTCTATTCGGATGCGCCCAAATATCATTACAACATGCATAATCAATGTTACACCCTGGTCCCGTTTCCCCAAAGTAAAATGACGGTATTTAATGCCTTCAGCCAAATAGAAAAAATGATAGCGGGTACAAGCAGGAATACTTTTGACGCCTTTTACGGGCTCTTTGTGGGGATAAATGTATCCCTTTTTGCCCTGGGTGCGGGGGGGCTGAACAGGGAGCAGGCAAATTTGATGAGAACAAACATCAGGAACCATTTGGCAACCTGTTTACGGGGGAAGGCGCCCTTGAACATAAAAATAAACAGTGTTCTAATTGGCTTTAACCCGGCACTGTATTATTTTATCTGGTCGGGCGTAAGAAGATTGCGGACAAAGATGAAGGCTGCGAAGCAATGATGAAGGCTCCGAAGCATGACGTAAGTTGCGAAGCAATAATGAAGGGACGAAAATGAAAGCAGGAATAGTGTTGTTGCGCTCGAATCCCGTTGACCCGGATCCAAGGGTGGAAAAAGAGGTTAACAGCCTTATGGGCGCCGGGTACGGCGTGGAAATCCTGGCCTGGGACAGGGGCGGCAAATACCGGACGAGCGATTCTTACCTGCGTCTGGAGGCAGGGAAGGCCAAAATCCACAGGTTTGGTATTCCCGCCGAATTTGACGGGGGAATAAAAAATAACTTAATCCCGCTGATTAAGTTTCAATACGGCATATACAGCTGGCTCAGCCAATACAGGCACACCTATGACATTATTCACGCCTGCGATTTTGACACGGCCTTTATAGCTTCCCATGCGGCCGGGAGGTTTAAAAAAAGGCTTGTTTACGATATTTTCGATTACTACGTGGACGCTTTTAACGTCCCCGGTTTTCTTAAAAAAACCATCGAGAAGAGGGACCATAGAATAATAAACGCCGCGGACGGGGTTATCATTTGTACAAATAAGCGAAAAGAGCAGATTAAAGGGACCACCCCCCGGCGCCTGATTGTAATTAAAAATGTGCCGGCGGGCCCGGAGGATTTAAAGGAAATAAAAAAACTGGCCCTGGACGGGGCAAAAATTAAAATAGCCTACGTGGGAGTTTTAATAGAGGGAAGATTTATCCGGGAAATAGCGGAGATGGTAATGGACAACCCGGCTTACGAGTTCCATGTGGGCGGTTTCGGCAAACTGGAGAGTTATCTTAAGGAAATGTCCGGAAAATACAATAACATTATTTTTTACGGCAGGTTGAGTTATAAGGAAACCTTAAGGCTGGAGTACAGCTGTGATCTTGTGGCAGCTATCTATGATCCGGCGGTTCCCAACCACTATTATGCCGCCCCTAATAAGTTTTACGAAGCCCTGATGCTGGGCAAACCGCTTATTATGGCCAGAAATACCGGGATGAGCGAAGTTGTGCGGGAGGAAGGCATCGGTGTGGTGATCGACTTTGATAAAAGCAGTTTTTCGCAAGCCCTGGCGCTCCTGGCGGAAAAGAAGGGGGATTGGCCGGCAATGGGCGTAAAAATGAAGAAGATCTACAAGGATCGCTATTCCTGGGGGAAAATGGAAAAGAGGTTATTAGATTTCTACCGGGAAATATCAGCCGGGCAGTGAAGGAGCTGCCGGAAATGCGGTAAGCCATGGATAATTAGATAGATGCCGCATGATTGCAATCATCGCAGGGACAGGGGACAATGAATGGGATATAATTACAATTGCAGGGACAATGTATGAGATATAATAACGATCATCCCAGGGACTACAGGATGAATGCGTGGAGGGTACTGCAGGCTAAAGATAAAAGATGACATGATGGGTACCAGGTCAATTATCGCCGCGTCTGTCTTTGGAAAGGAATAGGTGAAAGGTAAGAATGCCATGCCCAAAATATCAGTAATCGTGCCTGTATATAACACCGGGGATTTGGTGAAGGCATGCCTTGAGTCAATTTTTGAACAGTCCTTCCGGGATTTTGAGCTCATTATTGTCAATGACGGGAGCACCGACGCCAGCGGGGAAATTGTTAAAAATACCATTGAGGGAAGGACTGGCTGTAAATATTTCCACCAAAAGAACAGCGGTCCCGGTGTCGCCAGAAACCGTGGCCTTGCCGCTGCGGAGGGCGAGTATATTGCCTTCGTTGATTCGGATGACCGGGTAGAAAAGGATTACCTGGAAACGCTTCTTAGCGGGGCGGAGAAGTACGGGGCGGATATAGTGCAGTGCGGTTACAGCCGCGTACGTGATGGCGAAATTGTTTCACAAGTTTTATTTGAGGATAGCTGCGCAGTTTTTACTGATGAGAAGGACCTGCTGAATTTTTACCATAAGACCTTTGTTGAAAACAAATACGGGCATTTATTATGGAACAAACTGTATAGAAGGAGTTTAATTGAGGGGCTTTCCTTGAAATTTGCGGATAACCGTGAGGTCTATGGGGAAGATGTGCTGTTCAACACGCACGCGCTTTTATTCGCGGAGAAGGTGGTGGGGATTGCCGCCGCTCCATATAATTACTGGCTCAGGGAAGGTTCGGTGTCCCAGGGCTATAAGCCTGCGCTGGAGAAGAGATTGGCGGAACTGATGAGGAGAATTGAACCGGTGGCCCAGTCCAGGCTGTCCGGCCTTTATCCTGAATTTATGGCCTTGATGCAGTACGAAACAATCAATGTTATCGCAGCCAATTCCTATAATTTAGCAAAAAGCCCGGCAAACGTACGTTCCACCTTGAGCGAATATGACGAAGCCGGTGGAAGAATCGCCGAAAGGTTGAAATATCTCAATGGGGCCAGAAGGAAACTAGACGCTAAAAAGAGGGAAATGGACCTGTTTTATCTCCTTCTGGGCGCCGCCGTGGGGATAGGTGGTATATTTTTACCGGGGTTTCTTTACTGGCTGAAACTTTATATTGTGGAAAAGCGGAATTTGTCAAATTCCCGGATTTAGCTTAAGTCTTAGGGAAACTGTTCTGGAAGCCATTAAGTCCCCTGGCCTGAGGATTGTTGCTCCTGCGGGCCGGGCGCAGGTCCGCGCTTAAAAGGGATAAATAACAGCTTGCGGGGAGGGTTATATGGCAGAAAACCATAAATTTAAACTGGCCTTGTCCTGGCTCGCCGTCCTGCTCTTCATGCTGGTCATATATTTTCTTTCGGCCCAACCCGCCGGTGTTTCCAATACCTACAGCAAGGGCATCATAGCCTTTCTGGTTGAAAACACTTTGAAGCTGGCCGGGAAGGCCGTTGCGGAACAGGACATGCTGAGGTTGGTTTATAAGATAAACTCGGCTGCCCGGGAGTACATGCACGGGGTGGTTTTTTTTGTGCTGGGGATGCTGGTCCACAATGCCATGCGGCAGAGTGGCGCCAGGGGGGTAAAAGCCGTGGCCGCTACCCTGGCTGTATGTATGCTTTTCGGGATAACCGATGAAATTCACCAGATCTTCGTTCCAGGGAGGGCTTTTGAGGTCAGCGACCTGGTGATGGACACGGCCGGCAGCGCCCTGGGAATTGGCGTAATCCGGGTGCTGTGCCGCAGGAAAAAGGGACCGCCGGTTTAGGAGCGTGTTATCCATGTGGCGCGTTTTGGTGAGTGTGAAATTCTGAGAAATTCAAACCTATCAAGAGTAAAACTCTAGTTAGTAGAGGGAGGGAAAGGGGATAATAATATTTATTAATAAGTATTGATTATCGGTGCAATCGCAAACAAGTATTTCAAATTCTTCGCTTAACGTTGTAAGATAAGAACAAGGCAAGGGATAGTGAAAAAAATATCTTACAAACCTGAGAATGTTGCGTTAATAGTTAAGTGTAAAGCTAAAGTCCAAATTCAGGTTCAAGTCTTTATTATTATTTGATGAGTTTGTTACAAGTTTCAATATTATAGCCCCTCTTAAATCTCCTTTTTAAGCTGGTCCCAACAGCTTATTTTTTTTGTTTTTTTCCCCGTCCGGCGGGTGGATGCCCGGGAATAATGTAAGATTAATTTTTAAGTAGGAGAATAGGGGTTTTAAACAGAAAAGAGACCTCAAATGGTTCCCGGCAAGGGGAGACCACCCGGCCCGGGGGGGACCCTTGCCTGGAAAACCCGGGAAAAGTATAATGGTAAAAAACGGGGGTGATTGCCAGGTGGAGGTCTTGTACCAGGGCAGTTATTTTAATTCGGTGAAAAAGGTTCAAGACAGTGAACTTCTGTCTGAAACGGTTTTTCTGAGCACAGAGCTGGAAGCGGTGGGAACGCTACTGGTTGATTTAAAGAGTTATTGCATTAAGGAAGCGGGCTGGGAAATTCATCGCGCCGGGGACCCGGAATTGCTGGGCCGGGGCGTCCTGCCGGAATTAAAGGGGGTCGAGGCCTATTTTAGTGTCGGCAGGGAATTAAACCGCGCTACTGCCGGGATTGGCGGCGGATTGGTGAAAGAACTCCTCACCGAGTGTGTCCGGGGAATCATTCAGGCGGAAACCTATGTTACCGGGGACAGGGGTTTCCCCTCCGAGGATGATTACGAGTTATGCTGGAAACAGGAGCATGTGGATTGCTGCCGCTACTACAAGCGGGAAAATATGGGCAACAACCCATGGTTTGCCCATATCGGCGACCACAGGAGGGATAAAAACCTTTTTAACAGGTATAAGGCTGCGGCGGTATACCGCAGGACGGACGGGTCCCTTTTAGCGACGGGCACTTTCAGTGACAGTTTTCATGAACTGAACGTGCAGTTGTCCTTTGACAGGGACAGGGTGACTTCCTGTAAAGCGGCTTTTCTAAGAGCGCCGGGTCCGGTTTGTGCGGAAAGCTCGGGGCTTCTTGGGCCGTTCACGGGAAAAAGCATTGGGGAACTGAGTAAAAAAGAGGTGGCCAAAATAATCGGTGGTCCCAACGGCTGCATTCACCTGGTGGATATCATTTGCGACACCCTGACCGCAGCCGGCGCTGCTGTAAGCGCAGGCGCCGCCGGAACAGCCTGAACACCGGAATCGCCGGGATCCCCCTATGAAGGACCGGGTTGACGGGGGCGCCCAAAGTATGAGGGTTATCTAAGCAATCTTTCGACATTTATTTTTCCATTTATTTATTATTCTGGGGTTGACTTACCGTTACCAGTTTGCTAATATACCAATAGAACAAATGTTTGGGGCAGGCAAATGGCAATCATTTTACTGCCCCAAAATTTTTGCCTTTGCCTCCCCGGACCCGTTCCAAAGGGGTTGTAGGCCTGTCCACCGGACAGGCAGTCCCCGGGAAAGAACTTCAGCGGGAAGGAGGTGAATTAATGGCCGTAAGCAAAGTACCCGTCGGTTCCGTTTTAAAATTGGAGCTGCAGGACGGTGTTGATGGCAAAGGCAACCCGGTTTACCGGAACAAAAGCCTTAATAACGTCAAGCCCACCGCGTCCGACCAAAATCTTTTCGATGTAGCTGAGAGCCTGGCAGCTTTACAGGAGTTACCCCTGAACAACATTTTACGGGTCGACAACGCCCACCTTGCGGAAGACTAAACACTATTCCGAAGACCGTTTTATTAGTTAATACGGGTTTGCAGGAAAATATTTAACATGAAAATGCAGGAAGGAAATGTCAGGCGGGAGGTGCCTGGCTGAATATTAAGGGAAAGGAGGAATTTTATTGGCAGTTACCACAAAAACCCTGCGTATGGTCTTTAAAAATCAGTCCGGCAAAAACGTTACTTTCAGCCTGGGTAACCCCCGGGACGATGTAACGGCCACGGATATCGAGGCAGCAATGGATCTGGTTATCAACCGTAACGTATTCTCCAGCCCGGGCGGGGATCTGGTTTCCAAACAGGACATCCGCATCATCGACAGCACCACCAACGATCTCTACGACCCGCCCGCACAATAGGAGCAGCGTGGGACAAGGGGACAAGGGGACAGGTACCTTGTCCCACTATAACCAATGACTACCACGCCCGGCCCTTACTGAAGGAGCGGGAAATGGGTAGCGGAGCCTGTGGGAGCAGATGATGGCGTATCGGGTGGGACAGGGGGACAGGTACCATGTCCCGCCGCCACAAACCTTGACCCGACCGTACTGCAAGGGCGGGACGGGGTGCAGGATAAGCGGGGACAAGGAGAAAGCTACCCTGTTCCACCGTCACCAACGCTCCTGGTATTGGAAGTTACCGGGAGATAAAAGCAGGAAGTCGGGGCTTCCAGGTAAGCCGGACCTGCCAGGTGACACCTGGAGGTAATTGGGGTACCGGCAGGAAACTTAACCTGCAAAGGGAAAGCGGGCTATACAAGTAGGTATTGGGTGGAAATAGTGGCATTAAGAGCTGTCGGGAGGAAGCAGGAAGGAGTAAATGGGAAACGAAAGGTTCTTTTAAGCTTCCGGAAGAACAGCGCTTTTAGCAAGCGTCTGCAAAACAGGCAGAGGGCGGACTCCCGCAAACTAAACCACTTGAGGAGTGATCTCTCTGGAATCAATTCTGCAGGCGGTGGGTAGCGTAGGTTTTCCAGTGGCCGTGGCGACGTACCTGCTGGTGCGTATCGAGGTCAAACTGGCGGACCTGACCATGGGGATTGTCAGGCTGACCGAAGCGATAGCAGACATAAAAAGGGTTTCTTAAAGGGGATCCGGTTAAACTGAAATTTTCCAAAAGTTTTCCATATAAGGAAAGCTCCCGGCTCGTTGGTTCAAGATTTTCTCTTTGGAGGAAGTCAGTAGAGGACGGCAGAAAACGGGATAGTTGGCGTAGGGGCCGCTTTTTCAAGGAAAAGCGGCCTTCTTTGTTGGGGGACAAGGGGACAGGTACCTTGTCCCACTGCCGCAAGCGATCTATGGACCGGGTGGTACCGGGAACCAGGAGGCAGCAGGAGCTTCCGGGGGAAGGCAGGAGGTACCAGCAGGTACTGGGAGCAAACAGTGATAGCACGAGTTGCCAGGAGGAGGAAGTTAGGACAAGGATACAGGCATCTTGTTCTCCTGCCGTCAACAACCTCCGCGCTCCGCTTGCACTGTAGGGTCGAGGCCGGCGGAAGGGATACAGGGGGCGCCCAGTGGTATTAGCAGGAAGCAGGATTATAGTGGATAGCAGGTGGTATCCGGGACAAGGGACCTGTCCCCTTGTCCCACTTGTCCCACTCAGGCATCTTGTTCTCCTGCCGTCAACAACCTCCGCGCTCCGCCTGCACTGCAGGACGGGGTCGTGTAGCGGAGGCGAAGGGGACGGCAGGGGTACCGGGGACACCGGGAGGCACTTAAGACACGGGAGGCACGGAATGGTACCGGGAGAAGAAGGAGTGGCAATGGACAGCAGGTGATAAGTGGGACAAGGGACCTGTCCCCTTGTCCCAGTGTAATCGGGGCCTATTTTTTACAAAAAGTGCCGAAGTAAAAGGGATTTTCCTTTTAGGCGTCGAATTGCGTTTTAACAAAGAAAAGCCCTGAGAACGGTAGGGGAAGGCCAAGAAAACGAGGAGGGATTGTTTTGGTCTTTAGTTGCAGGAAGGTATTAGTTTTGTGTGTGGCGCTGAGTCTGGTTTTTTCCTTTACGGGGCTTGCCCTGGCCCAGCCGCCGGACATTGAGGGGCACTGGGCGCAGACGCAGATTACGGACTGGCTCAGTAAGGGTCTTTGCACCGGCTATCCGGATGGGACTTTCCGGCCGGACAACGGTATCACCAGAGCCGAGTTTATCACTCTGATCAACAAAGCCTTTGGGTTTGACGGCGACGGGCAGGTGGACTTGGCCGACGTTTCCCGGACGGACTGGTTCTGCGGGCAGGTTGCCGCAGCCCTTGGGGCGGGGTACATCACCGGCTATGAGGACAATACCATGCGTCCGGGGAAAGAGATTGAGCGGCAGGAAGTTGCCGTAATCCTGGCGCGGCTGCTGGGATTAGGGCCGGACGCGGCAGGCAGCTTGCCGGAGTTCGCGGATGAAGCTGGCATGGCCGGCTGGTCCAGGGACGCGATCCAGGCGGTCGTCCAAAATGGATTAATGAAGGGTTATCCCGACGGGAACTTCAGACCGCGAGATCCCATCACCCGGGCCGAGGCCCTGGTTTGCCTGGAAAGGGCACTCAACTTCGAACCTTTGGTTCCGGAAGGCAAGACCGGTATTTCGGGTTTTGTAACCAGGTCGGGGACCGGGGTTAAAGATGTTGCAGTAACGATTTTTAATGCCGGCGTAAGTGAGGATATCGCCGGGGTTGCCACTAACGAAAAGGGTTTCTTCGAACTGGAACTGCCCCCGGGGTCCTATGACCTAACCGCCGTAACAGCAGACGCTGTGGCCTACGCCAGCGGCGTCAGGGTGGAAATGGGGATGGCAAACGTTGAACTGGTTCTGTCGCCGGGTGCGGTGGTTACCGGTAAGATTTTGGACAACGAAGGCCTGGCGGTGGCCGGGGCGAAGGTCCTGTACCTGTCCGGAAATCTGGTCTTTACCTCTGTCACCGGCACCGACGGCACGTATACAATTGTGGTGCCGAAAGATAAAAAATATACCGTGCTGGCCCGCGATCCGGCCAAACCGGACAGCGAACCGGCAGAGCTGGCCAGGTACCTGTCCATTGGTAACTTAGGTAAATACGAGGTTGACTCGCTGGAAGCGCCCTTTGGCGCTGAACCGGCGTCCACCGGCAGGAGCGGCAAGGGCAGAAGCAGCTCCAACATGCCGGAAATAACGGCCCTTACAGTGGACGTAACGGAAGGGAAGCCGGTCATAACCCTGACCTCCAGGGGTACCAACGGCACTGTTAATTTCTCTTCCCTGCCTGAAACAGCCCTTGTTACGGGGGGGAGCGTCACGGTGAACCGGGATTGCGAGATAGCGCTGACCTCGCAAACGGAAAAATTCCCGTCCGGCTTAAGCACAACGCAACAGCTGGTGGGGGGAGTTAACAACCTTGATATCATTTCCTATCTGGGTATGCTGGATGCGGGACAAGACGGGGTTTCCCTGAAGAAACTAAACCAGGTATTCGGCGCAACTGTTGATTTTTACGCAACGTTGACGGACAAAAACGGCCGCATTTCCTACGTGACCCTCGGGTTGATCCTGCCTTAGAGGTTGGTCTCCCATGATTCAGCGGGATCGTCTGGTGATACCATACTGAACGTTTCATGAATGCGACAACCCCCGGGGAGTGAAAAGCCCTTTTGCCCCGGGGGTTTTTTTATGCCCCCCATATGCCAATGGATCGGATCGATAAAATGTTTCTTGACTTACCCGGGGAGGATAAGGTATTGATAGATTTAAAGGGTATCTTTGACAGGAAAAAACTGCCCGCGGGGTACAGGTACTGGCGGTTATAAGATGGTCCTAAACGCAATATTTTTATGGCGGATTTATACCCGCGGAGATTCTGCCGCATAATATGAGCAAAAGGTTTGCGCTCGCCTTACATTATTTCGCCGCCTACGGAGGAAAAAATGCAGAAGCAAAATTGGTATCTCCTGGAGATTGAGGAATTGTGCCGGGATCTGGGGGTAAATTCAGGTTCGGGGCTTACCGGGGAAGAAGCGGCCGGCCGTTTAAGAGAGTACGGACCCAACGCCCTGCAGCAAAAGCCACCCCGCAGCCTGCTGTCGATTTTTATCGCCCAGATGAAGGAGATCCTGGTCCTAATACTTATTGTGGCTGCGGTGGTATCGGGTATTCTCGGCGAGTGGGCCGATTCCATCGTAATCCTCATTATTGTTGTTCTCAATGCTGCAATTGGGGTTTTTCAGGAGAGCAAGGCCGAAAACGCCCTCAAGGCTTTAAAGGACATGACGAAGCCCTCGGCCAAGGTGGTCAGGGGAGGGAAGGTTCTCAAGATTAACGCGGAGGAAGTGGTCCCCGGCGATGTGATCCTGCTGGATGCCGGTGATTCAGTTCCGGCCGACGCCAGGCTTATGGAGTCGGCTTCCCTGCGCTCCAACGAATCGTCCCTGACCGGGGAGTCGGCGCCGGTGGAAAAGGACCCCGCCGTGCTCCGGGACGGGGAAGTTACCATCGGCGATCAGAAAAATATGCTTTTTATGGGCACCACCATAACTGCCGGGCGGGGCAGGGCCCTTGTGGTGGAAACAGGGATGCGGACCCAGTTGGGACGGATAGCCGGCCTGCTGGATGAAGAGGTTCCGGCGGCCACACCCCTGCAGCAGCGGTTGGGCAAGCTGGGCGGCATACTTGGGATAGCTGCCGGAATCATCGTGATTGTGGTTTTTTTGATTGGATTATGGCGCGGTCTTGATCTGCTGGAAATGTTCATGATTGCCATCAGCCTTGCCGTGGCGGCCGTTCCCGAGGGACTGCCCGCCGTGGTGACTATTGTGCTGGCCCTGGGTGTAACCAGGATGAGCCGCCGCAAAGCAATTATCAGGAAACTGCCGGCGGTTGAGACCCTGGGCGCGGCCACGGTAATCTGCTCCGATAAGACGGGCACCCTGACCAAAAATGAAATGACCGTAACCCGGATTTTCGTTGCCGGCAGGCTGTTCGAGGTGACCGGAACGGGCTACGCGCCCGAGGGGCAATTTTTGGAGGAGGGCGGCGGCGAAATCCCGCCCGGGGATTTGAAAATAATTGAACCGCTCCTGTTGGGCGGACTTCTAAACAGCGACGCCCGTCTGGAGGAAACTGAGAAAGGCCACGGTATTATTGGTGATCCCACCGAGGGCGCCCTGGTGGTAGCAGCGGCCAAGGCGGGCCTCGGCGGGGAGGAACTTAACGCCGGATGTCCCCGTTTGGCCGAAATCCCCTTTGATTCCGGACGTAAGATGATGACCACCTTTCACCGGCTGGATGGTTCTATCCGGTCCTTTACCAAAGGAGCGCCGGACGTGGTCCTGGGACGCTGTACCGCTTTCTTCACCGGGGATGCAGCCATGACCCTTAACGAAACCAACCGGGAACGGCGCCTGGATTCAAAACACAACAATTGGAAAGACGCGACCACAGCCCCTGACGAGGCCAACCGGGAACAACACCCAAATTCGGAATACAACCATTGGATAGACGCTGCCGCCCCGGTGGAAGCCAACCGGGAACGGCACATAGATTCAATATACAACCATTGGAAAGATGCAATCGTGGCCCTGGACGGGGCCACCCGGGAACGGCTTTTGGCAGTCAACTCGGAATTTGCTTCCCGGGGCCGGCGGGTTTTGGCCCTGGCCACCCGCAGCTGGCCGGAGGTCCCGGGCTTTTGCCAGCCGGAGGCCATTGAGCAAGACATGGTTTTCGTGGGTTTTTTCGCCATCCAGGACCCCCCCCGGCCGGAAGCCGGGGAGGCGGTGGCGCTCTGCCGCAGCGCCGGTATCCGGACGGTTATGATCACCGGGGATCACCTGGAAACAGCCGCGGCCATTGCCGGGGAATTGGCTATCCTGCAGCCCGGCGACGGAAGCCTGACGGGACGGCAGCTGGAGAAGATGAGCGATGAAGATTTAAGAAAGATAGTGAACAGCGTCACCGTTTACGCCAGGGTATCCCCTGAACACAAGCTGCGGATAGTGGAGGCGCTGAAATATCACGGACATGTGGTGGCCATGACCGGGGATGGTGTCAATGACGCCCCGGCCCTGAAACGGGCCGACATCGGGGCGTCCATGGGGATTAGCGGGACCGAGGTGGCCAAGGAAGCCTCCGACATGGTCTTGCAGGACGACAACTTTACCACCATTGTCAGGGCCGTGGAGGAAGGGCGGACCATCTACAACAATATTCGCGGCTCCATCCAGTACTTGCTTTCCTGCAACACCGGTGAGCTGATGGCTATTTTTTCCGCCCTGCTGCTGGGCCTGGGGAGCCCCTTAAGCCCCATTCAAATCCTCTGGCTAAACCTGGTCACCGACGGGCCGCCGGCCCTGGCCCTGGGGTTGGAGCCCCCCCAGCCGGGGATTATGAAGAGGCCCCCCCGCAAGTTAAAAGAAGGCATCTTTTCCGAAGGAGTGGGCGCCAGGATAATCTGGCAGGGCATCATGATCGGGCTGCTGGCCCTGGCTGCCTTCTGGCTTGCCCTGCACTGGGACAGATCCCTGCCTGAGGCGCGCACCATGGCCTTTGCTACCATGGCCCTGTCCCAGCTGGCTCATTCCTTTAACGTCCGGAATGTAAGGCAATCGCTTTTCACCCTGGGTTTCGGCACCAACCGCAGCTTGAATTATGCCATTTTGGTGTCGGCGGCGATGGTAGCCGTGGTTATCTTTACCCCATTTTTACAGGATATATTTCAGACTGCCCCACTGCGCCCGGCCGACTGGGCGGTTGTCCTGGGCTTAAGCATTGTGCCCCTTATTGTGGTGGAATTAAGCAAAGCGGTGGGCCGGCGGAGGGATTTTAGCGGCCGTTGGGAAGAAAAAATTTAGCAGTGCCAGTTATTTTACTGACTTGTGATATGGGGTTGGAAGCGCCGTCAGGGTACCGAAACGCCCCTGCGGCCCCCTCCCCAGGCCCTCCGCCGCATGCCGTTGAATGTCAAATGTCAAGCGGTGGTTGAAGCGCCCCTGCAACCACCGCTGCGGTAAATACTGTCCTAAACCCGATGATGTCCGGTTTATATTTCATCCTTGAATTCTTCCAGCAGGGAAACAATGCCCACCACTTTGTCCACATCGATTACAAAGCCGATGCCGGTACCCGGTTTTTCCAGGTTCCCCGCTTGAACAATGGCCTTCAGCACCTTGTCGGTTTTGTCCTGGTGAATCAGGGTTAAAATCATATCCTTTTCCGGCTCTATTGGTATTCCCAGCAGTTTTTTCTGCTCATGGATACCCACGCCGCGCCCGTGCAGAATGGTGCCCCCCCTGGCGCCGGCTTGTTTAGCCGCGCTGACCACCCTTTGGGCAAAACCTTTCTTGATAATAGTTACTATCAGCTGGTAATCCCTACCTACCTTCATTATCAAAGCTCCTTCCCCTATAAATGAATCCTAGCAATAAAACCGACAGTATCGGCGCCAGGGTAGCCATGGCCACCAATCCAAATCCGTCCATCAACGGGTCCCGGCCTGGTGTGCCGGAGGCCACCCCCACCGCCAGGGCCATGGAAAAGGTAGCGGCCATGGGGCCTGTGGCAACGGCGCCGGAGTCAAAAGCCACTGAAACAAAGGTGGGGGGTGTGTACCTGAACATAAGCAGAGCCAGTAAATAGCCCGGGACAACTATATATAAGAAAGGTATACCATAGATTATCCGCGCCATGGCCAGGCCGATGGAGATTGACACGCCCGCCGAAAGGGTGTAAAGCATTATCTGCTGGCTGATGTATCCCCCCGATACCTTCTCCACTTCGTGGGTCAGGATGCGGACGGCCGGCTCGGCCAGCACGGTGACCAAACCAACCAGCAGGCCGATGGGAATTGCCATCCAGCTATATCTTAAACCCGCCAGCTTTTCTCCCAACAGGGTGCCCGCAGGTAAAAAACCCACGTGGACGCCCTGCAAAAACAGGGATAACCCGATAAAAGAAAGAAAAGTACCAATTAAAATACGTTTTACTTCTTCCTGGGGCAGCCTCAATAGAAGGAATTGAAACAGGAGGAAGATAATTAAAAGGGGCAACAGGGCCGCGGCCACTTCCTGCAAAACAGCTGTAAAGCCTTTAAAGATTAGAATTTCCCTCACCCGTAGATCACACCCAGTAACATTACTGCAATAACGGGGCCTATGGCGGCAAGGGCCACGAAGCCGAAACTGTCGCTGAGGGAGTCTTTGCCGCTCAAAACGGAGGTAACGCCGACCCCCAGGGCCAGAATAAACGGCACGGTCATTGGTCCCGTGGTTACGCCGCCGGAATCAAAGGCTATCGGTACAAAATGGGGGGGCGCCAGGGCTGCCAAAAGGAAGATCAACCCATAACTGCCGATCAGGATGTAGCTCATGGGGATGCCCAGTACCACCCTGGCTGTGCCTATGGTAATAAACAGTCCCACCCCGATGGCCACAAATGATATGAGCAGATTCTTGGGTATACCGCCGCCGGATACCTGGTCAATTTGGTGGGTTAAAATACGTATGTCCGGTTCCGCAGCAGTGATGGCAATGCCGATAAACAGCATGGATAACAATAGCAACGGAAAGGAGCCCTTTTGGGGAAGCTCCGCCCCAATAGCTTCTCCCAGGGGCAGCAAGCCCACCTTGACGCCGATCAGAAACAAGCCCAACCCCAATGTTACCATTACTGCGCCGATTGCGAATTGAAGGATCTTGGGACCGGGGTTTTCAAACAGGATCAATTGCAGTATTATAACCAGTACAATAACCGGCACTACGGAGGTTAACACTTCCCTGGCGACATCTTTTACATCATCCATCTAGCACCTCGCAAAAAATATTTTGGGGAAAGACTATTCCGCATATTCCGCATACAATACCGGACTGGCACCAAAACCGCCTTCCAGCTAAAGACCCGACTGCCACCCGTTGCGGTGCACCCTCTGACTGTCGTAACGGGAGCGGCGGGGACGGTTTGCTTCCAAGGGGTAGCCCAGGGCAACTACCGAAATTGCAACTATGTGTTTTGGCAAATCAAGTAAACGGCCAATGGCTTCAATGCGATCCTCCCTGGGATAGATCGACACCCAGCATGTCCCCAGCCCTTTGTTGTAAGCGGCCAGCAGGATGTTCTGGGTCGCCGCCGCGCAGTCCAGGGCCCAGTAGTTGACGCCGGGGTATTTGTTGCAAGCCGGGTCGGCGCAGACAACAATCGCCACGGGCGCCTGTTCCAACATTTGGGCGTAACCATGAAACTCGATTATTCCGTCGAGCAGGGAACGTTCCGTAACGACGATGAAGTGCCAGGGACGTTCGTTTCCCGCCGAAGGCGCGGACATCCCCGCCTCCAGGATTTCGGTAATGTATTCCTCGGGAACTGCTTGAGTTGTGTATTTCCTTACACTGCGCCTGTTTAAGATTGCTTCCATAGTATTTTGCCTCCTGTGTCTTCTTAAGATGCTTTTACCAAAACATTATACCCTGTTTTAAATGAATCCTCCAGGAAACGTTTAAAAATCACGGCAAAAAACGGATATGATGCGGGGTTAGTTCTGATGTTTTTCTTGTCACAAGACAGCGTCCGGATCTGTTTTGCTGGTGGGAGGCTATAAAAATATTGCTCCAAAAAGCCCTGTGATACACTGTTAATGCAATTGATCCAGGGGAAAGATATTTTATTTGGCGGACAAACAGGGCCTTTTTTGCGTCAATACAGTTAGAATGGTTTTTAGGGGGAAAGGAGCGTCGTGTTTTGCAGTTGAACTTGCCGCGGTTACGAAATATTTCCAGGAAAAAGGTGTTTGCCGGGGTGTTGATCCCGGGCATAATCCTGGCGGTGGTGGCGCTGAACGTCTTTAAGAGTTTAAAACCGGAGGGCATCCCCGTTAATACTGTTGTGGCGGAAATCAAGCCCATCCAGGACAACGTTTTTGCTTCGGGCAGGGTGAGGCTGTGCGCCAAGCAGGAGTTTTACACTTTTACCGGCACCACAGTAAAGGAATTGAATGTCGCGCCCGGCGACAGGGTGAGCAAGGGGCAGGTGCTGGGCCTGCTCAATGCCGACGAGATTGAGGAAGATTACAATGAGGCCAGGGCCAATTTCATTGCCCAGGAAGCAAGCCTTAATAAGGCTATCTATCCGCGGGACGAGGAGGTGGCCCAGGAAAGGGCAAATTGTCAGAGGGCGGAGGCGGATTACCAGAACACGCAAAAAAACTACCAGCGCCAAAAGCTGTTATACGAGCAGGGGGCGCTGAGCGGGAAAGAATTTGACGAGGCCGGGCTGGAACTGGCCGTCAAGGAAGCGGAATATAAAATAGCGATGGAAAGGCTGCGCCTGAAGGAAACCGGTCCGGTGGGGCACGAACTGATCTCGTTGAAGGCCCAGATTGAGCAGGCGCGTTACCGGTTGGAACAGGAGGAAAACAAGCTCAACAAAACCGTCCTCCGGGCGGAGATGGACGGAGTGGTGACTGCCGTGGAAGTGGCTCTGGGTGATTACGTCCAGCCGGGAACAAGGCTTCTAACCATTGGAGATACCAGTCAGCTGGAGGTAACCGCCGGGGTCAGCGAGGCCGACAGCGGACGGCTTAAGCCCGGTCAGAGGGTAACAGTGACCACCGCCGCCCAGCCCGGCCGGGAATACAGCGGGATACTTGAGAGCGTTTCCCCCGGGGCGGTGGAGAATAAGACCGCGGAAAGGGGCAGCCAGGTGGAAGTGCCGGTGATCGTGAAAATAACCGGCGATACCGGAGGGCTGCGGCCGGGTTATACCGTGGACCTCAGTATTGCCACGGTGGACAAGGACAGGGCGCTGGTGGTCCCGTACGAAGCCGTCATAGAAAAGGAGGGTGTCCACAATGTATTTGTGGTTGAAAATGAGGTAGCCCGGTTAAAAGAGGTTGACATAGGGGTTGACTCGGCCTTAGCCACTGAAATATTATCAGGTTTAGCGGAGGGTGAAAAGGTTGTTGCGGGTCCCGGGGAGGAATTGCAGGACGGCAGCCGGGTCACAGAAGTGAAGCAGCCGCCCCCGGCCAAAGGGGGCGCGGACCTGCCATGATTAAGGTGAGAAACTTGGGCAAGGTTTACCGGGCCGGCGCCCATCCGGTGGTTGCCCTGGAAGGGGTCGATCTGGAGGTGAGGCCGGGCGAGTTTGTGGCTATAATGGGTCCCTCCGGATCGGGCAAATCCACCCTTATGAACCTGCTGGGCTGCCTGGATATCCCCACCTCCGGCACCTACCATCTGGACGGGGTGGAAGTGAGCGGCATGGGCGATACCGAACTGGCGCGCCTGCGCAACCGCAAGATCGGCTTTGTTTTTCAGACCTTTAACCTGCTGCCCCGCATGAACGCCCTCCGAAATGTGGAGCAGCCCATGATTTACGCCGGAGTTGCCCCCCGGGAAAGGGCCGGGCGGGCCGCGGCGGCCCTGACCAGGGTGGGCCTGGGGGATAGGATGCAGCACAGACCCAGCGAACTTTCCGGCGGCCAGGTTCAGAGGGTATCCATCGCCCGGGCGCTGGTGAATAACCCCGCCGTGATCCTGGCGGACGAGCCCACGGGGAATCTGGATACCCGCTCCGGGGGGGAGATTATGGCCCTGTTTCAGGAATTGAACAGTGGCGGGACAACCATCGTCCTGGTGACCCACGAGCGGGAGATAGCCCTGCACTCCACCAGGATCGTCCACTTTCGAGACGGACGCCTGACGGGGGACGAGCCGGTGGAAAACCCGCGGGACGCCGGAAAATACTTGAGTATTGAACCGCCGGCGGATCTTTCCAGGGGATGTGCCCCGGGCGGGGGGGCAGATGCGCTATGAACCTCCTGGAGAGCGTCAGAGTGGCCCTGGAGGGCATCATGGCCAGTAAACTGCGTTCCTTTTTAACTACCCTGGGCATCGTTATCGGTATTGCCGCCGTGATTGCGGTGGTAGCCATCGGCCAGGGCGGCAGGGCGGTGCTGATGTCTGAAATGGAGAAGATCGGCACCAACATATTTGCCATCTACGTGGACTGGCGCAGCGAAAAGCCGCTCACCGGGCGGGAGTTCGATTTGAGTGATGTAGCAGTAATAAAGGATATGGTCCCCGGGATTACCCATCTTTCCCCCCACAACCAGATTATGTGGGACATAAGGGGGTCAAAGGAAAAAATAAGGGCCCGGATCACGGGGGTTTCGTCTGATTATGCTTATATCCGCAAGTTTAACTTGAAGGAAGGCCGCTTCTTTACGGAGGAAGACGACGCGGGCAAACGCAGGGTGGCCGTGCTGGACGAGGAACTGGCAAAACAAGTCTTCGGCAGGTCCCAGGCGCTGGGGAGCAAAGTCACCCTGGGAGACACGCCTTTCCTGGTGACGGGTATCATTGCCAGAGGGGAATCCGCCCTGGGGTTTAGTGAAACCCCCGGCGTTTATATTCCCATTGAGGTCTGGCAGGTAATGTTCAACGGGCAGGTACAGATGCTGGAGGGCAGCGCCGTTTCCAAGGATAAGGTGGACGAAGTAACGGGCCAGGCTGTGAAGATCCTGGAACGGCGGCACCGGGATTCCGGCAAGTACGCCAGTGAAAGCATGGAGCAGCAGATGCAGGCCGCCAATAAAATAACCGGGATCATGACCATGGTTATCGGGGCTATTGCGGGGATTTCGCTTTTTGTGGGCGGCATCGGGGTAATGAACATCATGCTGGTATCGGTGACCGAGCGCACCAGGGAAATCGGCATCCGGATGGCTTTGGGCGCCAGGCGCAGGGACATCCTGACGCAGTTCCTCATCGAGGCTGTAATCCTGTGCCTGCTGGGGGGTGTAATCGGCATGGCTCTGGGGGCCGGCGGGGCCTGCCTGATTGCCGGACTGGCCAACTGGCCGCCCCTGGTGTCCTGGTGGACGGCGCTTCTGGCCTTTGCCTTCTCCGCGTCCATAGGCATGATTTTTGGGATACTGCCGGCAAACAAGGCGTCCCGGCTAAACCCCATCGAAGCCTTGAGGAGGGATTAGGAAGCGGGATCGCAAAATAAAAATACAGGTGAAGAACAGACTCCGGATGCGGATGCAAGGGAGGGGCTGTTTTCACGAATCAAGGTGAAATATGAAAGAATGAAAAACATTATCAAGGGTTTGCCTGTGCCGGCGGGCGGGCTGATGCTGGGTCTGGCGGCGGCAGGCAATCTGACGGCGTCCCATGGACATGTCTTCAAAGTTTTGTTTGGTTCTATATCCTTCGTGTTGCTGCTGCTGTTTCTGACAAAAGCTGTTCTGGCCGCCGGGGCGGTCAGGGAGGATTTAAAGAATCCCGCCATCGCCGGTATAGCCGGCACTTGTCCCATGGGGATTATGGTTCTATCCGGCTATATTCAGCCTTTTTCCCCTTCGGCTGGTTATCTGATGTGGCTTGCGGGAATTGCTATACACTGTGTTCTGATAATTTATTTTACCATAACATTTATGCCGGGTTTCAGGGTGCCAGATGTGCTTCCCAGCTACTTTGTGGTGTATGTCGGGATTGCTGCGGCGTGTTTAACAGCGCCCGCGTACAATGCCCTGGGAACCGGCAGAGTATTATTCTGGTTCGGGTTCGCAGCCTACCTGATTCTTTTGCCCCTGCTTACCTACAGAGCGCTTGCAATAAAATCAATTCCCGAACCGTTGCTGCCCACCCTGACAATTTTCGCCGCCCCCGCCAGCCTTTGCCTGGCGGGCTACTTGAAGTTGTTTCCGGCTGTAAACATGACCGTCTTCTGGCTGCTGACCTTTCTGGCCCTGATCATGCTATTTGCCGTTCTTTTATACCTGCCCAAACTGCTCAGGTTAAAGTTTTATCCCAGTTATTCCGCTTTTACCTTTCCCCTTGTAATCAGCGCCATAGCGCTTAAGGATGCGGATATGTTTTTAAGCGAAACGCCCATGGGCGTGCCCGCCCTGGGCTATTTGGCCGGTTTGGCGGAAGTGCCGGCGGTTATGCTCGTTGTGTATGTTTTGATCAGGTATACCGGTTTTATGTTTTTGCAGCATGTTAACGTGGGGCCGCCACAAGCGCATAGCGTTTCCAAGTAGCCGGCAGCCAACGGAAAAAGTAATTTCGCCCTATGCCTGCCAAAAGCGCATAGCGTTTCCAAGTAGCCGGCAGCGCAGGTGGCACAGTGCTGTAAAAAACAGGGGTAAACCAGGCTGGATTTGGGGTTTTATCCAGGTAGCCGTTTAATCCCTTAAAGGGTACATTTTGAATTTCCAGGCAAAATTCCTAGAATCCGTGCTCTTTAAGATACTTCTTCAATTCCGTGATCTTTATTTCTCCAAAGTGGAAAACCGATGCCGCCAGAAGGATGTCGGCCTTTCCTTCCCGGGCGGCCTCCAAAAAATGCTCCATTGTGCCGGCCCCGCCGGAAGCGATGACCGGGACTTTTACCGCTTCCTTAATTCCCCGGATAAGCGGGATATCGTAGCCTGTTTTGGCCCCGTCGCGGGTCTTGCTTGTCGGCAGGATGTAACCCGCGCCCCTGGCTTCGGCCTCGGTGGCCCATTGAACGGCGTCCTTGCCGGTGGGGGTGTTGCCCCCGTCGATGTAAACTTCGTATCCGGAAGGAAGGGCGGGATTGCGATCAACATCAATGGCCACCACCACTTTGGCAGAACCGAATTTTGCGGCGGCCTGGTCGATCAAACCGGGATTGCGGAAAGCAGCGCTGCTGATCGAAATGCGGTCGGCCCCGGCCTCGAGTACTTCCCCGGCATCCGGTAGGGATTTGATGCCTCCGCCCACGGTGAAGGGGATGGTTGTCATCCGGGCAACCCGCCGGACTGCTGCCAAAGTTGTCTTTCTTTTTTCAATTGTTGCGGTAATATCTAAAAAAGCCAGTTCATCGGCGCCGTTTTCACAGTAAATCCTGGCGCACTCCTCCGGGTCGCCCGCATCTTTAAGATTAACAAAATGAACACCCTTTACCACTCTCCCGTCCATCATGTCCAGACAGGGCATAATTAAAACCTTATTCACCAACTCATTCCCCTTTCTTTGCCGGGCAATTTCAGAGCCCTGAGCACCAACCCATTCCCCACTTTTTCGGGTAACTTCGGAAACGGTTCACTAACCAGCTGCCCTTCCTTTTACGGGCAATTGCAGGATTCGTTCGCAACTTTGTTTACCAGCCCATGCCCCTGTCTCTGCCGTACAGATTCGGAACCTTGTTCACTAACCTGTTGCCCTTCCCGGCGAGTAACTGGTAAGGGTTAATGTTTCTCGCTTTAACCTGTTAATTCCTTTCTAGCGGGGAATTTATGAACCTGGTAACATCAGTTAAACTCTGGAAGAAGGAACCGGTTTGATGTCAGGGAAAAAGGCAACAATATAGTTTTTTCGCCCCTCAGGCCACCCGGGCCCAGATTTTTTGTTTATAATAACAAAAGAACAACGCGATTGGAAGGTGTTTAATTTATATAATAAGTCTTTGCCGCCCGAAGATGTTTTCATCCCTTTACCGGAACTAACCGCGGCTAAATTTTTGGAAAGGAAAAATCGTTTTGTCGGGCTTGTCGATGTGGCGGGGCAGGCCAGTCCCGCCCACGTCCCCAGCTCGGGGAGAATGCGGGAGCTGTTGTTTCCCGGCAACACCGTTTATGTTGCCCCGATGCCCGCCGGGAAGCGGACCCAGTACCGTATTCACCTGGCCCGGTACGGTGAAACACTGGTATCCGTGGACTCCCTGCTGCCAAACCGGCTTATTTACAAATCCCTGTTGCAACAAGCCCTGGCGCAATTCAGGGGTTACCGGGATATAAAAAGAGAAGTTAGTTGCGGCGCGAGCCGTTTAGACCTGTATCTGGAGGACGGGGCCCGCCGTTGTTTTATTGAGGTTAAATCAGTTACCCTGGTGGAAGACGGCGGTGTGGCAAGATTTCCGGATGCCCCCTCGGCAAGGGGTAAAAAACACTTGCAGGAATTGGTGCGGACACTTGATGATGGTTTTCGGGCCGCCGTTATTTTTGTGGTGCAGCGTAACGACGCCCGTGTCTTTTCCCCCAACCTGGCCACCGACCCTTTATTTAGCGAAGAGCTTCACCGGGCCGCAGCCGCCGGTGTAGATATATATGCCCTTGGTTGCAGCGTGAGCAGGCAGGCTGTGGGCCTCCAGAAATATCTGCCCGTTGCCCTGTGAGGGGGAGGGTGTCCGAAAATATGTCCCTTGAAGAACACGAGGTGGGGCCGTTGCCCTGTGAGGGAGAGGGTGTCCGGGTTCTGCCCGGTATGCAAACCGCCAGGGAAGACCAATTGGGTGGGAGAGGGAATTGGGGAGGCCCCCCGACATGCGGGGGGAGGTACAGTTAATAACTGGTACGGCCGCCGCCCTGGACGAGACTCCCCTGATATGCGGTGGGTACACTTGTTAGAAAAATAGAAGCTATGAGCAAAAGGCCGCCCCTGATATGCAAGGGGGTATTACAACAGGGTTTTCGAAATAAATTGTCGAACCAAGACCCCCCAGCCGTGCGGCGGGTATTTTAGGCAAACAGGCTCAGGTAACCTTTATAGCCTTCCTTTTCCAGGTCCTCCCTGGGGATAAACCGTAATGAGGCTGAGTTGATGCAGTAGCGCAAACCCGTTGGAGCCGGGCCGTCGTCGAATACATGACCCAGATGGGAACCGGCTTTTTTGCTTTTTACCTCCGTGCGGAGCATGTTGCGGCTTCTGTCATCGTGATTTGTGATACTGTCCGGGTTCAGCGGTTTGGTGAAGCTGGGCCAGCCGCTTCCGGAATCAAATTTATCCAGGGAGCTGAACAGGGGTTCACCGGAAACAACATCCACGTAGATGCCCTCCTGCTTATGGTCCCAGTATTCATTACGAAAGGGCGGTTCCGTGGCGCTGTTCTGGGTTACTTCGTACTGGAGTTTGGTCAGCTTTTTTTTGTGTGCTTCCCGCAGCTCCCGCAATTCCCGATCCATATCCTGGTCCCAGTGCTTCTTGATAAAACCGGCGCGCCCAGAGGCCTGACGGTACATATCGTAGTGCCCGGGGTTTTTTTCGTGGTAGTTTTGATGGTACTCTTCGGCGGGGAAGAAACTTGAGGCCGCGAGAATTTGCGTGGCAACGGGCTGGTCAAAACGGCCGCTTTCTTCCAGGGCCTTTTTGGATGCCAGGGCCTTTTGCTTTTGTTCCTCGTTGTGATAAAAGATGGCTGTTTTATATGACTGTCCGCGGTCGGCGAACTGCCCTCCGGGATCGGTGGGGTCAATCTGACGCCAGTAAGTATCAAGCAATTTTTCGTACGGACACAAATCAGGATTAAACGTTATTTGCACCGCTTCATAATGCCCCGTTGTATTGGAGCATACTTCCTGGTAGGTTGGGGACTCCTTATCACCGCCGGTATAACCGGATACCACTTTAACCACCCCCGGGATCCGTTGAAAAGGGGCCACCAGGCACCAGAAGCACCCACCCGCAAAGGTTGCCGGCTTCATTCGCCCCGTAAGACCCGTTTGCTCCGACTGCTCTATCCACACCGTTTGCCTCACCAGCCTTTCCTGCTCCGCTTTCTTCATTTGCTCCACTGCTGCTCCGGTTGCAGCGTTTGTTCCGCCGGTTTCGCCTGCTCCGCCGGGTCCGCTTTCACCGCTGGCCCCGCCTGCCTCGCCTGCACTGTCAACCCCGTCTTCTCAGCAGCTTTGCTGGGTCCGCCTCCTCCGTTAGCACCGCCTGCTTCACCTGCTCCGTTTGATCGGCTGGCTTTGCCTGCTCATCCGATCCGCTAATCATTCACCAACTCCGCCTGCTCCACAGGTTGTTATTGGTCCTCTTTACCAGTCATTGTTGATTCACCCCGGCCCAGTTTATTAATCATAATAATGTAGCTTTTGTAGATATTTTATACAACAACGGCCTGAAAGACAAAGGTGCGGTCAAAATATTTTTTTCTGTTATAATGTAAATGACGCGATGATGCGGCCTGCTTGAGCCGCCCCCGGGCATCCGGCGGATTATATTAATGGTTGGTAATGGTTGATATTCATTTACCTGCAAATAAATAAACAAGAATCAAGGTGATCTACTGTGAAACTTGTTACTGTGGCCGGGCCTCCCTCTTCGGGAAAGACTTCTGTAATTTTAAGGCTTATCGAATGTATGGAGCAGGAGAGGGGCAGTATCGGCGTTGTTAAATTTGACTGTCTTACTTCCTTTGACAGGATATCCTACCAGGAAGCGGGCATTCCCGTCCAAATTGGGTTTTCCGGGAAATTTTGCCCCGATCACTATTATGTCAGCAACATTGAAGACGCCGTCCAATGGGGCATCCGGTCCGGTTTGGAGATGCTCATTACGGAAAGCGCCGGGCTGTGCAACCGCTGTTCCCCGTACATCAACGGTGTTCTTGCGGTATGTGTCACAGATAATCTATCGGGAATCAACACTCCGCGCAAGATCGGTCCCTTGCTGAGGTTTGCCGATATCGTTGTGATAACCAAGGGCGATATAGTATCCCAGGCGGAGAGGGAAGTATTTGCCTTTAATGTCAAACAGGCCAACACATCGGCCAGGGTCATTTTTGTTAACGGCATCACCGGGCAGGGTACCTTTTTGCTGTCGAAATATTTCAGGCAGGCCCGGGATTTCCTCACCCTGAAGGATTTGAAACTGAGGTTCACCACACCGGCGGCGGTTTGCTCCTATTGCACGGGGGAAACGAGGATAGGGGAAAAGCACCAGATGGGTATGGTAAAAAAACTGGAGTTTAAGAGCCTGTGAGCATTAATATGAGTGCTGAGATGAACACAAATTTGAGCACCGGTGTGGGTGCTAAAGATTTAATGGCCTATTTAAGGAGCAGAAACCTTGACAGCATCCTGGAGGATTACCCCATTGCCGCTGACTTTTTAGACAATTTTCGCCTGGAGGCCATTTCCAGGACGCTTCCCTTAACCCGGGCCCTGGAAGAAGTGGAGGAGGAGGCCCTCGCCGAATTCGGACTGGACAGCTATGGCCTGCTGCAAGAGTTTTGCATGTTCCTGGAGAACTTTACCCGGGGGGAAGAGTTTTCCGGGAAAGTTTCCTCCCTGACCATCCTGGGCGGTTTTAATAAATTTAAGGAACCGGAAAACGTTGACCTGACCATTGCCGTGGGGGAAGTAATCAGCGTTGTGGGACCCACCGGGTCCGGGAAAAGCAGGCTTTTGGGCGACATCGAGTGCCTGGCCCAAAGGGATACGCCCACGGGAAGGCAAATTCTGATTAACGGTGCGGAACTGGATGAAGAGGAACGTTTTGAAATGGGCGGAAAACTGGTGGCTCAGCTTTCCCAGAATATGAATTTCGTCATGGACCTGACGGTTAGGGAATTTTTAGAAATGCACGCCAAAAGCAGATTGGCTGGGAATGCTGCTGAAATTGTGGGAAAATGTTTCCTTTGCGCCAATGAACTGGCCGGCGAGAGGTTTACCATGGATACGAAGGTAACCCAATTGAGCGGCGGGCAGTCCAGGGCCCTGATGATTGCCGACACGGCCAATATGAGCAATTCCCCGGTGATTTTAATTGATGAGATTGAAAACGCGGGAATCGACAGGCGCCAGGCCATTGAACTTTTAGCGAAGAGCGAAAAGATTATCTTTGTATCCACCCACGACCCGCTGCTGGCCCTGCGGGCGGAAAAGCGCATTGTTATGAAAAACGGCGGAATCAATAAGGTTATCAGGACATCCGCCGCCGAGGGAAAAAGCCTGGTCGCCATTGAGAAGATGGACAACACCCTACAGGCGCTCCGCAACCGCCTGCGCGGCGGCGAGATTATCACGGAGGAGCTTCTTAAATAACTTGAAAGAGGGAAAAGGGGGGCAGGATATGTGGGAAATCTATGACGCCATGATTGACGGAATACCGGCTGATCTCATTGTGGATGAACTGATTAGCGGGTACGAAGCTTCCTATGTGCGCAGCGGAAAGGGAGCGGGGATAGCCTATTTGAGGGATTATCAGACCAGAATGCCCATGTTCACCAAAAACCTCATCGGAGCGCCCCTGCGGGAAGTGGCCGGCGCCGTCAAGTCATGGAACTTCGTGGAGGCCTCGGTGGGCCTGGCCGCCATTAACGCCTATTACAACAACCCGGAGACGGCAAGGGCAAACGGGGTCAATTTTTCCGATGCCCGCCGGGTTGAGGACAGGATGCACGATCCCTTCATTATGTCCCAAAATGAAATCAAAGGTAAAAGGGTTGCCGTCCTGGGACATTTCCTTTACCTGGAAAGCCTTTTTGAACCGGTCTGCGATTTATCGATAATCAGCTGGAATCCCCAGGATGGGGATTACCCCCTTCCGGCCTTTGAGTACATTCTGCCGGAGTGTGATTACGTATATGTTACCAGCTCCAGCATTACCGACAAAACCCTGCCCCGGGTGCTGGAATTAACCCGGAATGCGCGGCGGGTAACCATTGTGGGGCCGGCGACGCCCCTGGCCCCCGTATTGTTCGATTACGGCGTTGGTGAGTTGTCGGGGTTTATCATTAAGGATAACGGGCTTGCCTTCAGAATCACCGCCGGCGCCGAAAATGTAAAGATATATTCCGCCGGTCAAAAGGTTTCTTTCAAAAAGGGGGACTGAACCCCGGGGAAGCTTTTTAAAGCCGGGCCGGGCTGTGCTGTAATGTGCTTGCCAGGCTGAGCGTGCTTTGCTTACAAGAAATCAAATAACTTAATAACTTAGTTTCCCGGTACAGTAACTTACATGGGGCTATTTCTGCCTTACGGGAATGTTTTTAGGATAATGTCGTAGTCTATGTTCTCTATAAATTTTCTTTCCCTGGCAGTCCGGGAATTCAGACGCAGTATGTTTATCCCGTTGCCTTCCGCTGCCGCTTCGGACCGTATAATACTTTCCGGGCACCGGGAGTAGCCGTAAATTGCGCTGCATCCGCTCATGCGGGTACCCGCCGCCGCCCCCCACTGGTTAGCTATGGCCAGGTGCGCCTGTTCCCCCTGCCTGGCCTCCCAGATGAACCGGCGTTTAGCGTCGCTCCAGGCGGCAGGAGCGCAGATTAGGTCGGCGCCCCGCTTGACCAGGGATTCGGCGCTTTCCGGGAACATCAGATCGCTTCCGGTCAGCAGGCCTGCCCGGCAGAAGGGCAAGTCAAGGACAGGGAAAATAATGTCTCCCGCTGCGGCCCAACAACTTTCCCCGGGCCGGGACAGGTGTATTTTCCTGTAACGGCATTCCACGCCGCGCGGGCCCACCAGCACGATGCTGTTGTAATATTTGCCGTCCTGTTTTTCTACCATTCCCAGGACAATAAAAATGTTTTTCTCTGCCGCCTTTCGGGCAAATACACCGGTGGTGGGGCCGGGAATCATTTCAGCCGCGGCCTCAGCCGCCCGGCGCCCGGTTACCGCCCCCGTTGTGCACAGCTCCGGCAGTACGGCTAGATCCAGCGGCGCCCCATCCGCCGCGGCCCTGTCTGCTGCCGCGTCAATCAAGCCCAGCAGCCTTTCAAGGTTGTCCGGCACATTGCCGGGCAAAGGGCAAAACTGCACCGCAGCGACAGTAAACTCCGCCGGTTCCGGCAGGCCCAACATCATGCCGGGATTAAGCTGCGAGTATGGATCAAGGGCAATGTCCCTGTAGCAGGCCGGCTCTCTTCGTGAAAGGATGTTTTCCGGGTCTGCCGGAATTAATTTTCCCCCGGTCGGGGGAAGCGTACCGTAAATAATGGTATCATCAGGCGAGCTCACCTGCTGAATAGCAGTTCCGCTGCCGTCAATGAGCATGGATTCAGCCTGGCGGCAGTCCATGTTCGGATCTATGCCCGTCCGGTTGCAGGCCAGCAGGTAAATCCCGTTTTCCGCCGCCCGCGCCCGCCAGAATTTTTCCGGGTTGTAATGTTCGGGGGGCCAGTTGGCTGGGACCAGCAGGGCCCTGGCGCCTTGCAAGGCAGCTATCCGGGCAGGTTTGTAGGAATAGGAATCAGCGCAGACCACCACCCCCAACCTGCCGAACTCCGTCTGCGCCACCAGTACCGGCAGGTTGCCCCTGGCGGCCCACAGGTTTTCCCGGTAGGCCGGCGCCAGCTTGCGGCATTTGCCCACCACCTGTCCTGCCGGCCCTATAAGGGCGGCGGCATTGTAGAATACACCTGTATTAAGGTCCACCTCCGGCAAACCCAGGCAGATGTAACAGCCGTACTTGCCCGCAATGCGTCCGCAAGCCCTGGTCGCCGGACCGGGGATAGTCTCAACCAGGGGGGCGATTTCTTCCCTGCCGGCAAAGGAATAACCGGAGGTAGCCAGCTCGGTGTTCACAATAACCTTCGCTCCCGCCCCGGCGGCTTTTTCATTCAAATCCAGAAGCCTGGCCAGGTTTTTTTCTTTTTCGCCCCAGTCAATAGACGCGTGTACCAGCGCAATTTTTAAGCAGTCATCATATTTCCGCAACGTTTTACCTCCGGCCACAACCTATTGAGTGGATGTTTTTATCCTGATCCACGGACGACTTTAAGGCTGGGCAATAACCCTGTAACCGCTTGCCCCGAAGCTTTCGGTTATTAGTTTTATGAACTTCAACTCAATAATAGATTTGTACATGGCGTTTCTGGTGGTTAAAAACATGGTATCACCGTGCTTTTTTAAGCTGATTAAGGAATTAATGTATTTTTCGAAATCCTTTTCGTCCATTGAAGCCTTGATCTTTAAAATACCGTTCAGCAATGTGGGTTCTTCGTTTTTAATGCGATCCTCCAATGGTGTGAATTCGACCCTTTCCAGGCTGCAGTTGCAATCCAGGAAGAACTCCTTACATCCGGGTTCGAGACTGGAAATCAAAATTCTACGTTTCAAACCGCACACTCCTTTTTTTAATAATGGATGTATGTTCATGTCCGTCTCCTGAACGGACTTTTTTTAGAAAGACTACCCGTTCGTCCCCGAACAGGTAGAATAAAAGGAAGAAGGAGATAATACATGAAAAACCCGGCTTACTCCGCTAAGAAGCCGGGTTTTTCAAAGGTAAAAACCTTTAAATAAACACACCAACAGCCCTGGCCTTTCTACGGAAGGCGGTACTCAACCGACCAGGCAGGTCTCCTGACTTGCGGCTCATGGCGTATCTCCCGCCTTCCCGGGCATTTTTTTCCCAGTGGCGTTTTGGAAGGCGCTCCCCGCTTACAGTGGCCAGACCGTCCGGGATTTACACCCGGTTCCCATTTTACCCTCCCCGGTACAGCGGGGAGGACCTGGACAGATTATTCAGTTAAAGAGATTTAAACACTATTTGGGTAATATGTCAATACCTTTTAGAGCATTTCAATAATATTCCCTGCAGGCAATCATTTCATCTTGTTTTCAGCCGGATATCTGTTTGACTTTCTTAACGCTCAATGCCGTCCCGGGCGGGGACGCCTTTTTCGTAATAATGCTTTATTTCCGTCATTTCCGTTACCAGGTCCGCCGCCTCAATGACCTCCGGCGGCGCGTACCTGCCGGTAAAAATCACCTCCACACCGTCCGGCTTGGCACTGATCACTTCCAGCATTTCTTCAGTGGTGATCAGGTGAAAGAAATGGGCGGTGTTGATTTCGTCAAAAACTACGATATCGTATGCTCCGGAAAGCATGGCATTTTTAGCCCTGGTCAGGCCTTCCCGGGCCATTTGTACGTCTTCGGCCTCCGGCGGGTTTTTGACGTGGATCAGAGTGTCTTTGCCGTACTGCTCGATGGTGATATGCGGCCTGCACATTTCAGCCGATTTCAGCTCAGCGTATTTCTGTCCCTTCATGAACTGGCCCACGTAAGTTTTAAGGCCCCGCCCCATGGCCCTGAAGGCCAGACCCAGTGCTGCGGTGGTCTTTCCCTTGCAGTTCCCGGTGTAAACCTGGACATAACCTTTACCGATATTATCCTTCTTCAATTCATTCCCCCCTTTATTTTGGCCGCCCGGTCCCGTTACCTGCGCTTGCGGGCCTTTCCTGCCAGGAGAAAGCCGGAAAGCAACCAGGACCAGAGCGAATACTGCCGGAGCAAGACCGGCCGGCAACCAATAAGCACTGCCTGCCCCCAATCAAGTTTAACACTATTTGGTTCCCTTTTCACCCCCGGCATGGAAAAACTTCACAAAATCAGATTGAACAATATGCGGGGTATGCGTTTCTTTTTATTAATTTTGTATAAAACCGGCATCGTCTTTGCCGTTGTGTTGATATAATATACCTGAAACACACCTGCCGCTTAAAGAGTAAAAAAAAGAGTTGAATTGCCGGCTAATGTACCTGATGCGATCTGATTAATTTGGTTTGACATTGTTCTTATTTTTGCGGTTTTGATTGACATTTGTTGTTCTATTATGGTAAAATTGAAAAAATTATAAAAGAGGATCAGCAGGGAAGCCGGTTAAAAGCCGGCGCGGTCCCGCCACTGTAAAAGGGAGCTGTTCTGCAACATGCCACTGGTTAAACCCGGGAAGGCGCAGAGTAAGCGATGATCTTAAGCCAGGATATCTGCTTGTTCTTGTTATCCGCCATTACCCACGGTAGATGGGAAGGAATAACAGCCTTGTACAGTGTCCTGATTAAGGCAATAACCTCCGCATCTACGTGCGGGGGTTTTTTGGTTTAGGCGAATAGTTTTGAACAGGTCCCGGGAAACCGGGCTTAATGCAACCGCTCGCTTTAAACTGGGGCGGGGGAACGGCTGCTCCCTTGAAACCGGGCTTAATACTAGTTCAGGGTTAACTCTTAAACTATGAATAAGTCTTTTATAAGCAGGCTTCTGTCCTGAATATGAGCTGAAGTGAAAATATAGAATTAGTGTTTACGCTATACCAGGGCCGGCCCCGGCGGCTAATACTGTTACAGTGAATAAACTAAAATTAGTTGGACTTTGTTTGTGCGGGGCCCGTTTCCGTATCCCGGTTGTTGCGGCTGCCGTATCTGAGCGATGGAGGTGGTAAATTGATTGTGACAATGCCTGTTCCCTAGTCAATTGACTGACCGGGGCGTTTTTATTTTACCGGGCCGGAAGATTAATCATTATCCTGTTGTTGTGGGGCGCCACTGGCTGCCGGGACCGAAGGGCGCCTGGCAAAACAACGGCATTGCGGATATTGACCGGGCTTACCAAACTTTCCGGCGGTAGCGCTTTAAACAGCGGTTAGGAAGCAACCGGAGCTGATTCCAGCAAGGAATACTGTCGCCTGTAATCCCTGCGGATTGGAAGTCCGTTGGGTTTCGTGCCATGATTCCAGCAAGGGATACATGCGCCGCAATTTAAAAGAAAGGAATTGTTAAGCGATGGAGATCAGATTTTTAAGCCGCCGCCTGGCATTACTGACAATACTGGTGTGTTCTTTAACCTTCCTGGCACTGACGGCCGCGTTTGACCGGGCGGAGGCGGAAACCTTACTGGCGGACCGGGCAGCGGAATACCTGAAAAACGAATACGCGGATTACGGCCTTATTAACGCGGACATGGGTGTTGGCTCCTATGTTTTTTATATCCTGACCGCGGCCGGTGTTGATGTCAGCGCCTGGAAACACGACGGAACAAGCCTGGCGGACGCGGTAACCAGGGCAATCCGGAGCGACATAGCGGACGCCGGTCAGGTTTCCGCCAAGCGCCTGGCCCATGACCTGGCAGCGGCTAAAGCCCTGGGCCGGGAAAACGAGGCGGATCAGTTGATCCAGCTGCTGAAGAGCAGGCAGAGCAGCGAGGGGTTTGATCAAATAGGTCCACTCAGTGTATACAGCAACATTCCGGCCTTTGAAATGCTGGGCCGGCTCGGCTTGCTCGACCAGTTCGACGCCGGTCTGACCAGGGGCTACGTCCTGGGGATGCGCTATGCCGGGTCGGAGGACAAGTATCGCGGAAGTTGGGGATCCCTGGACGACGGTAAATTTTACGCTGATTTTATGGCCGTCACGGGTGCGGTTCGGCTGCTTAGCCGCATTGACCCCGGCGGTAGTGACGCGGCGCTGCAGGAAGCGGTAGACAGCGGTCTGGAATGGCTCAAAAGACAGCAGCAGCCTGACGGCAACTTTATGGCCGGCATGGACGATACATTGATCGATACCTGTGATGTAATTATCACCCTGAGAGAGCTGGGGATTGATCCCGCCGCCTGGGTGAGCGGCGCGGGCAAAAGTCCCGTGGACTATTTGGAAAGCGAGGCGCTGAATCCGGACGGGAGTTTCGGCCAGTCCGGGAACGTACTGGACGCTGTGTTGGTATTGTGGGCATGCCGGGCGCTGGAGGAAAAAACAGCGGGAACGGCGGGGCAGGAACAGCCGGCTCAGGCGCAGCCGTTGCAAGAAGCACAGCCGGCCCCGGACAGCCCGGCCGCTCCCCCTGTTCAAACGGTGCGGTCATTTACGGACACAGCCGGCCACTGGGCGCAAGAATCTATTTCCCGTATGGCCGCCAGGGGTATTACGGCGGGCTACGCGGATGGTTCTTTCCGGCCCGAAGCGCTGGTGACCAGAAATGAAATAGCCGCCATGCTGGCGCGGCTGCTGGGTCCGGAACCGGCGGCCACGCAGGATGTGCAGATGATAAGCGACAGCTTTGCCGATGCCGGCGACATTCCGGGCTGGGCTCTGAACGACGTTGCCGTGGCGCTGCGGGAAGGCCTTGTTTCGGGTTACCCGCAGCCGGACGGGTCTTTATGCTTTGCCGGCGACCGGACGGTTAACCGGGCCGAATTGTCGGCTTTGCTGGCGCGGGTCATGGAAATAAAACCGGGGCAGACGGAGCCCAGGGTTTTGGATTTTGCCGACAACAACCTGATCCCGGACTGGGCCGGGCGCTATATAGGTATAGTGTACGCCGGGGGGATTGCCGGCGGTTATCCCGACCGCACATTCCGGGCGGAAAAGCCTGTGACCAGGGCTGAAGCCGCTTCTATGATCATGCGTCTGGCAGAGCAAACGGAAGATAAATAGAAAAAACCGGTGTCAAAAAATATTGGGGGGATGAAGATTGTTAAGTGAAGGATCTTTTAAAAAGATAGGCATTCTTCTGGCTGTTGTCATGGTGGCTGCGGTACTCTGCGCGTTGCCCGGCGCCAACCCGGCGGGAGCTGCCGGATCGCCGGCCGACAGCGCCGTGCAGTACCTGAATAGTGAATATACCACCAGGGGCCTGGTAAATACCGAAATGGGCGTGGGCGCCTACGCTTTTTACGTACTGCGTCAGGCGGAGATTGATGTGAGCGCCTGGGAATATGATGGGGTGAGCCTGGATGAAGCGGTAACAGCCGCCATATCCGGCGACTTGGCCGGGGCCGCCGACCCGTCGGCAGTTTCCGCCAAGCGTCTGGCCCAGGACCTGGCGGCAGCTGTCGCGCTGGAAGATAGCGCCCTGACAAACCAGTTGGAGCAGGCGCTGCGGGACAGGGAAAGCGACAGCGGGTTTGACAACAACGTCTACAGCGATATACCGGCCTACGATCTTTTGGGCCGGACAAACAAGCTATTGAGTGTGGTAAACGCTGTCTACGCGAAGGACAGCATCCTGGCGGCGCAGAATACAACAGCCGCTCCAAACCTCGGCAGTTTCGGCAGCGTGTGGGGAGCGGAATTTTTTCCTGACTTCATGACCACGGCCCAGGCGGTTCGGGCCCTGCATTATCTTGACCGGGAGCGCGACGACAGTGAGATCCAGACTGCCATTGAGGCGGCGCTCAACTGGCTGAAAGATACGCAGCAGGCTGACGGCAGCTTCCTGGGGTCAGAATGGGATGACCCGGTCACAGACACGGCGGAAATAATTATTACTCTTACAGCGCTGGACCTGGATCCCGCCGCCTGGCCAAGCAGCAGCGGCAAAACCGCCGTTGACTACATGATGAACAACGCTCTGAACGACGACGGAAGCTTCGGTTCCTCCAGAAACGTCATGGACGCCATTTGGGCCCTTAGCGCTTATAACCTGATAAAGACCCAGTTTTATCTGGACCCCGCGGAGATAACCTTAAATGCGGGGAGGACGTTTCAGCTGAAAGCTGTCTGGCAGTACGGGAGCGTTCCAGTTGATGTGACATCAGCCGCCCAGTGGTCCTCGGCTGACACTGCCGTCGCAGCGGTGGAAAGCGGGCTGGTCACCGCGCTGACAGCGGGTAAAACGGAGATCACCGCCGTTTATGACGGGCTGACGGCATTAACGAAGGTTGCTGTGGACTCATCATCATCCGGCGGCGAAGGCGGGACGAGAATAACCGTCGGGCTGGCCGTGGTGGGCCAGGAAAACCGGCTATTATACGGTCCCGCCCAAATATCCGTGGACAAATCAAACAAATGGGGACTCACCGCGCTGGGCGCGCTGGATGCCTCCGGCCTCGACTACGGGACCTCCTCGTGGTCTTACGGGGACCTTGTGGATTACATTGAAGGTCAGGCCAACGTTGGTTTGTCGGGCTGGATGTTTACCGTCAACGACAAAGTCCCGGGAAGCGGAGCCGATAAGTATAATATCAAAGCTAATGACAGAATCATTTTTTATTATAGCTCCAGTATGGACCAGCAACCGCCCAAGTGGGGTGAACTGGGGAATAGTTCCTCTTCGGGCGGGGGGGGATCTTCATCCGCAGGATCGGCGGCGCCTTTTAAAGACAGCGACCTCGACACTGCCATTAAAAACGCCCGCGCTGCCGGCCTGGTGGCCCTGGCAGCAGATGACAAGAACGTCTCGCTGACCCTTTCCCGGGAGCAGATCGCTAAAATTCATGATGCCGGCTTCCCGTTGGCCGTGACTATCCAGGGCGCGAAGTTTATCCTGTCGCTGGATGGCCTGAAAGTAAAGGAATTGTCCACCGATAAGGCTGCACACATGAAATTTAGCGCCAGTAAGCTCGGCAGCGACGACGTCCGGAAACTTACGGAATCCTTTGCCGCCGGTCTCAGACTGGCCGGGGAAATTTATGAGCTGAACATACAGGTCTTGAATAAAGACGGCACGTCAAGGGATATCGCTAACCTTACCCATTGCCTGGTGTTGCTGCCTTTGCCGGAAGGACTGGAGGAGGACGCCGCCGGCTTGTTAAAGGCTTACCGCTACAATGAAGCAAGCAGGCAGTGGGAAGACTCGGGCGGCACATATGATCCGGACAATGGAGCCGTCGGTTTTCAGGTGGAGCATTTCAGCAAGTACGCCTTGTTGGAAGCTGTCCCCCAAACCCCGGAAAAAGTTGTTTTTAGCGACATCATCGGGCACTGGGCGCGGTCGGAAATCGAATACATGGCCGCGAACGGTTATGTGGACGGCGTAGGCGAAAATCAATTCTCACCGGAGACAAAGATCACCCGGGCGGAATTTACCGCCATCCTGGTTCGTCTGGCGGGTTTGGAACCCGGCGCTGAGGCGGCGGAATGCTTCGCCGACGTGCCGGCGGACGCCTGGTACCGGGGCCTGGTGGGCGCGGCAGCCAGGGCCGGTTTGGTTTTAGGCGCTTCCGAAAACAGCTTTGCGCCGGACGAACTGGTCACACGCGAACAAATGGCGGTTATCCTGGTGCGTTTTATGACCAAAAATGACGCGGCTGCACCTGCCGCTGAAGCCGGTGAAGCCGGCTTGCTGTCCGGCTTTGGAGACAGCGGTGAGATTTCTTTCTGGGCCCGGACGTCCGTAGCGCAGGCCGTAAAGGGCGATCTCATGGCGGGCCGGGACGCGGGGCGGTTCGCGCCGCGGGGCGGCGCCACCAGGGCCGAGGCCACGGTGGTGCTGTACCGGGCTTTGCAGAAATTACCCCCGGTTAATCCGGAAACCGCCGGGCATTAAAAAAGCCCCAACGAAAGGCCGGGCAATCAAGAAGAAAACTGATGGAGTCCTTTTTTAACGCGGGGGCGTCTATCGCCGGCTTCCGCACAGTTTGACATCTGCGAACGAGGTGAGGGGTGATTATTAAATGAAGCGCAAGCTGACGTATCTTATTGCTTTTCTGGTCATCCTGGGCGCGGTGGTTGTACCGGCTATCTATATGAACAAGGTTTTCAGCGCCGGCCAGCCGGGGCCTCAGGCGGTAAGCGCCGGCTCCGGTATAAACGGCGGGGAACAAAACGGCGCGGCAGACCGGAACCAGACATCACCAGAATTGAAGGAAACTTCCCCCGGAACGGACCCGGCATCTTCCGGGGCGAACCAGGCGTCCTCCGAATCGGCTGCCGGTGCAGCTGATGCCGCGGCAAAGAATGGCGATCCGGCGAACCCGCCGCAGGCTGCCGCGCCCGGCGCCGTTTCCGGGGAAAATAACGCGCCTGCTCCGGCGGCTAATCCAACGGCTGACGCCACTTCCCCCGCGGCCAACCCAACTGTTGCGGCGCCGGCGGCGTCCGGGGAGGGCTGCCCGGTATGGATTGCCGTAGTGGGTAAAAATGGCGAACAGCTGTACCAGGCCGGGCAAATCCTTTTAACAAAAGAAAACAACAAATGGGGTGTCAACGCTCTGGGGGCCCTGGAAGTCACCGGTCTCCCCTACGTTACATCGCCCACCTGGCGGAATTTTGTTTATTCCATCAGCGGGCAGGCCAACAGCGGCGTATCGGGCTGGATGTACGCAGTGAATGGTGACGCCCCCAACCATATGGCGGACAAACACCCGGTAAAAGCCGGGGATCGGGTAATCTGGTGGTACAGCCACAGTATGGAACAGCCCCAGCCGCGCTGGGATGATTTGATTCAGAAGAAGTAAAGGGGCGGCCAATTTTGTTCGATAAGCTGTATTACCAGGACAAAGGGCTGTTTTTGCAGAGCTTTCACCCGGCTGCGGTCCTGCTGTATCTTTTTGTGCTTCTTGTTTTAAGCCTTTTGTACGACAACCCTCTTTACCTTTTATCCCTGCTGTTCCTGCTGGTCCTCTTAATTAAGGGGGTTGACGGTATGGAGGTCTGGGAGGGCTTTTTAAAAATCGGCGTCCTGATGATGATTTTAATCATGGTTGTCAATCCGCTGGTGATCAGAGCCGGCGCCACCGTCATCTGGCGCGGCCCCGTATTGCCGCTCCTGGGCAGTCTGGATGTTTCCCTGGAAGCCATATATTTCGGGGCCGTGTCCGGGCTCAGGCTGCTGGTGGTCATGAGTGTATTCTGCCTTTACAACCTGATGGTCAACCCGGACCAGGCGCTGAACCTCTTTTCCCGGACAGCCGGCAAGTCCGTGCTGATGGTGGCCCTGGCCACGCGCATGTTTCCCACCATGGTCAGGGACCTGAAGCGGATCAAAGAAGTGATGCAGCTGCGGGGCGTTGACTTTGAACAGGGCGGCCCGGGGGAAAGAATTAAAAAATACGCCGGTCTCTACAATGTCCTGCTGCTATCCTCCCTGGAGGGTTCCATGGAAATAGCTGAATCGATGCAAGCCAGGGCTTACGGCAGCGGCAGGCGCACGGTTTACAGCCGCAACCTTCTGCGGCCCAGGGATTACCTATGCGCCGGGGGCGGCTTGCTGGCCTTGTCCGCCGCCGTCTGGGGGCTGTCAAACGGGTGCGGGCATTACGAATTTTACCCGGTTGCGGATGTTCTCATCAGGGACAGGGCGACTGTGGTTGTCCTGGCAATTGTGTTTTTTTACCTGTCTGTGCCGCTAATTTTGGGCGGGGGGGATAAGTATTGCCGCTTTATAAAATCGAAAATCTGACTTACTACTATCCGGACGCGGAAAAAGCCGCGCTGGAAAATATCAATCTGGAGATAGCGGAAGGGGAATTTATCCTGGTGACAGGCGGCTCCGGTTCCGGTAAATCCTCCCTGGCCAGGGCCCTGGCAGGACTGATCCCGGATTTTTACGGGGGCCGCATCGGCGGGAAAGTCTATTTCCAGGGGAAGGACATGCGGGCGCTGGACCGCAGAAAACTGGCCAGACGAGTGGGTATGGTCTTCCAGGATCCGGAAAAACAGATCGTGCAGACCCAAGTGGAGGCGGAAATCGCCTTCGGCCTGGAAAACCTCGGTTCGACTAACGAGGAAATGCTGCGCCATGTTGCCGAAGTGATTTGTTTCATGGGCCTGGAGCGGATCAAAGGGGATTTTACGGCCAACCTTTCCGGCGGACAAAAGCAGAAGCTGGCGCTGGCTTCCGTGCTGGCCATGCAGCCGCATGTGCTGGTCCTGGACGAGCCTACCTCCCAGCTGGACCCCGTGGCGGCGGAAGATATCCTCAACCTGGCCAAACGTCTGAATGAGGAAATGGGTTTTACCGTGATCATGATCGAGCAGCGGTTGGAGCGGTGTTACCACCTGGCGGACAGGGTTTTGTTAATGGACCGGGGAAAAATTGTCCGTGACGGGAGCGCCCGGGCGGTAGCCGGCCAAACCATTGATGGCTGCGCCCCCTTTTTGCCGCCGGTGGCCAGGTTTTTTGCCGGTTTGCCGGCGCCAGTCATACCGTTGACAGTCAAGGAGGGCAGGAAACTGCTGCTCTCCCGTCTTAATATTACAGAGAAAGGCGGGGCGCCTTCCGCGTCTGAAACCGGTGTCTCCGGAGCGGCACAGCCCGCGGCGATGAACAGCGGAGCGCTCCCCGCGGCGCCGGCTTTACGGGCGGCTAAAAAAGGCGGAAAACTACTTCATTCCCTTTTTAATACCGGGCCGGCCGGCGGGGCGCCAAATATCCCTGAAACCAGCGCCGCCGGGACAGCGCGGCCTGCGGCGGCAAACGGCGGCGATCCACCCCCGGCGGCGGCCGGGGGCAGCGCTGTGCATTTGAAAAACCTTTGGTTTACCTACCCGGGCGGGCAAGAGGTCTTAAAAGGCGTCAGCCTGGTCATCGAGAAGGGGGAATTTGTAACCGTCCTTGGTGAAAACGGCGCGGGTAAGTCGACAATGCTAAGGCTGCTGACCGGCTTGCTCAAACCGGACCGGGGCAGCGTCCAGGTCTTGGGGCGTGACGCCGGCAGAAACGGCTTTAAAGAGATCAGGCGGCATATCGCCTACCTTTCCCAGAACCCCAACGACTACCTCTTCCAGGACACAGTGGAAGACGAACTGCTTTTTACCCTGAAAAATTTTGGCCTAAAAGATACGTCCGCTGCCGCCGAGATGCTGGAAAGGTTTCATTTAACGCGGTACCGGCGGACAAACCCCCGGGACCTGAGCAGCGGCGAAAGACAGCGGGTTGCCCTGGCGTCGGTGCTGGTCACTTCCCCCGGTTTGATCATCCTGGACGAACCCACCAGGGGGGTGGACTTCCGGTTAAAGAAGGAACTGGGTGTCTTTCTGCGGCAGGAGGCGGCGAAAGGCCGCACGGTGCTTGTAGTCACCCACGATGTGGAATTCGCCGCTGAGTATGCCACCCGGGTGGTGCTGATGTTCTCCGGTAGGGTGGCAGGCGACGGTAAAAAGCACGATGTGCTGGGCAAATCGATCTTTTATTCATCCCAGCTGGGCAAAATGTGCCGGGGTATCTGCGACGGTGTGCTCACTTTCGGCGAGGCGCGGCAGCGGCTCCAACCCCTTTTTAGGGGCGGACCGGGCATGGATAAGAATCTGGGGGTGGAAATATGACGGGGACAAATTGGGGCTTTTACATAACCATAGCCGGCGTTTTTTCGGTCGCCCTGCTCCTGCTGGGAATGGAGAAAAAAGCGGGCCTCAACGCCAGGCAGGTATCGCTCTACGCCATCCTGGCCGCCATTTGCGCCGCCGGCCGGACGGTTACCGGTGTAGGTTTGCTTTTTCTGCAGCCCACCATGTTTTTGGTGGAAATCACGGGGTTTGTGTTTGGCGCCCGGGCCGGCTTTTTTGTGGGCGCTCTGACACCCCTGATCTCCAATTTTTTCATCGGACAGGGACCCTGGACACCCTGGCAGATGCTTTCCTGGGGCCTGGTGGGCCTGTCCGGAGCGGCGGTCCGGTATTTATTGCCCCGGGCTGGAATCAAAACCATTACCCTGCTTTGTTTTTGCTGGGGCTACCTTTACGGCGCCATCATGGATATCTGGCACTGGAGCGTCTTTACCCGGCCGCTGACCTTCAATGCTTATTTGCTCATCTGGGCGGCTGGTTTCAGCTTTGATTCCCTGCGCGCCGCCGGCAACCTGCTTTTTTGCGCCGCGCTGGGCAGCCAGAGCTTAAAAATACTGCGCTGCTTTCACAAAAAAATGGATGTACGGTATTTGGAAAATATATAAGGCAGAATTCATCAGATTGCAAAGGGAGGCACACCATTTGAAAACAGGAAAATTACTGCTGTTTTTCATATCCGCGCTGTTCCTCTGCGTCCCTGCGGGGGTCGCCGCCGGGCGGCCGGTTGCGCCCGTTGCCCCTCCAACTGTGGAATGGTCCCAGTCCTTCGGCCGGGGTGAGGGCCATTATGTGGAGCAAACGGAGGACGGCGGCTTCATTTTAACCGGCTGGCTGGATGCAGAGGGGGGCAGCTCCGACGTATTTCTGGCCAAATTCGACGGCGGCGGCAATAATATCTGGCAGGAGACTTACCACGGCAACGGTTACAACGACAGCCACTGCGTCAGGGAAGTTAGCGGCGGCGGTTACATTGTTGCCGCTGAAACCAAGTCAAAGGACGCCTTCGACCATGACGTGTACGTGGTGCGCACCGATGGAGAGGGAACGCCGTTATGGGAAAAAATACTCGGCGGGGCGCGTTGCGACTACGCCTGGACCGTGCAAGAAACGGAGGACGGCGGTTTCATCCTGGCCGGCGGGACGGAATCCTACGGCGCTGGGATATATGACGCCTACCTTATCAGGATGGACTCCGGCGGTAATGTCATCTGGGAAAAAACCTACGGCGGGGCGGCTTCCGATTGCGGCTACGCCTTGCTGCAGCCGGCTGACGGCGGCTTTCTCATCGCCGGCAACACAGAGTCCGGCGGCACGGGCAACCCCGACGTTTATCTGGTGCGGACGGATGCCGGGGGAAAGATGCTCTGGCAGAAGACTTACGGCGGCAGCGGTTCGGATTACGGCTGGTCGCTGCTCGAAGCGCCCCATGGCGGCTATATAATTGCCGGGGAAAAGGAAGAAGCCGGGGAACAGGGCGCCTGTTTGGCCCCTTACCTTTTACAGGTGGATGCTGACGGCAGCCAACTCAGGGAAAATACATACGGAAACGGCCGCGCCGGCTCATTTTACGCTGCCTGCCGGGTGGCGGACGGCTATGTTTTGACGGGTAAAATCGAGTCTGCGGGGGGTTACGGCCTGTATGTGGTCAAAACTGCTGAGGATGGCAGCCTGATCTGGGAAAAAACGATAGAGGGCGACGGTGCGGGCAGCGGCTATGCCGTAGCTCCGGTCCGCGGCGGGGGTCTGGTGGTGGCGGGGAAAAAAGGCCTGGAAGATAGCGCCGGCAGCGAAATATTAATGTTGAAACTAGCCGGGGCCGGCGGGACGAATAAGGCCTATACCTTGACGGTGGGCCTCGCTGTGCTGGCATTTGCCCTGATTCTGGCTGTTTTCCGGCTTTCGACAGGCAGAAAAGGCCCGGAGTCATAAGTAAAGGTTCTGTTTGACGCGGGGGCAAAAAAATAATTAAAGCAGGTGAATAGCTCGCATGGTCCGGCTACTGAAAGGGTGAACCCCGCCCTTAAAAGCCATGGCACAGCTCTTCTGGCGCCAGGGTCACACAAAAGCGCCGGGAAGCTTGCCGGGGGCAACTGGTTATGGAACATTACGGCAAATGCAATTATTTTGCTTAACGCCGGGCGAAAAGGCAAAAAGGTAATGCCGCCCGGCTCGAAGACCTGCCTGACTTATACTGCATGGTTCTATGAGGGATAAAAAGGTGGTTATTGTGATGTTATTTTATGATCGACCTGGCGCTGGTTTTAATTTAAAGGGCGGCAGGCGGGAAATTTCCACTTTTTTGCCTCTGATAGGAGGGTTGCCACAATGAAAAGTGAGCCCGGGGAAAATAGTATAACAGAAAAAGAAAAAAAGCTGCTGGAGCTTATCCGCGAGATTGAATACGGTGAAATCAAAATTATTATCCAGGGCAAGCAGCCGATAAGGGTAGTGGAAACAAAAAAATCTATAAAACTTTAAACGGGTTTAAACGGTACGGCTGACTATTTTACGCATAGGGATCCCGGCAAATGAATGTTTTGTTTTTTTAAAAACTGTTGCTATCTTTCAAACTGCTGTGATATGCTATATTTGATTCGAGATGGGGCTGACCGAAAAACGGAAGCGCTTCCCCTCATGGGGCGGCGCTTTTCTTTTTGCCGTTATTTCTATTGATGAAAGGAGGGGCCCTTTGGCAATGTCGATATGTCCACGTATAAGAGACAGACGGCGGATCCGTCCCGCGGCGGAGGCCCGGGTCGGGCAAGAAACCGAAGCGCAAAATGATCTGCGCAGCAGTTATATCTCACTTTACCGTTTGGAAAGTGACGAGCAGATTTACCAGCGCCTGCGCTGTCTTGCGGCTGAATTGGGGCGCCCGCCCAATAAAGCGGATGTGCCCGGTTTTGATTATATCAAGTCGCGCTTGGGGAGTTGGCCGAGGATCCTTGAGCTAGCCGGAGTAAAGCCGGTAGGCCGGAGACGCTGGTACGGGCTGGAGCAGGGAGAGCAGGAGCGCATAGAAAAACCCCAGCTAAAATAGGGTGCAAGAGCAAGCAACAAGCCCCGGTAATGACTGTTTCGTAATCTGCGGCGGTTGGCCGGTTGTAAAAAAGAGAACGAAAATAATAAGGAGGTCGTAACAGCAATGCGGATAATGAAAACAGTCCTTTCACTTTTACTGGCGCTTATGATTCTGCTTGGCGGGGTTCAGGCGGCCCCAGCCGTCACGGAGCAGACGCTTGACGCGGCTATAGAGGACACGGCGGCCTATATTTATAACACGGTAAAAAAACCGCAGGTGGGATCAGTGGGCGGCGAATGGGCTGTGCTGGGCCTGGCCCGCTCCGGTTTCAAGGCGCCGGAGCAGTATTACCGGGACTACTACGCCGTTGTGGAAGCCTATGTCAAGGAACGCAAGGGCGTGCTGCACGACAAGAAATACACCGAGTATTCCCGCCTGACGGTGGCGCTGACGTCCATCGGCAAGGACCCCAGGGATGTGGCGGGCTACAACCTGCTGACACCCCTGGGCGATTTCGACAAGACTATCTGGCAGGGGATCAACGGCCCCGTCTGGGCGCTGATCGCCCTTGACTCGGGCAGTTACCCGATGCCGCAGAACCCCGGCGCGGCTACCCAGGCTGACCGGGATATGTATGTGGACGAGATTTTGTCCCGGCAGCTTGCCGACGGCGGCTTCTCCCTCTTTGGCGGGTTGCCCGACGCCAGCGCCGCTGATGAAAGATCCGATCCGGATATCACCGGCATGGCCCTGCAGGCCCTGGCCAAGTACCAGGACCGGGACGACGTAAAAAAGGTCACCGGGGAAGCCCTGGCATGTCTCTCCAAAATGCAGAACGCAAAGGGCGGTTTTGCCAGCTGGGGTACCGCCAATTCTGAGAGCTGCGTGCAGGTCATTGTGGCCCTCACCGAGCTGGGCGTGTCCCTTGACGACCCGCGGTTTGTGAAGAACGGAAACACACTGGTGGATAACCTTTTGACCTTTTATCGGCCGGGCCAGGGCTTCTTGCATACCGCAGACCGCAGCGGTGTAAACCTGATGGCCACCGAGCAGGCCATGTACGGGCTTGTTGCCGCCCAGCGGGCGCGGCAGGGCAGAAGCAGCCTGTACCGCATGGCCGACGCCCTGGCGCCCGCCGCCCCGGCTGTGGAAACAGACACCGGCGGGAGGGGGCTCCCCGGCAAGCACGCCGACGTTAAAATTACGCCCCTTTCCGAGCCGGACAAGACTTTCCCCGATATCAGCGCCCATGTAAGCCGGGCTGACATAGAGGCCCTGACGGCCCGGGGCATTATCAGCGGCAAAACCGCTGCCTCCTTTGAACCTGACGCCACCATGACCCGGGCTGAGTTTGCCGCCATCGTGATACGCGGACTGGGTCTTTCCGAAAAGTCCGGCAGCGTGTTTGCCGATGTCCCGGCCGATAGCTGGTACGCGGGTTACGTAGGGTCCGCTAACAGCTACGGCATCGTCAGCGGCGTCTCCGCCGGCGCCTTCAACCCGGAAGGGACCATTACCCGGGAAGAGGCGGCGGTCATGACGGCCCGGGCGGCCAGGCTCTGCGGCCTGGACACAGCCCTGGACGCCGGCGCGGCGCGGGATATACTGGCCCAGTTCACCGATTATGTCACCGCCTCCGGTTGGGCCCGGCCCTCGCTGGCCTTTTGCTACCAGGAGGACATCCTTTCCCGGGAAGATCTGGACATCCGGCCCGGGGCGGCCATCAAGCGCTGCGAGGTGGCCGGCATGATGTACCGTTTGCTGGACGCTGCCGGCCTTATATCATAAAGGATCGGAAAGGATCGGACGGGATATGAAACAGTATAAGGGGAAAATCATTACGGCGGCGGTAATAATCTGCGTCCTGGCCGCAGCCTATTTCTGGGGCGGAAATTATCCCGGCCGGGACGTCTCCTACAGGGCGGATGCGCCGGCAGCTACGGCGCCGGAGACAAGTACGGCGCCGGCGGACGCCTCCGGCAATCCAAGCGAACAGGCCGCACCGGCGGCCGAACCGGCGCCGGAACAGTCTCCCGCCGCGGACCCCGCCCCGCCCGGTTCTGACAAGGGCCGGTCGCTTACCGCTGAGGAGAAGCTGGAACTGGCGGCCTCCCTTGGCGGCGACGTATCCTCCGAGGGAGTGGAGAAGGGTTCGGCGGAATATTCCGGGCAGCAGGGCATGGATATCGACAAATCCACCGGCAAGGACAAATACCTGACCGACCCCGTGCCGAAGGGCAAGCCCATACCCGTAGAGCCCCAGAACGCCGTGATCAAGGACACGGCCTACACCTGCACTCTGTCGGTGCGCTGCGACACCATCGTTAAAAACATAAAATGGCTGGACCGGGAAAAGGTGGAACTGGTACCCGGGGACGGGGTCATTTTCCCGGCCACCCCGGTCATCTTTTACGAAGGGGAATCAGTGTTCAACGTGCTTTTGCGGGAGATGAAGAAAAACAAGATCCATATGGAATTTGAAAATACCCCCATGTACAACAGCGCCTACATCGAAGGCATCAACAACCTGTACGAATTTGACTGCGGCGAGCTTTCCGGCTGGATGTACAAGGTCAACGGCTGGTTTCCCAACTACGGCTGCTCCCGCTATCAGCTCAAAGAAAACGACGTGGTGGAGTGGGTCTACACCTGCGACCTGGGCCGGGACGTGGGCGGATATTACTCCGTCGGAGGCGAATAATGCGGGACTCCTTTTCCACCTACCACCCGGTGGTCAATTTTCTGTATTTCACCCTGGTGCTGCTCTTTTCCATGTTCTTTATGCACCCTGTCTGCCTGGGTATCTCTTTGCTGTGCGCTTTTACCTACTCAGTGTATCTGAAGGGCAAAAAGGCATTGAGCTTCAACCTGAAATACATGCTGCCCATGCTAATCGTCACGGCGCTGGTCAATCCCGCCTTCAACCATGAGGGCGGTACCATCCTTACCTACCTGCGGGACGGCAATCCCCTGACGCTGGAGTCCATTACCTACGGCATCGCGGCGGCAGTAATGCTGATCACCGTGATCTGCTGGTTTTCCTGCTACAACGCCGTCATGACCTCGGACAAATTCGTCTACCTTTTCGGTCGGGTCATCCCGGCTCTGTCGCTGATTTTGTCCATGGCCCTGCGCTTTGTGCCCCGCTTCCGGGCCCAGTTCAAGGTGGTGTCCGACGCCCAGAAGTGCGTGGGCCGGGATGTGTCCAACGGGGGTCTTTTACAGCGGGCTAAGCACGGCGTCAGGATCCTCTCCATCATGGTCACCTGGTCCCTGGAAAACGCCATCGAAACAGCGGATTCCATGAGGAGCCGGGGCTACGGCCTGCCGGGGCGCACCGCCTTTTCCATTTACCGGTTCGACAGGCGGGACAAAAGCGCCCTGCTCTTCCTGCTTTTTTGCGGCGGTTATATCCTGGCCGGCGCTGCGCTGGGCGGCCTGTACTACCGCTACTTTCCCACCATGAAAGGAGTGTGGCTGGATCCTTACCCCGTCAGCCTGTACCTTTGCTGCCTGGCCCTGGGAATCGCGCCGGTGGCCATCAATATCAAGGAGGACCGGAAATGGAAAGCTATACAATCAGGGATTTGACCTTTTCCTATCCCCGGCAGGAAAAGCCGGCGCTGCGCGGCCTTTCCCTTTCCATCAGGCAGGGGCAGTTCGTCGCTCTCTGCGGTCCTTCCGGCTGCGGCAAAACCACCCTGCTCCGGCATCTTAAAACCCTCCTTAGTCCCCACGGTGAACGAAGGGGCGAGGTCCTTTTCGAAGGCACGCCGTTGGAAAGCCTGGACCAGCGCGTCCAGAGCGCCAGGATCGGTTTTGTGCTGCAATCGCCGGACAACCAGATCGTCACCGACAAGGTCTGGCACGAACTGGCCTTCGGGCTGGAAAGCCTGGGCTTCGACACCCCGTCCATCCGCCTGCGGGTAGCGGAAATGGCCTCCTTCTTCGGCATCCAGACCTGGTTTTACAAAAATGTCAGCGACTTATCCGGCGGGCAAAAACAGCTCCTCAACCTGGCCGCAATCATGGTCATGCAGCCGTCGGTACTGATCCTGGACGAGCCCACCGGCCAACTGGACCCCATCGCCGCGGCGGAATTTCTCGCCGCCGTGGGCAAGATCAACCGCGAGCTGGGCGTCACCGTCCTCATCACCGAGCACCGGCTGGAAGAAGCTTTGCCCCTGGCGGACCGGGTGCTGGTGCTGGACGAAGGCCGGCTCATCTGCGACGGCGCGCCGGAGGACGTGGGCAGACAGCTGAAAGAGCGGCGTCACGCCATGTTTCTGGCCATGCCGGCGCCCATGCGGATCTATGCCGGCGTGGCCAACGACCTGCCCTGCCCCGTCACGGTGCGGGAGGGGCGCGCCTGGCTGGACGCCTTCGCGCGGCGGCAGCCGCTGGGTGAAGTCCCCCCTGAAAACAGGCCGGCGCCAGAGCAAAACGGTATTCCTGCCGTTGAGTTCCAAGAGGTGTGGTTCCGCTACGAAAAGGACGCCCCAGACGTGGTCAAGGGACTTTCCCTGCAGGTGTTTCCAGGCGAGTTCTGGGCCATCGTGGGCGGCAACGGTACCGGCAAAACCACGGCCCTGTCGCTGATTCCAGGCATAAACAAGCCCTACCGGGGGACAGTGCTAATTAACGGCCAGGACCTGTCCAGAGACGGCCGGCGGCAGCTTTTTCACCAGCTGCTGGGTGTGCTGCCCCAGAATCCCCAGGCTATTTTTGTCAAAAAGACGGTGCAGGAAGACCTCCTGGAAATGCTCTCAGAGCAGAAGCTGTCCAGGGCGGAAAAGGCCGGCCGGATGCAGGCGGCGGCCAGGCTGTGCCGCCTGGAAGACCTGCTTGCCAGGCACCCCTACGACCTGTCCGGCGGCGAGCAGCAGCGGGCGGCGCTGGCCAAGGTGCTGCTGCTCCAGCCCAGGATTCTGCTTTTAGACGAGCCCACCAAGGGGCTGGACGGCGAATTCAAGCAGGTGTTCGCCCAAATTCTTTATGACCTTCTGCGCCGGGGCGTCACCATCCTCATGGTCAGCCATGATATTGAGTTCTGCGCCCAATACGCCCACCGCTGCGCCCTGTTTTTTGACGGCAATATCGTCAGCTCCGCCCCGCCCCGCCGGTTCTTCTCCGGCAACAGCTTCTACACCACCGCCGCCAACCGCATGGCGCGGCATAAACTGCCCGGAGCGGTGACGGCGGAGGACGTGATCGCCGCCTGCGGGGGAGACGCAGCGCCTTTTATCGTTCAGCCGCCGCAAGAAAACGAAACGGTCCCCGGCCTTTCCCCGCAGTGGCAAAGTGAGCCGCCGGAAGAAGAAAAAGACACGGCAGCATATAAAGAAAAACCCTCGGAAGAAGCAAAACAGGCGTTCCCAGTGCGTAAAGTCAAGGGGGCACTGGCAGCGCTGGCTTTTTTCAGCACCGGAGCTATTGCCGCCGGGCATATGGGCGGGCTCTCCACACTTATGGCCAGGGGAGACCTGTCCGCCGGCCAGGCCGGCAGTCCCGCCAACCTCTGGCCCTACGCCCTGGCCGTCCTGGCCCCGGCGGCGGGTCTCGCCGTCCTCTTCAGGACCTTTTTTCAGAAAAAAACGGGCTCACCCATAGCCAATGAACAGACAGCGGCGGACCAGCGCTATCTTTCCAAACGCACCCTGGCGGCCATGGCCATGATCTTGCTGGCCATACCGCTGACCATATACGTCGGCGTCTACTACCTGGGCGACAGAAAATATTATTTCATCAGCATGCTCATCATCCTGGAGACCATGCTGCCCTTTGTGCTGGTGTTTGAGAAACGTAAGCCCCAGGCCCGGGAACTGATCGTCATCGCGGTGCTTTGCGCCCTCGGCGTGGCCGGGCGCGCCGCCTTCTTCATGCTGCCCCAGTTCAAGCCGGTGGCGGCCGTGGTTATTATCAGCGGCGTGGCCTTCGGCGGCGAAGCGGGATTTTTGGTGGGCGCGGTCACCGCCTTTGTATCCAACATGTTTTTCGGCCAGGGGCCGTGGACGCCGTGGCAGATGTTTGCCTTCGGCATCATCGGCTTTCTGGCGGGGGTCCTGTTCCGCAAGGGCATCCTGCGGCGGAACACGGCGGCGCTGTGCGTCTTCGGCGGGCTGACCGCGTTTTTCATTTACGGCGGGATCATGAACCCGGCGGCGGTGCTGATGTTCCAGAGCCGGCCCAAGTTGGAGATGTTTTATCTGGCCTACCTGCAGGGCGTCCCCTTCGACTTCATCCATGCCGTCGCCACCGTAGTCTTCCTGTTGTTCATCGCCAGGCCCATGCTGGAAAAACTGGACCGGATCAAGGTCAAATACGGGCTGGTTGAGCCTTGAAATTCTTTTTGCATAGCCAAAACATCCCGCCTTCCCGATCCGCCCGAAGCGGTTTACGCCTCCGGGGAACAGGTTGATAAAACACAGGCAGCTCCGGCCGGAAAATATCTTCGCGGCGGGGGCTGCCTTTCTTATAGCAAATTTCCCTGCATCTGAAAAACCGTCTTTGCTCTAATGTTGTTAATGTTGTTCCAGGTATTTTAAAATATCATCAGGGGTTCGCAGGTCGAAAATTTCCTCCCCAATCAAATCCAATGCCTTATCGT